>RCUK01000057.1_pt1 | contig 148814 bp, 135 predicted proteins | sample 2166381 | NCBI WGS metagenome assembly RCUK01 (sample SAMN09932809, study PRJNA488358) | compost metagenome | isolation source: compost soil in an enriched community | place: Germany: Experimental Botanical Garden | reverse complement strand
GCTGGAACGCTTATGGGCACAGGGCTTGCGCTAGTTTGCTTCAATTTCGCGCACCTGAACTTCAGTAAAAAGCGTATAAAAATCAATTAGTTGCACCGAAAATGCTGGCTATCTGGCCGGTTGCTGCAAATTTCTGGGGACGCGGTATCATTGCGCCCCGCTACGCCTGCCCTGTGGACAGGTTCGCATCGGAAAGCCCCATGACAATTGAAGTCGCAGTCACAAACAACGCATTCACGCGGGATATCCTGACAGTTGCTCAGCTCAACCAAGCGGTGGGGCAGTTGTTGGAGCGCAATATCCCGGCATTGTGGGTTCGCGGAGAGATTTCCAACTTCACGCAGGCGGCTTCCGGGCATTGGTATTTCACGCTCAAGGACAGCCGGGCCTCGGTGCGGGCGGTCATGTTCCGCAGCCGCGCCAGCGCGGTGGGTTTCGTTCCCCGGGCGGGAGACCAGGTGGAAATCCGGGCCCGGGTTTCCCTGTACGAACCCCGCGGCGACTACCAGTTGCAAGCCGACGCCATGCGCCGGGCGGGCCTGGGCAACCTGTATGAGGCGTTTCTTCGCCTGAAAGAGCAACTGGCCTCGGAAGGGTTGTTCGATCCCGCGCGCAAGCGCGACCCGGTCCGCCTGCCGCGCGCCATCGGCGTGGTCACCTCGCTGCATGCCGCCGCGCTGCGGGACGTGCTGTCCGCGCTGGCCCGGCGCGCGCCCCAGGTGCCCATCATCATCTATCCGGCCCCGGTCCAGGGGGCGGATGCCGCCAGCAGGCTGGCCGCGCAGGTCCGCGCCGCCAACCAGCGCGCCGAGGTGGATACGCTGCTGCTCGTGCGCGGCGGCGGCAGCATCGAAGACCTCTGGAGCTTCAACGACGAGGATCTGGCCCGGCAGGTGGCGGTCAGCGAAATTCCGGTTATCAGCGGCGTCGGTCACGAAACCGATTTCACAATCGTGGACTTCGTGTCCGATCTGCGGGCGCCCACACCGACGGCCGCGGCCGAACTGGCGTGCGCGCCGCGTTCCGAATTGCTGGGCCAGGTGATGCAGGCGGCCCAGTCCATGGCGCGCGGCCAGCAGCGCCGGCTGGAGCGGGCGGCGCAGCGCCTGGACCGGGCGGCCGCGCAACTGGTGTCTCCCGCCCAGCGCCTGGAGCACCAGCGCGAACGGCTGAACAGCCTGCGCTTCCGTCTGGCGTCCGCCTGGTCCGCGCCGCAAGGCCGGCGCACGGCGCGGGTCAACCTGCTTGCCCAGCGCCTGATGCATCGCGTTCCCGATACCAGCCGCGGCGCCGATCGGCTGACCGGCGCCGCGCGCCGTTTGAGCCAGGCGCATGCGCGCCTGCTCATCCAGGGCCGCAACCGCCTGGCCGCCGCCACCGCGCAACTGCGGGCGCTCGATCCGGGCAACACGCTGGCGCGCGGATACGCGATCGCCCGCGATGCCGAAGGCCGGATCGTGCGCGATGCCGCTGTCCTGTCGGCGGGCCAGCCGCTGGATCTGAGCTTTGCGCAAGGCGGCGCCCAAGTCCAGGTCCAGCAGACCCGCAAGACGCGCGACGCCGCCGAATAGGACGCGTTCCGCGCCTTGCGCAACGGGCAGGGCGGACCCGCCGACGAAACCACGCCGCGACGTCATAAGCACATGCGCTCGTTAACCCCGCGCCAGCGCGGGGTTAACACGGTATCCTCATTAGTTGCCGATACAATTGAACGGCTTGATCGTGCACTCAACAGAAGGAACCATCACATGGCACATACTCTTCCCCCCCTGCCTTACGAACTGGACGCGCTGGCTCCGCACATCTCCAAGGAAACGCTGGAGTTCCACTACGGCAAGCATCACCAGACCTACGTCACGAATCTGAACAACCTGATCCCGGGTACGGAATTCGAAACGCTGTCGCTGGAAGACATCGTGAAGAAGTCCTCGGGTGGCATTTTCAACAACGCTGCCCAGATCTGGAACCACACGTTCTACTGGAACAGCCTGGCCCCCAAGGCCGGCGGCGCGCCCTCGGGCAAGCTGGCCGACGCCATCAACGCCAAGTGGGGCAGCTTCGACGCCTTCAAGGAAGCCTTCAACAAGTCGGCCGCCGGTAATTTCGGTTCGGGCTGGACCTGGCTGGTCAAGAAGGCCGACGGCACCGTCGACATCGTCAACACCAGCAACGCCGCCACCCCGCTCACGACGGCCGACACCGCGCTGCTCACCTGTGATGTCTGGGAACACGCCTATTACATCGACTACCGCAACGCGCGTCCCAAGTACCTGGAAAACTTCTGGGCACTGGTGAACTGGGACTTCGCCGCCAAGAACTTCGCCTGATAGGCCTGCGCGGGCGTTCACGCGGCGCGTGCGCCGCGGCCCGTGACACCGACCCCTCGCCATGGCGAGGGGTTTTTGTTTATTCAGAAAGTATTCAGAAAAAATTCAGCTTCCAAAACCCTGTCGATTGTCGAATTCATTGCCGCGAGGTGACGTGCGAACAACGTTTTATTTAGGGAAATCCCTGGGAAATGCGCCCGCTATCGTTGCCCACGGCGTGCGGCTGAACCACGGAGCGCATGGCTGCGGCAAGCCCGCAACAAGCCGGGGTCATTACAGGGAAGGGAAGCATGTTGCGGTTATTTTCGGGGTTGCGCATCGGGGCGCGCCTGACGGGTGCGTTTTTGCTGGTGGCGGTGATAGGCGGGGCAATCGGGGCGTTTGGGGTATGGGGTCTCGCCCGCATCAATGAAATGAACGACCGGCTCTACGACACCGAGTTGCGCGGCATCTCGGATCTGAAGGAAGCCAATATCAACCTGATCTACGCGGGCCGGGCGCGCAACGCCTACCTGGCCGCGACCTCGGACCAGGAGCGCCAGGCGCTGCGCAAGCAGTTCAATGATGCGGTCAAGAACATGGACGCGTTGGGCCAAAAGGTCGGCGCAAGCTTCTACGCGGACGAAAGCAAGCGTCTGCTCGCGCAGTTCACGGAAACCGAGCAGGTCTGGAAGCGCGAATCGGCGGCATTTTTCGACGCGGCCAATTTGCAGCCGCTGACGCAAAGCGATCCCCGCGTGTCCGAGATCGAAAAGCGCGTGATCGCGTCCTCGCAGAAGCTCGATGACCTGATGACGAACCTGGCGGTCAGCAAGGAAAAGACGGCTGCCCAGTCGGTGCAGGAAGGCACGGATCTCTACACCACGGTCCGCGCCGTCATGATCCTCCTGGCGGTGATGGGCGTGGCAGTTGGCATGCTGTTGGGCTGGCTGGTTACGCGCGGCATCGTGCGGCCGCTGGATCAGGCCGTCAAGGCGGCGCGCCAGGTGGCCGCGGGCGACCTGACGACCGACATCCAGGTCACCACGCGCGACGAAACCGGCGACCTCATGGCCGCGCTCAAGGCCATGAACGAAAGCCTGGCTCGCATCGTCGGCGACGTGCGCGACGGCTGTGAGAGCATCGCGTCGGCGTCGTCGCAGATCGCTCAGGGCAACTCCGATCTTTCGCAGCGCACCGAAGAGCAGGCCTCGTCGTTGGAAGAGACCGCCGCATCGATGGAAGAACTCACCAGCACCGTCCAGCAGAACGCCAACAACGCCAGTCAGGCCGACCGGCTGGTCAGCCAGGCATCCAGCGTGGCCGTCAGGGGCGGCGAGGTGGTCGAAGGCGTGGTCCAGACCATGAGCGCGATCTCCGACAGCTCGCGCCGCATCGCCGATATCACGGGCGTGATCGACGGCATTGCCTTCCAGACCAACATCCTGGCGCTCAACGCCGCCGTGGAAGCGGCACGCGCGGGCGAACAGGGCCGCGGCTTTGCCGTGGTTGCCGGCGAGGTGCGCACCCTGGCGCAGCGTTCGGCGGTGGCCGCCAAGGAAATCAAGGCCCTGATCGACGAATCCGCCACGCGCGTCGAGGGCGGCACGCGTCAGGTCGACGAAGCCGGCCGCACGATGCGCGAAGTGGTGGACAGCGTGCGGCAGGTGGCAACCCTGGTGCGCGAGATCGCAAGCGCTTCGGAAGAACAGTCGTCGGGTATAGGCCAGGTCAATCAGGCCGTGGCGCAGATGGATACCGTGACCCAGCAGAACGCCGCGCTGGTCGAGGAGGCAGCAGCCGCCGCCGCCAGCATGCAGGAACAGGCCGGCCGTCTGGCGCAGGAAGTGCGCCGCTTCAAGGTGGAAGCAGGCGGCGGCTCCGCGCGGCCAGCGCAGGCCCGGCTGATGCCCGCCGCGCCCGCGGCGGCACGCAAGCCGGTCGTGCCAACGGCCCGGCCGGCTCAGGCGCGGCCCGCCTTGGCCCACGCCTCGGAAGACGACTGGTCCGCATTCTGACCGGCGCTTTTTGTCCGGCGCCGGGCGGTGGCCCGCCGCTGCTGGCCGCTTTTGCCAGCAGCCCTTGCCAGCGTTAGGCCGCGGGTCAGGTGGGAGTGGTAAGGTTAGCCACCCCAAGCCGCCCGCACGCCGTCCATGAGCCTGCCCGACCCCGTCCGCCGAGTCCTCGCCCGCACACGCCGGCTGGCGCGCCGCAAGGTGCGCCAGATCAACCGCCTGTCGCGCAAAAGCACGCAGCTTGCGCTGCTGCTCGGCGGCGCCGCCCTGGTGGCGCTGATGTCGCTGGGCTTTACCTATCTGGCCGACAAGGCGCTGGCCTGGAACCGTCAATGGGTGGCCTATAACGGCTGGCTCGCGCTGCTCGTGATGCCGTTTGGCCTGGCCGCCTTGCGCTGGCTGACGCTGCGCTATGCGCCCAACGCGGCGGGCAGCGGCATTCCCCAAGTCATCGGCGCGCTATCGCTGCCGCCCGGCCCCAGCCAGAACAGCCTGGTGTCGCTGGCGCAGACGCTCTGGAAGATTCCTCTTGCATTCTTCGGCATGCTGGCCGGCGCTTCGATCGGCCGCGAAGGCCCGTCGGTGCAGGTCGGCGCCGCGCTCATGCTTGCCTGGGGCGAATTCTGGAAGCGGCGCGGCGTCCAGCTACGAGGCTTTCATGCCAACGAACTGATCGCCGCGGGCGCGGCGGGGGGCCTGGCGGCCGCTTTCAATGCGCCGCTGGCGGGCGTCATCTTCGCCATCGAGGAACTCGGGCGCGGCACCGTGCTGCGCTGGCAGCGGCTGGTGCTGATCGGCGTGCTCGCCGCGGGCTTCCTGGTCGTGGCGGTCGAGGGCAACAACCCGTATTTCGGCGTGTTCGGCGGCGCTCCGCTGGCGCAGAACATGGTGATGTGGATCGTGATCTGCGGCGCGCTCAACGGTGCGCTGGGCGGCATCTTCGCCAGCTTGCTGGGCAAGGGGCCGGCGGGCGCGGCGCCCCAGTCGTGGCGCGCCTGGATCCGCGCGCATCCGATCTGGACCGCCTTCGCCATGGGCCTGGCGCTGGCCGTGATCGGCCTGTCCACCGCCGGCAGCGTCTACGGCACCGGCTATGCGGCGGCGGCGGACCTGCTGAATGGCAAGGACTCGGTGCCGGACGGCTTCGGCCTGGCCAAGCTCGCGGCCACCGTCGCTTCCTATTGGGCGGGCATTCCCGGCGGCATCTTCACGCCGGCGCTGACCACGGGCGCGGGCATCGGCCATCACATCTGGGAGCTGGCGGGCGACGGCGTGGATCAGCGCGTGCTCGTCCTGGTGTCGATGGCCGCCTTTCTTGCCGCGGCCACGCAGGCCCCGCTGACGGCCAGCGTCGTGGTGATGGAAATGACGGGCAGCCAGCCGATGCTGTTCTGGCTGCTGGTCGGATCCCTGTTGGCTTCCGGCGTGTCGCGCCAGTTTTGCCCGCAACCTTTCTATCATCTGGCGGCCGGGCGTTTTCGCCGTCAGGCCATCGTGGACGCGGGGCGCGCCGCCAAGTCCGCCACGCACTGAAATCGCGCATCGCCGCCGCGTTCCGGGCACCTTGGCGTAAGCGCAAGTGAACGGCCATTGGACACTGTCCGTGCTGCGGACATCCCCGCAATGCACCAACTTGGCGCGCGAGGGCTGCGTTAAGATCAGTCGATCCGTTTTCCTCACTTGACTCCGAGCTTCCCATGACCGTGAATGCCTTTATCTGTGATGCGATCCGTACCCCCTTCGGCCGCTATGGTGGCGCGCTGGCTTCCGTGCGTCCTGACGATCTGGCTGCCGTAGCCATCAAGGCGCTGGTGGCGCGCAACCCCGGCGTGCGCTGGGAAGAGCTGGACGACGCCATCATGGGCTGCGCGAACCAGGCCGGTGAAGACAACCGCAACGTGGCCCGCATGGCCACGCTGCTGGCCGGCCTGCCGATCGAAGTGCCGGGCGCGACGGTCAACCGCCTGTGCGGTTCGGGGCTGGACGCCATCGGCGGCGCCGCGCGCGCCATCCGTGCCGGCGAAGCGGGCCTGATGCTGGCCGGCGGCGTCGAAAGCATGAGCCGCGCGCCCTTCGTCATGGGCAAGGCCGACAGCGCGTTCTCGCGCAGCGCCGCCATCTATGACACCACGATCGGCTGGCGCTTCATCAACAAACTGATGAAGGCGCAGTACGGCGTCGACTCGATGCCGGAAACCGCCGAAAACGTCGCCGACGATTTCAACATCAGCCGCGCCGACCAGGACCTGTTCGCGCTGGCCAGCCAGCAGAAGACGGCGCGCGCCCAGAAAGAGGGCTTCTTCGACACCGAGATCGTGCCGGTGTCGATCGCCCAGAAGAAGGGCGATCCGATCATCGTTTCGAAGGACGAGCACCCGCGTGAAACCACGCTGGAATCGCTGGCCAAGCTGAAGGGCGTGGTTCGCGAAGGCGGCAGCGTCACGGCCGGCAACGCGTCGGGCGTGAACGACGGCGCCGCCGCCCTGCTGCTGGCCGACGAAAAGGCCGCTGCCCGCCACGGCCTGACCCCGCGCGCCCGCGTGGTCGGCATGGCGACCGCCGGCGTTGCGCCGCGCATCATGGGCATCGGCCCCGCGCCCGCCACGCTGAAGGTGCTGGCCCAGACCGGCCTGACGCTGGACCAGATGGACGTGATCGAGCTGAACGAGGCGTTCGCCGCCCAGGGCCTGGCTGTGTTGCGCCAATTGGGCATTGCCGACAACGACCCGCGCGTGAACCCCAACGGCGGCGCGATCGCCCTGGGGCATCCGTTGGGCGCCAGCGGCGCGCGTCTGGCCACCACCGCGATCAACCAACTGCACCGCACCGGCGGCCGCTACGCGCTCTGCACGATGTGCATCGGCGTGGGCCAGGGTATCGCGCTGATCATCGAACGCGTGTAAACGCGTTTCGCCGCATGTCCTGCCGCCTGGATGGGGCAGGAACGAAAAGGGAGCCCGGCGGGCTCCCTTTGTTCATCCTGCAAAAGGGACGCTGGGCCCCAGGCGTGCGTTCAAGGCAGGCCGTCGAGCTTCTTGCCGGCCGCGATGCCGTGTTGGTCGAACCAGCCCTGGGCCATCTCCAGCGCGTATCGCACCGGCTTCTTGGCGCAATGCGGATCCTCGGTCTGGGGCGCCATGTCTTCGATGTTGACGATCGTGCCGTCGTCGGCGATAAAGGCAATCGAGAGCGGCAGAAGCGTGTTGCGCATCCAGAAGCACTGCACGTCCGGCCGTTCGAAGACGAACAGCATGCCGTCGTTGCCCGCCAGTTCCTTACGGAACATCAGGCCGTCCCGGCGGGTGGCGTCCGTGTTGGCGACTTCCGCGCGGATAATATGGATGCCCGCGGAGAGTTGGGTGGTGCGCAGGGTGGGCTGAGGGCCGGCCGGGTGCTGGGCGTGGGCAGGCAAGGGCAGCCAGAAGGCCGCGGCGGCCACGGCCCCCGCGACGGCTGCCACGGACGCGGCCCTTAGCGATGCGGCTTTGATGAACGCTGTTTTGAACAACGTATGAACAGCGGGAAACAAAACGGTATTCTTCGGCATGGCCCGGCGCGGTGATTGGAAAATAACAAGGCGGGGCCCGAAAGCCCCGCCTGGATAATGGCGCAACCTTACCGTTGCGCTTTAAAGGGTAACTCAGGCAGCCGTAATATTAAGCGCCTGTTTGCCCTTGGGCCCCTGGATAATCTCGAAGGCCACTTTCTGGCCTTCCTTCAGGGTTTTAAAACCATTCATCTGGATGGACGAGAAATGGGCGAACAGATCTTCACCGCCATCGTCGGGCGTAATGAAGCCAAACCCCTTTGCATCGTTGAACCATTTGACGGTGCCCGTCGATTTGGGATTGTCCCCTTGGACGGCGGTTGCGGTCGTATCAGACATGCGGCCTGCCTCATTGAATCGTATGTTGACAGAAGGGCAATGCGGCCTAGACCCCTGTCCCCCCTCCGGCTTCCTGGCAGATTTTCGATGAATTGAAAAGCCCAGAATGCGTGGATAATGCGCCGCTTTTCTTCGTTGCGTCAAGTATGGATACTACGTATTTCCGCGTGTAATTTTCAGTAAGTTGAGTGGTTGCCGTCCCCAGTTTAAATAGAATACCCGCCCTATGAGTTCTACCTTGGATACCCAGCATGATTTGGTCGTCGAGAAGGCGTCGGCTCGCGCCGCGCCGCCTCCGATGTACCAGGTGTTGTTGCTGAATGATGACTACACCCCGATGGAGTTCGTCGTCAAAGTGCTGCAAAAATTCTTCAATAAGAATCAGGAAGAGGCGACACGGATCATGTTGCAGGTGCATCACGAAGGACGCGGCGTATGCGGGGTATATCCCCGCGACCTGGCCGCCACGCGTATCGCCCAGGTCGGGCAGTATGCGCGGGCACGCCAGCACCCGCTTCAATGCGTGATGGAACCCGTTTGACATCATTAAAGAAACGCCGCCAGCGATGGCGGCGTTGTGCTGCCCGTTGCATTCCGGGTTTCAGGGTAATTAGGTTCTAGCCGCGTACCGAGAAGCGCGCGGCGCGGGTCGGGTCGGCAGCTCCGCCGCTAAGGAGCGTTGCATTCGAGTAGGCGGGGAGGTTGGCCGTGAGTGGAAAGATCAGCAAGACCTGGCTGGCGGTTGCCAGTGTCGCAGTGTTGGCGGGCGCCATCGGCGTGGGCTGGTGGATGGGCAAGGACCGGCAGCCGGCGAACCCCGTTCCCGCTCCCGCCACGCAGACGGCGCCTGGCGCGGCCGCTCCAGCGGCCAGCAACACCCCGCCGGCGCTGCCCGCCAGCGCGGTCGTCGGTGCGGCCGATCCCTTTGCCGCGCTGACCTGCCAGCCCCGTCAATTCAATGACGCGCTGGCGCTGTCCGTCACGTTCACCCAGCCGGTGGACGCCAAGAGCAACCTGGACAGCTTCCTGCAGGTGACCGACATCGGCGCCACGTCGGGCAAGGCCGACGACGACAACGAATCCGCCGCGTCGTCGGGCGACCAGCCCGCCTCGGTGAAGCCTGGCGATTCCGCGCCCCAGGGCAAGATACTGAAAGGTAGCTGGGTCGTGGGCGAAAACCCGCGCATGGTGTATTTCCCCTACGTTTCGCCGCAGCGCAAGTACGCCATCACGGTGCGCGCGGGCCTGCCCGGCGCGGGCGACAAGGTCAAGCTGGCCGAGGGCTCGCATTGCGAGGTGACCACGCAGGCCATGCCGCCTTCGTTCTATTTCGCCAGCCGTGGCGTGGTGCTGCCGGCGGGTCAGAACGGCGGCCTGCCCGTGGCGACCGTGAACGTGCCCGAGGTGGACGTGCAGTTCCTGCGCGTGTCTCCCGAGCGCGTGCCCGAGCTGTTCGAAACCGTCCTGGGCATCGGGCGCAACACCAGCGCCGCCTCCGACGACGAAGATGACGGCGGCTACGACGAAGACGACGGCTGGCGCTATTCCGGCAACCGCAGTTTGAAGGGGTCGGTCAGCAACTGGGACCTGGATCGCCTCAATTCCCTGACGACCAGCGTCTATCAAGGTCGCTTCGTCACCGACGACAAGCCCAATCGCCGCCACGTCACGTTCCTGCCGGTCGAAGGCGTCAAGGAACTGCAGGAGCCCGGCATCTATGTCGCGGTCATGAGCCAGCCCGGCCGTTTCCGCTACGAGTATCAAGTCACGTATTTCTATGTCAGCGACATCGGGTTGCATGCGCGCCGCTATAGCGACCGCATCGAAGCGTACTCGGTCTCCCTGAAGAGCGGCCAGGCGATTTCGGGCGCCGTGTTCGAACTGGTCGATGGCGCCGGCAAATCCCTGGCCAAGGCGGCCGCGGATGCGCAGGGCCACGTCCGCTTTGACGGCAGCTTTGCCAATGCGCGCGTCATCCGCGCGTCGCGCGACAAGGAAATGACGGTGCTGGCGCTGGCCGAGCCCGCCCTGGACCTGTCCGAGTTCGACACGGGCGGCCATGCGTCGCGCCCCAATAATCTCTTTGTCTACGCCGGCCGCAACCTGTACCGCCCGGGCGAGACCTTCAATGTGTCGGTGCTGCCGCGCGATCTGGACGGACGCGTGCTGACGCCGTCGCCCCTGACGGCCACCCTGAAGCGTCCCGACGGCCGCACCGTGCAGACCGCGCTCTGGCAACCCAAGAAGGACCTGCCGGGCTATGTGGAACGCACGATCGACCTGCCGCTGGATGCGCAGACCGGTTCGTGGCTGCTGGAGCTTCGTGTGGACCCGGCTTCGCGTGCGCCGGACGCATCCTGGAAATTCCAGGTAGAGGAATTCCTGCCTGAACGCATGAAGATGGCCTTGACGTCCGAGCAAGAGGTGCTGTCCCCGGACGACGAGCTGACGGTGGACGTGCAGGGCGACTATCTCTATGGCGCACCCGCGGCGGGCAACCGGCTGTTGTCCACGTTCCAGGTCAAGCGCGACCGTTACGCGCTGGCCCAGCAGTGGCCCGGCTTCATCTTCGGCGATGTGGCCGACGACACGCGCCGCACCTTTGGCGAATTGCCTGAAGCGGCACTGGACGACAAGGGTTACGCGCAGCTCGACATCAATCCGAACACGGCGGGCGCGCACTCGCCCATGAAGGTCAGGGTATCCGCCAGCCTGCTGGAATCCGGCGGCCGCCCGGTGGTGCGTTCGATCGAGCGCAGCGTCTGGCCCGCTTCCAAGCTGATCGCCGTCCGGCCGCAATTCGATAGCGACGTGGCCCGCGAAGGCGCGCCCGCCGGTTTCGAAGTGATCCGCGCCAACGCGAACGGTACGATCGAACCGCTGGCCCAGGCCCAGATGCGCCTGTTCCGCGAAGAGCGCCAGTATTACTGGCGCTTTGACGACCAGCGCGGCTGGAACAGCGGCTACACCGAAACCGAGGAACTGGTGGATTCGCGCGCGATCGCGCTGAACGACCGGGCGCAGTTGACCGTTCCGGTCAAGTGGGGCCGCTACCGCCTGGAAATCACGGATCCGGAAACCGGCGAAACGATGCGCTACCGCTTCTATGCGGGCTGGAACGCGCAGGACGCCGATGCCATGGGCAACCGTCCCGACCGCGTGCAGATGAAGCTGGAAGGCGTGCCCGCCAAGCCGGGCGACACCGTCAAGTTGACGCTGACGCCGCCGCACGACGGGCAGGCGCTGATCACGGTCGAAGGCGATCGCATGCTGTGGTCCACCTGGGTTGCCGTGAAGGCCACCGGCACGCAGGTCGAGATCCCCGTCGACAAAAGCTGGAAGCGCCACGACCTGTACGTTGCCGCGGCGGTCTTCCGTCCCGGCAGCGAGGGCGACCGCGTTACCCCGGCGCGCGCGCTGGGCCTGGCCTTCCTGCCGATCGCCAGCGCCGACCGCAAGCTGGACGTCAAGCTGACGGCCGCGCCCAAGGCCGTGCCCGAGACCAAGACGACCGTGCGCGTGAAAGTGGATGGCGCTCAGGGCAAGCAGGCCACGGTGACCCTCTCCGCCGTGGACGTGGGCATCCTGAACATCAACCAGTACGCCACCCCTGATCCGCTGGACTACTTCTTCGGCAAGCACCGCTACGCGCCCGAATTGCTGGACATGTACGGCAAGCTGATCGAAAAGATGGATGGCACCAAGGGCAAGCTGAAGTGGGGCGGCGACGCCGCGATGCGCGGCGACAGCAAGAGTCTGCCGAAGAAGGTCAAGCTGGTCGACCTGTTCTCCGGCCCGGTGACGCTCAACGCGCAGGGCGAGGCGGACATCCCGCTGGACCTGCCCGACTTCAACGGCACGCTGCGCCTGATGGCAGTGGCCTTCACGCCCGACAACTACGGCAGCACCGACACCGAAATGGTGGTGGCGGCGCCGATCGTGGCCGAACTGAACACCCCGCGCTTCATCACGCCGGGAGACCAGGCCGCGATCGCGCTGGACGTGACCAACCTGAGCGGCGCCGAGCAAAAGGTGTCGATCAAGCTGGAAGCGCTGGATCCGCTGGCCATCGTCGATGGCGTGCGCACCATCACGCTGAAGGACAAGCAGCGGACGACGCTGCGCTTTAACGCGACGACCACGGGCTCGTACGGCCTGGGCCTGATGCGCCTGACCGTGGACGGGCAGGGCGGCGGCAAGCCGGTGCATATCGTGCGCGAATCGGTGCTGCAGGTGCAGCCCGCGTATGCGGCCGAACGCCAGGTGCGCCGGCTGCGTTTGAATCCGGGCGAGACGCAGGCGCCGCAGGCTTCGTGGGTGGCGCCCTACTATCCGGATTCCACGACCGTCAGCCTGACCGTGTCGAACCGTCCGCCGTTCAACGTCAACCGCCTGGTCGAAGGACTGCTCAACTATCCCTATGGATGCACCGAGCAGACGATCAGCGCGACCATGCCGTGGGTGATGCTGGACGAGGATTCCGCCAAGCAGTTCGGTCTCAAGCCCCGCACGCAGGCGGAACGCGCCGCCAAGGTGGCGGGCGCCATGGGCCGCCTGTCCGGCATGCGCAATGCCGTGGGTTCCTACAACCTGTGGAGCGGTTCTTCGTCCCGCGACGTGTGGTTGACGGCCTATGCCGTGGGCTTCATGCAGGATGCGCGCGACAAGGGCTTCGATGTGCCCGAGGCGTCGCTGGACCGTTCGCGGGTGTGGCTGCTGGAACAGGTGCAGCAGAGCACGGGCGGGTTCGGCACGTGGTCGGCCAACCTGCGCCGCAACCTCGAAGCGGGCCGTCTCGACAGCAGCGACGCCAATGTCCTGCGCGAAGACCATCGCCGCTTCGCCGGCCTGGCCACCGCCGCGCTGGCGCTGGCGCGCGACAAGAAGGCGCCGCTGTCAACCGTGCGCCAACTCTTCGACAACTATCAAGAGCGCGCGCGTTCGCCGCTGCCGCTGGTGCAGTTGGCGGCCGCGTTCAAGCTGATGGGCGACGAGGGGCGCATGAAGCAGGCGCTCGACCTCGCCATGGCGCGCGCCTATGGCATCAACATCAACAACCGGTACAGCACCTACTACGACGAATGGATGGGCGACTACGGCAGCAGCGTGCGCGACTATGCGCTGGCGTATGCGCTGGTCAGCCAGTACGAGCTTCGCCATGAGCGCAGCGAGACCCTGCTGACGCAACTGGCGGGCCGCCTCGGCAACCGTTCCTATCTGTCCACACAGGAACAGATGGCGCTGTTGCTCGCCGCGCGGGCAGTCGGCGGCGACAAGGGCACGCCCTGGGAAGCCACGCTCACGGTCAACGGCGCGCGCAAGCCGCTTGCCGGCGGCAAGAGCGACCAGACGGTCTCGCTGACGGCGGCCGAACTCGCTGGCACGCAGTTGCAGAACACCGGCAGCCAGTCGCTGTTCGTCGAGTACGACATCCAGGGCAGCCCGACCGCGACGCCCGCGCCGCGCAACGACGTCATCCAGCTCAAGCGCGGCTGGTACCGTCCGGACGGCCGCCCCTGGGATGGCGGCACGCTGCAGACCGGCGATATGCTGGTGGTGTGGGTGCAGGCCAGCGCCAACCAGAACATCCCTGACGGGCTGCTGGTGGACCGCGTGCCGGCCGGCTTCGAAGTCGAGAACCTGAACCTCTCGCAGAGTCCCGAGATGCAGGAATGGACGATTGGCGGACGCCGCGTGGCCGAAGCCATGTCGGATTCCAACATCAAGCATCGCGAGTTCCGCGACGACCGCTATGTGGCCGCGGTGTCGCTGGGCCGGGGCAAGGTGGACGTGTTCTATCTGGTGCGTGTCGTGACGCCGGGCCGTTATGCGGTGCCGTCGACGGTGGCCGAGGATATGTATCGTCCCGAGATCCGCGGCGTAGGTGAGCAATGGAGCACGGTCGAAATCCGCGATCGCGGCGCCAAGCGTCCTTGAAACCCGCCGCCACCCCCGTGGCGGGCGCCTCGCGCGCCCGCCGCTGGCGGCGGCGCGGAATCCTGGCGGCCAGCGCTTTTTCGGCGCTGGCCGTCTTGTTATTCGTGCTGGACCGCCTTTATCCGCTGCCCCTTATCGATTCGGGCGGGGCGGCGGTCGTCGTGGCCGCCGACGGTACGCCGTTGCGCAATTACCCCAGCCGTGACGGCATCTGGCGCTATCCGGTCAAGCCCGGGCAGGTTTCCGAGCGCTACCTGGAAACGCTGCTGACCTACGAAGACCGCTGGTTCTACTGGCACCCTGGGGTCAACCCGGTGGCGCTTGCCCGCGCGGGCTGGCAATGGGCCACCAATCGCCGCATCGTGTCGGGCGGATCGACGCTGACCATGCAGGTCGCGAGGCTGATCGATCCGCAACTGGCTGGCAAGCCCTCGCGTTCGATGTCGGCCAAGTTGCGTCAGGCCTGGCGCGCCGTGCAGCTCGAAATGCACTACAGCAAGGATGAAATCCTGTCGCTGTACCTGACCCATGCGCCGATGGGCGGCATCGTGGAAGGCGTGGAAATGGGTTCGCGGCTGTGGCTGGGCAAGCCGGCCCGCGACCTGGGCCCCGCCGAGGCCGCCATGCTGACCGCGTTGCCGCAGGCGCCTTCGCGCCTGCGCCCGGACCGCCACCCCGAGGCGGCGCAGGCGGCACGCGACAAGGTGCTGGACCGCATGGCCGAACTGGGCCGCTGGACGCCGGCCGAGGTGGCCGATGCAAAGATCGAAACGGTGATCGCCCCGCCGCTGCGGGCGCGCTGGCTGGCGCCGCTGGCCGCGCAGCGGCTGTTGCAGGAGGCGGGCGGCCGGTCGGCCGCGCGCCGGCCGGGCGAACGTCCCCCGCTGGTCACGTCGACGCTGGATGCGGACATGCAGGCGTCCGTGGAACGAATGTTGCTGGACCGGGTCGATAACCTGCCGCCCAAGGTTTCGATGGCCGTGCTGGTGATGGACAACGACACGCTCGAGATCAAAGCCTACGCGGGGTCTGCGGATTTTTCGGACGAAAGCCGATACTCCCACGTCGACATGGTGCGCGGCGTGCGCTCGCCAGGCTCCACGCTCAAGCCGTTTCTTTATGCCCAGGCGCTGGATGAAGGCCTGATCCATTCCGAAAGCCTGCTGATCGACGCGCCCATGTCTTTCGGAGGCTATGCGCCCGGTAATTTCCAGGCGGCCTTCGCGGGCCCGATCAGCGTGTCGCAGGCCTTGCAGCGGTCTCTGAACGTGCCGGCCGTGGACTTGCTGGACCGCGTCGGACCCGTCAGTTTTGCCTCGGTTATGCTGGCGGGAGGCGTGAAATTACGCTTGCCCGCCGGTGCGCAACCAAATTTGAGCTTGATTTTGGGCGGGGGTGGCACCACATTGGAAGAACTGGTCGGCGCTTACCGGGCTTTGGCCCGCGGTGGCGTGGCGGGGCGGCCCCGGCTCAGGGCGGAGCAGCCCAGGGTCGAGTCCCGTATGATGAGTCCTGGCGCGGCCTGGATCGTTCGCGATATCCTGGAAGGCGGCGGGCACCCGGACCGGCCGTTCTACCAGTCGGGCAGCCCGGCCCGGCAACTGGCCTGGAAAACCGGAACCAGTTTCGGATTCCGGGATGCATGGGCGGTCGGAGTGACCGACAGATGGACGATCGGCGTTTGGGTAGGACGTCCGGACGGCACGCCGAACCCCGGCTTCTTTGGGGCGAATGTGGCGGCGCCGCTACTGCAGGACATCGTGGCGGCCTTGCCGGAAGGCGCCCAGCAGGCCAGGGTCAGGCCCGAAACGGTGCATGCGGCCGTGACGTGCTGGCCCTTGGGCTACAGGCTGGGCAGCGTGCCATCGGGCGCATGTCCCGAACAGCGCGCGGCCTGGACGCTTAATGAAACGGCGCCGCCGTCGTTTGCCGGCTATGCCGACGCCACCAAGGCGCCGTTGCGGCTGGGCGGCGTGGCCAATGGTTCGGTGCTTCGGCCCGTGCCCGGCAAGCAGCAGGTGGCGCTGGAAGTGGATGTGCAAGGCGCCGAGGGCGAAGTATGGTGGATGCTCGATGGCCGTGTTTCAAGTCACGGCGCGGCGGGTCATCCGTTTAATTTGGTGCTGGCGCAAGACGGCCGGTATACGCTTACCGTCATGGATACACATGGCCGCCACGACAGCGTGGTTTTTGAAATCGCTGGCGTTACGCCATGATCGGCATAGAATATGAATCGTGTATTTGACCGCTTCGATGCGTTACGGAGGAAGCGTGATTTCCCAAGAGCTTGAAGTCAGCCTGCATATGGCTTTTGTCGAGGCCCGTTCGGCCCGGCATGAATTTATAACCGTCGAGCATCTGCTGTTGTCGTTGCTGGACAACGCGTCTGCCGTCGAGGTTCTGCGCGCTTGCGCCGCCAATCTGGACGACTTGCGCCGCAACCTGCGCCAGTTCGTTTCGGAAAACACGCCGGTGATCCCGAGCGGCGCCGAAGTCGACACGCAACCGACGCTGGGTTTTCAGCGCGTGATCCAGCGCGCGATCATGCATGTTTCCGCGGGAGGCACCGGCAAGAAGCCGGTCACCGGCGCGAACGTGCTGGTGGCCATATTCGGCGAAAAGGACTCGCATGCCGTGTACTACCTGCAGCAGCAGGGCGTGACACGGCTCGATGTCGTCAACTTCCTGTCGCATGGCATTACCAAACAGCCGCAGGTGGAGTCCGCCGCCGTGCAGAAAGAGCAACAGCCCAATGGTGAAGAGCAGGGCGAATCGCGCCAGTCGCCGCTGGACCAATACGCCACCGACCTGAACGCCGCCGCGCTTGCGGGCCGCATCGATCCCCTGATCGGTCGCGAGCACGAAGTCGAACGCGTCATCCAGGTGCTGTGCCGCCGCCGCAAGAACAATCCGCTGCTGGTCGGCGAGGCCGGCGTGGGCAAGACCGCCATCGCCGAAGGCCTGGCCTGGCGCATCACGCGCGGCGAAGTGCCGGAAATCCTGCAGGCTGCCCAGGTCTTTTCGCTGGACATGGGCGCTTTGCTGGCGGGCACCAAATACCGCGGCGATTTCGAACAGCGTCTGAAGGGTGTGCTCAAGCAGATCCGCGGCAATCCCGACGCCATTCTGTTCATCGACGAAATCCATACGCTGATCGGCGCCGGTTCGGCTTCGGGCGGCACGCTGGACGCGTCCAATCTGCTCAAGCCGGCCCTGTCGTCCGGCCAGCTCAAGTGCATCGGCGCCACCACGTACACCGAATACCGCGGTGTCTTCGAAAAGGACCATGCGCTGTCGCGCCGGTTCCAGAAGATCGACGTGCCCGAGCCCAGCATCGAACAGACCGTGCAGATTCTGCGCGGCCTGAAGAGTCGCTTCGAAGAGCACCACAGCGTGCGCTATTCGGCTGCCGCGCTGTCGGCCGCAGCGGAGCTGTCCGCCCGCTTCATCAACGACCGCCACCTGCCCGACAAGGCCATCGACGTGATCGACGAGGCCGGCGCCGCCCAGCGCCTGCTGCCGCGTTCGCGCCAGAAAAAGGTGATCGGCAAGGTGGACATCGAAAATATCGTATCCAAGATCGCGCGCATCCCGCCGCAGTCCGTCTCCAACGACGACCGCAGCAAGCTCGCCACCCTTGATCGCGACCTGAAGACCGTGGTCTTTGGCCAGGACGGCGCCATCGATGCGCTGTCCGCGGCCATCAAGATGGCGCGGTCGGGCCTGGGCAAGCCGGAAAAGCCGATCGGCGCTTTCCTGCTTTCCGGTCCCACGGGCGTGGGCAAGACCGAAGTGGCCCGCCAGCTGGCATTCACGCTGGGCGTGGAGCTGCTGCGCTTCGATATGTCGGAGTACATGGAACGCCACGCGGTGTCGCGCCTGATCGGCGCGCCTCCGGGCTACGTGGGGTTCGACCAGGGCGGGCTCCTTACCGAAGCCATCACCAAGCAGCCGCACTGCGTGTTGTTGCTCGATGAAATCGAAAAGGCGCACCCGGATGTCTTCAACATCCTGCTGCAGGTCATGGACCACGGCACACTGACCGACAACAATGGCCGCAAGGCTGACTTCCGCAACGTCATCCTCATCATGACGACGAACGCGGGGGCCGAGACCTTGAACCGTCCGTCGATCGGTTTCTCGAACTCGCGGATGGTGGGCGACGAAATGGCGGAAATCCGCCGCATGTTCACGCCCGAATTCCGCAACCGCCTGGACGCGATCATTCCCTTCGCCTCGCTGGACCGCGAGGTCATCCTGCGCGTGGTGGACAAGTTCCTCATGCAGCTCGAAGACCAGTTGCACGAACGCCGCGTGGAAGCCGTATTCACCACGCGCCTGCGTGAACATCTTGCCAAGGAGGGGTTCGACCCGCTGATGGGCGCGCGTCCCATGCAACGCCTCATCCAGGACACCATCCGGCGCGCGCTGGCCGACGAGCTGCTGTTTGGCAAGCTGGTCGACGGCGGCTCGGTCACGGTCGACCTGGACGACGCGGGCAAGGTTACGCTGGACTTCGACGACAGCGGCAAGCCGCCTTCATCGGACGCGCCAGACAAGCAGGAAGTCGAACTAGTCGATTGATGACCGCGGACCGCCAGCCGCTGATCGAGTGCGAACACTGCGCAAGCATCTATCGCCGACATCAGCTCGAACCTGGCGAGACCGCCAATTGCGCCCGCTGCGGTGCCATACTCTGGCGCTACAGCGGGCTTACTTTGTCCAATTGGCTGGCGCTTGCCATTACCGCCCTGATCGTTTTCGGGGTGGCCAACGCCTATCCGGTCGCTTCCATGTCGGTGCAGGGCATGGTCCAGCAGGCGTCCTTGCTGGACTCCATCTTCATCACCTGGCGCCAAGGGCACTGGGTGGTCGCCGTGATGACCGGCCTGGCCGGTTTCGTGTTGCCGCTGTTGCAGCTCACGGTGCTGCTATGGGTGCTTGGCCCCTTGGCACAGGGGCGCGAGCCGGCCGCCTTCCGTGGCGCCATGCGATTGCTGGGCGCGCTGCGGCCCTGGTGCATGGTCCCGGTGTTCCTGCTGGGGGTCCTGGTCGCGGTGGTCAAGCTGGCCGGCATGGCGGCGGTGTCTCCGGGCATCGGCCTGGGCGCCTTCGGCATCCTGACCATCCTGCTGACCATCTTGGGCCGCCTGTCGCCGCACGTGCTCTGGCGCTACGCGGAGACGGTGGGGGCCGAGCCCGTGCATGTGCCCGAGAGCGGCCCGGACGTGGTGCTTACCGGCTGCCATGTTTGCGGCCAGGTGCAGGCCCTGCCGCGCGAGGCCGGCCCCGAAGACCATCATCACTGCGTGCGTTGCGACGCGCAGGTGCACTACCGCAAACCCGATCATCTGTCGCGCACCTGGGCGCTGCTGCTTGCCGCCGTGGTGTTCTACATTCCCGCCAATGTGCTGCCGGTGATGCAGGTCAACTCGCTGCTGGGCGACAGCGCCCACACGATCCTGGGTGGCGTGGTCGAGCTGTGGCAAATGGGTTCCTGGGATATTGCGCTGATCGTGTTCATCGCCAGCGTGGCGGTGCCGCTGACCAAGCTGCTGGCGCTGATCCTGCTGCTGCTGACCGAGCAATGGCGCAGCACGACCAATCTGCGGCCGCGCACCCGTCTGTATCAAATGGTAGAGTTCATCGGCCAATGGTCGATGCTGGACGTCTTTGTCGTTATATTGCTGGCGGCGCTGGCGGATTTTCAGGGCTTGATGGAAATCAGCGCGGGCGCGGGCGCCGCGGCGTTTGGCGTCGTCGTCATCCTGACCATGCTGGCGGCCATGAGCTTTGACCTGCGGCGTAGTTGGGACCTGGAAGGGCAGAGTGAAATCGAATTGGCGCCGGTGGAAGTCCGGCGCCCGCCGGCGCCCGCCGCCGGCAAGGAAATGGGCTAGGAAGGCCGTTTTTTCCCGCTCACAAAAAGGAAGAGTAGATGTCCGAGCAAGCACCCGGATCCGGTGAAGAGAAGTTCGCGTCGCCCGCGATCTCCCGCAAGCAGAAGCGCCGGATCTCCTGGATCTGGCTGGTGCCTGTGGTTGCGGCGCTGATGGGGCTGTCGCTGGTCGTACGGACCTGGATGCAGGCAGGTCCTGACATTTCGATTTCGTTCAACACCGCCGAAGGCCTGGAGGTGGGCAAGACCCAGCTCCGCTACAAGGACGTGAACATCGGCACGGTGAAATCCATAGGCTTCAATGCCGACCGCAGCAAGGTGGTCGTGCGGGCGGAGCTTGCCAAGGAAGTCTCGGATCTGGCGCGCGAGGGCACCAACTTCTGGGTGGTGCGGCCGCGGCTGGACGTGAGCGGCGTCTCGGGCCTGGGCACGTTGTTGTCGGGTGCTTATATCGGCGTGGACGCGGTGGAAGGCAAGGGCGAGACCGCGCGGGCCACCAAGCTGAATTTCGAAGGCCTGGAAATTCCCCCGGCCGTGACCCACGACCGTGCCGGCAAGCGCTTCATGCTGAAGGCCTCCGATCTGGGATCGCTGGACATCGGTTCGCCGGTGTACTTCCGGCGCATCAATGTCGGCCGCGTGATCGGCTATGCCCTGGACCAGAACGGCAGCGCCGTGAACGTCGAGGTTTTCGTGGATGCGCCCAACGACAAGTTCGTCACCAACGGCACGCGCTTCTGGAACGCCAGCGGCGTGGATTTCAGCGTCAACGCCGATGGCTTGAAGGTCCGCACGCAGTCGCTGGTGTCGATGGCGGTGGGCGGCGTGGCCTTCGCCCCCGTGCAAACGGCGCGGGACGGAGGATCGGCGGCTCCGGCCGACTCGAACTTCGACCTGTATCCCACCGAGGCCGCTGCCAAGGCCAATCCGGACGGCGAGGCCTTCCCGATCCGCATGCGCTTCGATCAGTCGATCCGCGGCCTGACGGTCGGCGCGCCCATTGACTTCAACGGCATCACGCTGGGCAACGTCACCGAGATCAACCTGGACTTCGATCCGGCCACCAAGCGCTTCTATTCGCTGGTGGACGCCACGCTGTATCCGGAGCGCCTGGGCCGCGTTTACGAAGAAGTGCGCGAACGCGCGGTCAAGGATGGCGATGTGGCGGGGCAGCGCTTGCTGGGCGTCATGATCAAGCATGGCCTGCGCGCGCAACTGCGCACCGCCAACCTGCTGACGGGCCAGCTTTACGTGGTGCTGGACGACTTCCCGAACGTCAAGCCGGTCGACTTCCAGCCCTCCAATCCCGCCATCATTCCCACCATTCCGGGCAATCTGGATCAGCTGCAGCAGCAGATCAGCAATATCGTCGCCAAGATCGAGAAGATCCCGTTCGACAAGATCGGCGACGACCTGCGCGCCACGCTGGCCAGCACGTCCAAGCTGATGAACCGCCTGGACAAGCAGGTGGCGCCGGAGGCGCAGAACATGCTCAGGCAGGCCAAGGAATCCATGGCGAACATCAATTCGCTGCTGGCCTCGGATGCGTCCCTGCCGGTCAACACGGAAAAGGCGATGCAGGAATTGAGCCGGGCGGCGCGTTCGCTGCGAGCGCTGGCCGACTTCCTGCAATCCAATCCCGAGGCCTTGTTGCGCGGCCGCGGCCCCGATCCCATTCCCGGCTCCGGTCCCGTCAGGAACTAGACATCCATGAATATCCGACCCCTACGCGGCGCAGAATCCTCCTCCCTGGGTGCGCCAGCCATCGGCCGGCAAGGCAGGCAGCCCAGGCTGCGTGCCGCGCTGGCTGTCCTGGCTTTGTCCGGCGGGCTGGCCGCCTGCGGTTCCTCGCCTCCCGTTCATTACTACACCCTGCAGGCGCCGGCGGCCCCCAGCGCGGGCCGCGCCGTGGCATCCGCTCCGTTCCTGATCGAGGTGCAGGCCGTCAGTATCTCGACTCAGGCCGACCAGCCCCAGCTCATGGTGCGTACCGGCGACGGCAGCGTCTCGGCGCTGTATTCCGAGCGCTGGAGCTCGCCGCTGGGTGACGAGCTGCGCGGCGCCCTGTCCGATGCCCTGAAGCGGGAACTGGGCGCGCTTGACGTGCAAGTGGTCAAACCCGGTCCTGGCGCGGCCGTCTGGCGCGTGCAGACGGACGTGCAGCGGTTCGAACTGGTGTCGGGCAGCATGGCGCAACTGGACGCGACCTGGCGGGTGCGCCCGGTCAACCTGAAGGGTTCCGGCCTGTTGTGCCGCAGTGTCGTGACTGAAACGGTCTCGGATGCCGAGGTGCCCAGCCTGATTGCGGCGCAGCAGCGCGCGGTGGTGAACCTGGCGGGCGCCATGGCCTCGGCGATACGCGGCCAGACGCCGGCGGGTTCGGCGTCGGTGCAGATGATGGGCTGCTCGCCACTGAAGGAATGAGGCGACGCGCGAAAAATCGCGTGATCTCAAGCGGTTAACCTAGGGTTAACCTTAATACAAACACGGTTGCAACCTGTCTAGCATACGGTCCTACCCATGCTGGGTTTCGTTCGGGCCCAGTATTACCTTTGCCATGCGACAGGAAGCAATCTCTTATGGCCAGCACGACCCTCGGCGTCAAAGTCGATGACGCACTACGCGACCGCCTGAAGGCGGCCGCGCACAAGCTCAATTGCACGCCGCACTGGCTGCACAAGCAGGCGATCCTCGCCTACCTGGACAAGATCGAGCGGGGCCATCTGCCCGCCGAAATGTCCCATCTGGGCTTCGATTCGGGCGGCGACGACGAGATAGGTGACGGCCAGTCCGCGCCCACGCCTCCGTTCTACGAATTCGGCCAGGACGTGCAGCCGCAATCGGTGCTGCGCGCGGCGATCACCGCGGCCTACCGGCGCCCCGAGCCCGAATGCGTTCCGCTGTTGCTGGGCCAGGCCCGCATGCCCAATCTGGAAAAAGTGCATGCGATGGCGTCCGGCCTGGTGAAGAAGCTGCGCGGCAAGCGCAGCGGCGGCGGCGTGGAAGGGCTGATCCAGGAATTCTCATTGTCCAGCCAGGAAGGCGTGGCCCTGATGTGCCTGGCCGAAGCGCTGCTGCGCATTCCCGACCGGGCCACGCGCGACGCGCTGATCCGCGACAAGGTCGCGCGCGGCGACTGGAAGTCGCACATGGGCGGCTCGCAATCCCTGTTCGTCAACGCGGCCACGTGGGGCCTGATGATCACCGGCAAGCTGGTGGCCGTGAGCAGCGAACAATCGCTGTCCAAGGCGTTGACCCGCCTGATCGGCAAGGGCGGCGAGCCCCTGGTGCGCAAGGGCGTGAACATGGCCATGCGCATGATGGGCGAGCAGTTCGTGTCCGGCCAGACCATCTCCGAGGCGCTGGCCAACAACCGCAAGATGGAAGCGCGCGGCTTCCGTTATTCCTACGACATGCTGGGCGAGGCCGCCACCACGGCGGATGACGCCGAACGCTATTACGCGTCGTACGAACAGGCTATCCACGCGATCGGCAAGGCCGCGGCCGGACGCGGCATCTATGAAGGGCCGGGCATCTCGATCAAGCTGTCGGCGCTGCATCCCCGCTATTCGCGCGGCCAGCGCGAACGCGTCATGGCCGAACTGTTGCCGCGCGTCAAGGCATTGACGGCGCTGGCCCGCAGCTACGACATCGGCCTGAACATCGACGCCGAAGAGGCCGACCGCCTGGAGATCTCGCTCGACCTGCTGGAGGCGCTTTGTTTCGCCCCCGAACTGGACGGCTGGAACGGCATCGGCTTCGTCATCCAGGCCTACCAGAAGCGCGCGCCGTTCGTGATCGACTACGTGATCGACCTGGCCCGCCGCAGCCGTCACCGCGTGATGGTGCGCCTGGTGAAGGGCGCTTACTGGGACAGCGAGATCAAGCGCGCGCAGGTCGATGGCCTGGAAGGCTATCCGGTCTATACCCGCAAGCTGTACACCGACGTGGCCTACCTGGCCTGCGCCCGCAAGCTGCTGGGCGCCCCGGAAGCCGTGTACCCGCAGTTCGCCACGCACAACGCCTACACGCTGGCGGCGATCTATCAGCTCGCCGGCCAGAACTACTACCCGGGCCAGTACGAGTTCCAGTGCCTGCACGGCATGGGCGAACCGCTGTACGACGAAGTGGTCGGTCCGCTGGCGCAGGGCAAGCTCAACCGTCCCTGCCGCATCTACGCGCCGGTCGGCACGCACGAAACGCTGCTGGCGTATCTGGTGCGCCGTCTGCTCGAAAACGGCGCCAACACCTCGTTCGTGAACCTGATCGGCGACGACAGCATTCCGGTCGAAACGCTGGTGGCGGACCCCGTTGACGCCGCCGCGCGCATCGTGCCCCTGGGTGCGCCGCACGAGAAGATCCCGCTGCCGCGTGAGCTGTATGGCGACCTGCAACAGGGCGCGCGCGCCAATTCGGCGGGCCTGGACCTCAGCAACGAACATCGCCTGGGTTCGCTGTCCGCCGCATTGCTGACCAGCGCGGCCACGCCGTGGCACGCCGCGCCCATGCTGGGCGAGGGCGGCGATGTCTGGGACGCTGCCCGCGCCATCGAAGTGCGCAACCCCGCCAACCTGCGCGACGTGGTGGGCCACGTCATCGAGGCGCAGGCCGACGAGGCCGATCTTGCGCTGCGAGCCGCCGCCAATGCGTCGCCGATCTGGCAGTCCACGCCGGTGGCGGAGCGGGCCCAGTGCCTGCGCCGCGCCGCGCAGTTGCTGGAAGAGCAGATGCAGACGCTGCTGGGCCTGATCGTGCGCGAGGCCGGCAAGTCGCTGCCCAACGCCATCGCCGAGGTCCGCGAGGCCGTGGACTTCCTGCGCTATTACGCCGACCAGGCCGAACGGGAATTCAGCAACGACACGCATCGCCCGCTGGGCACCGTGCTGTGCATCAGCCCCTGGAATTTCCCGCTGGCCATCTTCACCGGCCAGGTCGCGGCCGCGCTGGCCGCGGGCAATACCGTGCTGGCCAAGCCCGCCGAGCAGACGCCCCTGATCGCGGCCCAGGCCGTGTCCATCCTGCGGGCGGCGGGCGTGCCCGCCGGCGCCGTGCAACTGCTGCCGGGCCGTGGCGAAACCGTGGGTGCGCAGTTGGTTGCCAGCCCCGGCGTGCGCGGCGTGATGTTCACCGGATCCACCGACGTCGCGCGCATCATCGCGCGCACCCTGGCGGATCGCCTGGACGACGACGGCCACACCATCCCGCTGATCGCGGAGACGGGCGGTCAGAACGCCATGGTGGTGGATTCCTCCGCCTTGTCCGAGCAGGTCGTGTTCGACGTGCTCAGCTCCGCCTTCGATTCGGCCGGCCAGCGGTGCTCGGCGCTGCGCGTGCTGTGCGTGCAGGAAGACAACGCCGACCATGTGCTGACGATGTTGCGCGGGGCCATGCGCGAACTTGCCGTGGGCAATCCCGACCGCCTCTCGGTGGATGTGGGCCCGGTCATCGACACCGAAGCGCGCAACGGTATCCAGCGGCACATCGAGACGATGCGCACGGCAGGCCATCGCGTGGATCAGGTTGAACTCAACGGCGAATGCCGCCACGGCACTTTCGTGCCGCCGACCATCATCGAGATCGACCACATCGGCGAACTGACGCGCGAAGTCTTCGGTCCGGTGCTGCACGTGGTGCGCTACAAGCGCGATGAACTCGACGCCTTGCTCGACGCCATCAACGGCACGGGTTATGGACTGACCTTCGGCGTGCACACCCGCATCGACGAAACCATTGCCCACGTGACCGGCCAGGTTCACGCCGGCAACGTGTACGTCAACCGCAACATCGTGGGCGCCGTGGTGGGTGTGCAGCCCTTTGGCGGCGAATGCCTGTCCGGCACCGGTCCCAAGGCGGGCGGTCCGCTGTACATGTACCGCCTGCTGGGCACGCGTCCCGCGGGCCTGCCGCCGGCGCTGGATGCCGCGGCGCCGCTGCCGCAACGTATTGCGCTGCCCGGTCCGACCGGCGAAACCAATACCTATATGGTTGAACCGCGTGGCGCGGTGTATTGCGTGGCGGCCACGGACGCCGGCGCGCGCGCCCAATGGTCGGTGGCGCGGCTGACGGGCAACCATGCCTGGTTCGCCGATACGCCGGCGGCGCAGGCGCTGCTGTCCGGCCTGGACGCCGAACAGCAGGGCCAGGCGGGAATACTGGCCGACGCCGAGGTCGATGAGGCCGACTATCATGCCGTGCTGTTCGAAGGCGATGGTGATGCGCTGCAGGCGCTGAACCAGCGCATTGCGCAGCGTCCGGGGGCCATTCTGGCCGTTCACGGCCTGACGCCGGACGCGCTGGCAGCGGGGGCCGGCTACGTGCCGGAACGCCTCTTGACGGAGCGTTCCATCAGCGTGAATACCGCGGCGGCGGGCGGCAACGCCAGCCTGATGACCATCGGTTGACCGCAAGCACGGGGTAACCCTTGGGTATCCAAGGGTTATCTCCAATATCGGGCTAGGTTGCACTGGAAGGAAAATCCGGTCGCACCTCTAGTTTGGCTGTCGCAACCCGGCATTCAGACTTTGCAGAAAATGCATGCGCGGGACCCGTCAACCATCGGGCCCGCGGTAGTAAAAAACAAAGCCTGGCTAAAAAAGCTCAGGTATAACAAGACCTTAAGTCCGACATCCCGGAGGATACCCCATGAAGTTGCACACCACTTTGAAGCTTGCCGCCGCCGCCGTCGCCGCCGCGGGCATGACCGCCGCCGCTCAGGCCGCGGACATCAAATTCGGCTTTGCCGCGCCGCTTACCGGTCCGCAATCGCACTATGGCGAGGACATGCAGAACGGCCTGAACCTGGCCCTGGAAGAAGCCAACAAGAAGGGCATCAAGGTTGACGGCCAGCCCGCCAAGTTCGTGCTGGTGTCGCGTGATGACCAGGCCGACCCGCGCGTCGGCGTGCAGGTCGCCCAGCAATTGGTCGACCAGGAAGTGGTCGGCATCCTGGGGCACTTCAATTCGGGCACGACGATCCCCGCGTCGCGCGTCTACCATGAAGCCGGTCTGCCGCAGATCGCCATGGCCACGTCGCCGGAGTACACCAAGCAAGGCTACGAAACGACCTTCCGCATGATGACCAGCGACACCCAACAGGGCGCCGCCGTCGGCAAGTTCATGGTGGAAAACCTGAAGGCCAAGAAGGTCGCGATCATCGATGACCGCACCGCCTACGGCCAGGGCCTGGCCGACGAGGTCGAGAAGGCGGTCAAGGCCGCGGGCGGCCAGATCGTGCGCCGCGAGTACACGACCGACAAGGCCAACGACTTCACCGCCATCCTGACCAACATCAAGGGTTCCGCGCCCGACGCCATCTTCTACGGCGGCCTGGACGCGCAGTCGGGCCCGATGAAGCGCCAGTTGGCCACGCTGGGCCTGAAGGCACCGCTGGTGTCGGGTGAAATGACCCGCAGCGACACCTTCATCAAGCTGGCCGGCGATGCCGCCGACGGCACCTACGCTTCGCTGGCAGGCGTGCCGCTGGACAAGATGGCCGCGGGCAAGGACTTCGAGCAGCGCTATCAGGCCCGCTTCAAGAAGGCCCCCGGCGTGTATGCGCCGTACGCCTACGACGGCGCGTGGAACATGATCGCGGCCATCGAGCAGGCCGGTTCGGCCAAGCCCGAAAAATACCTGCCGGCGCTGGCCAAGCTGAACCGCAAGGGCGCCACCAGCGAACACATTTCGTACGACGACAAGGGCGACCTGAAGGAAATCTCGGTCACCATCTACGAAGTCAAGAACGGCAAGTGGGAAATGGTTGAAACGATGGTCAGCCAAGCCAACTAAGGCGGCTTGAACGAGGGCGGATCCCGGCTGCGCCAGGGTCCGCCCGCTCTCCGCCAAGCGCCGTCCGGCGCCGCGGCGCGCTACGCCAGGCCGGGCCCTCGGGCCCCGGCCGCGTCAGACGCGATTTTTCCAGGCTTATTCAGCGGCCCCTATGGATATCTTCATTCAACAACTGATTAACGGCGTCACGCTAGGCAGCGTGTACGCCCTGGTCGCCCTTGGCTACACCATGGTGTACGGCATCATCGGGCTGATCAACTTCGCGCATGGCGACGTCGTCATGATCGGCGCGATGGCGGCCACGACGGTCGCCATCTCCCTGGTCGGCGGCGACCCCGGCACCTCGGCCTTTGTCGTACTGGGCGTGGGCCTGCTGGTCTCCGTGCCCCTTTGCATGGCGGTGGGCTGGACGGCCGAACGCGTGGCCTACCGGCCGCTGCGGCGCGCGCCGCGCCTGGCGGCGCTGATCACGGCCATCGGCGTGTCCATCATCCTGCAGAACGTGGCCATGATGGGCTGGGGCCGCAATTATCTGAACTTCCCGCAGGTGCTGTCGCCGCAGGTGTTCGAATTCGCCGGCGCCCGCATGAGCACGTTGCAGATCGCCATCGTGGTGATCGCGGCGCTGATCATGGGCGGCCTCCTGGCCGTGGTGCACAAGACCCGGCTGGGCACGGCGATGCGCGCCACCGCGCAGAACCGCGAAGTGGCGGGCCTGATGGGCGTGAACATCAACACGGTCATTTCGGCCGCGTTCCTGATCGGCTCGGCGCTGGCCGCCGTGGCGGGCATGATGGTCGCGACCTATTACGGCGTGTCGCAATACACCATGGGCTTCATGCTGGGCCTGAAGGCCTTCACCGCCGCGGTGCTGGGCGGCATCGGCAACCTGGTGGGCGCGATGGCCGGCGGCCTGCTGCTGGGCATCATCGAGTCCCTGGGCGCGGGCTATATCGGCGACCTGACGGGCGGCTTCCTGGGCAGCCACTACCAGGACGTGTTCGCGTTCTTCGTGCTGGTGCTGGTGCTGATCTTCCGTCCGTCGGGCCTGCTGGGCGAACGCGTGGGAGATCGCGCATGACCGGACACCTCAAAAACAGCGGCCTCTCGGCCCGCACCCTGATCGGCATTGCGCTGATCGGCATCGTGCTGGCGGTGCTGCCCTTCGTGATCGGCATGGCCGGCCAGAGCTGGGTGCGCATCCTGAATTTCGCGTTGCTCTATGTGATGCTGTCGCTGGGCCTGAACATCGTGGTGGGCTTTGCCGGCCTGCTGGACCTGGGCTATATCGCGTTCTATGCCGTGGGCGCCTATACCTGGGCGCTGCTGGCCTCGCCGCATTTCGGCCTGCATCTGCCGTTCTGGGCGATCCTGCCGATCGCGCTGGCGGTGGCCTGCCTGTTCGGCGTGCTGCTGGGCGCGCCGACGTTGAAACTGCGGGGCGACTATCTGGCCATCGTGACCCTGGGGTTCGGGGAAATCATCCGCATCTTCCTGAACAATCTGAACGCGCCCATCAACATCACCAACGGGCCGCAGGGCATCAACCGCATCGACACCTTCAAGGTGGGCGAGTTCGCTTTCGGACGCACGGAAAGCCTGCTGGGCATCCGCTTCACGGGTCCGGAAAAGTACTACTACCTGCTGCTCGCGCTGACGCTGATCATCATCCTGGTCTGCGTGCGTCTGCAGAATTCCCGCATCGGCCGCGCCTGGGAAGCCATCCGCGAGGACGAGATCGCCGCCAAGGCGATGGGCATCAACACCCGCAACATCAAGCTGCTGGCGTTCGCCATGGGCGCATCCTTCGGTGGCGTGGCGGGAGCCTTGTTCGCATCCATGCAGGGCTTCGTCAGCCCCGAGAGCTTCTCGCTGATGGAGTCGATCTCCATCCTGTGCATGGTGGTGCTGGGCGGCATGGGCCATATCCCGGGCGTGATCCTCGGCGCGTTGATCCTGGCGGCGCTGCCCGAATTCCTGCGCGCGGTGGTCGAACCGTTCCAGCACATGGTGTTTGGCGCCGTGATTCTGGATCCGGAAGGCATCCGCATGCTGCTGTTCGGCCTGGCCATGGTGAGCGTCATGCTGTTCCGCCCAGCGGGCCTGTGGCCGTCGGCGGTGCGCAAGCGCGAGCTGGCGACCAAGACCCAGGGAGGCGCGGCATGAGCAAACTGCTGCAAGCCCAGGGCCTGGGCAAGCGCTTCGGCGGCCTGCAGGCCTTGTCCGATGTCAGCTTCGACATCGAGCAGGGCGAGATCTACGGCCTGATCGGTCCGAACGGCGCGGGCAAGACGACGCTGTTCAACGTGCTGACCGGCCTCTACATTCCGGAAGAAGGAACCTGCACCTTCGACGGCGTTTCCATGACCGGCAAGAAACCGCATGAAGTGGCCTACGCCGGCCTGGCGCGCACCTTCCAGAACATCCGCCTGTTCGCCAATCTGAGCGCCATCGAGAACGTGATGATCGGGCGTCACATGCGCACCAAGGCGGGCGTGCTTGGGGCGGTGCTGCGCACCCGGGGCACGCGTGCCGAAGAGGCCGCCATCGAGGCGCGGGCGCAGGAGCTGCTGGACTACGTCGGCATCGGCCATCGCGCCAATGATGTCGCGCGTTCGCTGCCTTATGGCGACCAGCGGCGCCTGGAGATCGCGCGCGCGCTGGCGACCGATCCCAAGCTGTTGGCGCTGGACGAACCCGCCGCCGGCATGAACGCATCGGAAACGGTGGTGCTGCGCAAACTGGTCGAGAAAATCCGCGCCGACGGCGTGACCGTGCTGCTGATCGAGCACGACATGAAGCTCGTCATGGGCTTGTGCGACCGCGTGCTGGTGCTGGAATACGGGAAGGTGCTGTCCATGGGCAAGCCTGCCCAGGTGCAGCGCGATCCCAAAGTCATCGAAGCGTATCTGGGCGCCGGGGCAGCCCAGGATCCGTTGATACACAATGAGGGCCAGGCAACATGACGGCATCCCAACCCCTATTGGAGCTGCGTGGCCTCCAGGTGTCTTATGGCGGCATCCGCGCGGTGCGCGGCACCGACTTGCGCGTGGACGATGGCGAACTGGTCTGCCTGATCGGCGCGAACGGCGCGGGCAAGAGCACGACCCTGCGCGCCATCTGCGGCCTGGTTCCCCTGGCGGGCGGCGAGATCGTCTACGCGGGGCAATCGATCGGCGGCCAGAAGTCGCACGAACTCGTCCGCAAGGGCCTGGTCATGGTGCCCGAAGGCCGCGGCATCTTCGGCCAGCTCACCATCGAGGAAAACCTCGCGATGGGCGGCTATATCCGCCGCGACGCGGCGCAGATCCGCCAGGATACCGACCGCGTCTTCACCTTGTTCCCGCGTCTGGCCGAACGCCGCAAGCAGGCGGCCGGCACGCTGTCGGGCGGCGAGCAGCAGATGGTGGCCATGGGCCGCGCCATGATCGCGCGTCCCAGGCTGCTGCTGCTGGACGAGCCGTCGATGGGTCTCGCGCCCCTGATGGTGGAGAAGGTCTTCGAGGTCGTGCGCACCATCGCCAGCGAAGGCGTGACCATCCTGCTGATCGAGCAGAATGCGCGCCTGGCGCTGGAAAACAGCCATCGCGGCTATGTGATGGAATCGGGCGAGATCACCTTGTCCGGTCCGGCGCGCGAGATGCTGCACGATCCCAAGGTGCGCGCGGCGTACCTGGGAGAGACCGAGTAGCGGCGCGCGGGATGCAAGGCGCGCCAGCGCGCCTTGCATCCGTTTGCGCTAGGCTTCCTGGCGCTCGCGTTCGTGTTCGCGGCCCACGGCCGCAACCACGCCCGCGCGGATCAACGCGTCGATCTCGGTTTCCCCGTAGCCGAATTCTCCCAGGATCGCGATGGAGTCCTCGCCCAGGCGGGGCGCCGCGCGGTGGTACTGCGCGGGCGTCGCCGACAGTTTCACGGGCATGCCTACCGTGCGCACCTTGCCCGCCACCGGATGGTCCTGCTCCACCACCATGCCGCGCGCCAGCGTCTGCGGATGCGACAGCGCCTGCGCAACCGAATGCACCGGGCCGGCGGGCACGCCCGCCGCATCGAAGACGTCCAGCCACTCCTGCGCGCCGCGCGTCTTGAGGATCGCGGAGATCTCCGCCACCAGTTCATCCCGGTTCTGCATGCGGTCTCGATTGCGCGCGAAGCGCGGGTCTTCGGTCCATTCCGGCTTGCCCAGCGCTTGCGCGATGCGCTGCCAGTTCTTCTCGTTCGCGCCGCCGATGATGATCCAGTCCGTGCCGGTGGGGAATGCCTGGTAGGGGGCGCTCAGGACATGGGCGGATCCGGTGGGGCCGGGGGACACGCCACTGCCGAAGTAGATCGCGGCGTGCCAGTACAACTGCTGCAGGCTGGCCTCGAGCAGCGAGGTCTCGACGATCTGGCCCTCGCCGGTGCGCTGCTTGTGTTGATACGCCGCCAGCACGCCGAAGGCCGCGAGCAGGCCCGCATTGATGTCCGCCACGGAATTTCCCGTGCGCAACGGCGGTCCGCCAGGCTCTCCGGTAATGGCCATCAGACCCGAGAAGCCCTGCGCCACCAGGTCGAAGCCGCCCTTGTCGGCGTACGGGCCGGTGGTGCCATACCCCGAGACGGCGCAGTAGATCAGGCCAGGGTTTTCCTGGCGCAGCGTGTCGTAGCCCAGGCCGAGCTTTTCCATCGTGCCTTTGCGGAAGTTCTCGGTGACGACGTCGGCGTCGCGGATCATGCGCAGCAGGACCTTCTTGCCTTCGGGATGCTTCAGGTCCAGCGCGATGGCGCGCTTGTTGCGGTTGAGCATGAGGTAGGGCGCCGAGATGCCATTGATCTGCGGATCGCGGTACTGACGCGAATCGTCGCCGCCATCGATCTTTTCGACCTTGATCACGTCGGCGCCCAGATCGGCGAGCATCATGCCGCAGGTGGGGCCGGCCATGATCTGCGAGAGCTCGATCACGCGCATGCCGGCGAGCGCGCCCGCGGGCGCGTCGGATCGGTTGGAGGCCGGGCGGCCGGTGCCGTGGGTATCGTTATGCATGCAAGTTCCTTGATCTGCGTTCAGCGGCCGCTGAATTGCGGCTTGGCCTTGGCCAGGAAAGCGCGGTAGCCGCTGCGGAAGTCCTCGGTGTCGAAGCAGTCGAAGGCTTCATCGCGGTCGGCATCGGTCAGCGCCTTGCCTTGCACCAGGTTGCGCACGAACTTCTTGTGCCAGCGCGCCACCAGGGGCGCTCCGTCGGCGATGCGGCGCGCGGCGGCCCGCGCCTGCTCCGCGACCTGATCGTCCGGCACCACGCGCGTGACCACGCCCAGGCGCAGCGCCTCGGCAGCGTCGAATATCGTCCCTTCCAGCAGCACTTGCAGCGCGGTGGTCGGGCCGACCAGGCGCACCAGCGGCGCCAGCTCGGAATACGACATCACCAGTCCCAGGTTCTTGATGGGAACGCCGAACCTGGCGCTTTCGCCGCAGATGCGCAGATCGGCCAGGCTGGCGATCTCCAGTCCGCCGCCCACGCAGATGCCGTGTATCTGCGCCACCACGGGGTGGCGGCAGTTGCCGATGGCCTCGATCGTGCGGCGCATGACCGCGCCGTACTCCACCGCCTGCCGTTTGTTGCTGCGCGCGGTTTCGAATTCGCTGATGTCGTTGCCGGGTGAGAACGCCTTTTCACCGGCGCCCCGCAGCAGCACGCAGCGCACGCCATCGTCGCGGTCCAGTTCCAGGAAGGTGTCACCGAGCAGGCGCCAGCCGTCAATGGTGAAGGCGTTGAGTTTTTCCGGCCGGTTCAGCACCACGGTCGCGATGTCGCCGTCGCGCTGCAGCAGGATGGGCGAAGACTCGGTGGTAGAGGTAGCGCTCATGGTGTTCCTTTTTCAGACGCGGGGGGCACGGCCCCCCGCTGGGGATTACTGCTTGGTCAGGCCGAGGCTGGCGGTGAGCTTGCCGTACTTGGCCCATTCGTCCCGCACGTAGGCGGCGAACGCCGCCGGCGTCTGCGGCCCGCCGCCCAGGTCCATGCCCTGGTCGGCCAGCTTGGCGGCGACCTCGGGGTCGGCGAGGGTCTGGGCCAGCGCCTGGTCAAGCTTGTCCATCACCGGGCGCGGCAATTTGGCGGGGCCCAGCACGGCATACCACTGCACGACGTCCAGGCCCTTGATGCCGGATTCGGCCAGGGTGGGCACGTCCGGCAGCCGTTTGCTGCGTTCGGCGCTGGTCACCGCCAGCGGACGCAGCTTGCCTGCCTGGATCTGGTTGATGGCGCCGGGCAGGGTGTCGAAGTTCATGTCCACGCTGCCGCCCAGCAGGTCGGTCATGGCCTGGCCGCTGCCCTTGTAGGGCACGTGCTCCATGGAGACGCCGGCGATCTGCGAAAAGCGCGCCGCGCTCAGATGCTGCGGGCTGCCCATGCCGGACGAGGCATACAGCAGTTGCTTCGGCTTGGCGCGGGCGTCGTCCACCAGGTTCTGGACGGTGGTGTAGGCGTGCTTGGCGGGATTCACGACCAGCACGTTGGGCACCGAACCGATATAGCGCACCGCCGTGAAGTCCTTGATGGGATCGATGTTCGATTGCACGACGTAGGGCGCGGCGACCGTGGACTGCATGTTGGCCAGCAGCAGCGTGTAGCCGTCCGGATCGGCCTTGGCCACGTAGTCGGCGGCGATCAGCCCGGATGCGCCCGGCTTGTTTTCGACCACGATCTGCTGGCCCAGCAAGGTGGACAGCCGCGCGGAGAGGATGCGGGCCGATACGTCGGTGCCGCCGCCCGGCACGAAGCCGACGACCAGGCGGATGGGGCGTTCCGGCCACTTTGCCGGGTCCTGCGCCAGAACGGGGCCGGCGGCGGCCAGGCCGGCGGTCAACGCCAGCGTGACCGCCACGGCGCGAACTTGCTTGTGCATAGGAGTCTCCTTGGTGGATTAGGCCTGCCCAGGTGTGGCTTGCTTTATGATTGGGTCAGGTTGGTATTCCATTGGTGTTTGGTATACCAGATACAAAAATAGTCGATGTTGCGAGTGTGAACAACCCATGGCTAACCCTGAAAGCCTGCTTCCGAATGAGTCCGTCCCCGATTTGGCCATCCACCATCCCACCCTCCCGGCCGTCGTGGCGGAGCGGTTGCGGCAACTGATCATCGACGGCACGCTCAAGCCGGGCACCTGGCTGAACGAGCGCGACCTGTGCGACCAATTGAAGATTTCGCGCACGCCGCTGCGCGAGGCCTACCGGATGCTGGCCTCGGACGGGCTGGTGGCGCTGCAGCCCAAGCGGGGGGCGATGGTGATCGAGCTGTCGGCGGACGACATCGAGAATATTTTCGACGTGCTGTCCGTGCTGGAAGGATTGGCGGTGCGCAGCGCCGCCGAGCGCGCCTCGGACGCGGAGCTCGCCCAGGTGGCGCGCCTGCATGCGCAGATGCTTGAAAACTACGAGAAGCGGGATATCCGCGCGTACTTTGCGGCCAGTATGGGGACGCACATAGCGATCAACCGCGCCGCGCACAATCCGGCGCTGACGCAATCCTATGACCGGCTGAATCTGCAGGTCCAGGCCCTGCGCTACAAGTCCAACTTCGACCACGACGAATGGACCACGGCGGTCGCCGACCACGAGGCTTTCGTGCAGGCGTTGATGGCGCGCGACGGCGAACGCGCCGAAGCGCTGATCCGCAAGCACGTCGGCGGCAAAAAGGCCTACAACCTGCGCGGCCGCCCGGGCGCTTCGGCGAAAGCCTGAGCACGCGCGGTCCGCCCTGTGCCGCCGCGGGCGGTTCCGGAGCGCATGGCGGCTTTGCCCCCATGCGCCGCGCCGTTCAGGCCGGCTGCGCCACGACGCGCTTCCTGCCTATCATCAGTGCCAGGACGGCCGCGATGAGGCCGGTCGCGCCGGAGATCACAAAGGCCATCAGGTAGCTGCCTTGCGAGTCGCGCAACGCGCCGGCCATCCAGGCGGCGCTGGCGGCCCCCAGTTGATGGCCCGCGACGATCCATCCGAAGACGATGGGGGCATCGCGTTCGCCAAAGGCTTCCGTGGTCAGGCGCAAGGTGGGCGGCACGGTGGCGATCCAGTCCAGGCCGAAGAAGATCGCGAAGATCGACAGGCTGTAGAACGAGAAATCGGAATAGGGCAGGTACATCAGCGACAGGCCCCGCAACGCGTAGTAGACGAAGAGCAGCTTGCGCGGATCGTAGCGGTCGGTAAGCCATCCCGATGCCGTGGTGCCGATCAGGTCGAAAATGCCCATCATCGCGAGCAGGCCCGCGGCTTGCACTTCGGGCATGCCATGGTCGCCGCAGAGCGCGATCAGGTGCGTGCCGACCAGGCCGTTGGTGGTAAAGCCGCACACGAAGAACGTGGCGAACAGATACCAGAACGTGCGGGTCCTGGCGGCGCGGGACAGCGCGCCGAAGGTGGCGGCCAGCATGCCGGTGCGGGGCGCGCTGGGCGCGGGCGCGGCGTGGGGGTCGCTGCCGAAGGGTACGAGGCCTACGCTGGATGGGCGGTCCGGCACCAGCCACCACGCCAACGGCACCAGCGCGGCCGCGGCGCCCGCCACCGTCCAGACCACGCGTGTCCAGTCGCCCGACGAGGCCAACGCGGCCAGCACGGGCAGGAACACCAGCGTGCCGGTGGCTGCGCTGGCGGTCAACAGACCCATCATCAGGCCGCGATGCTTGACGAACCAGCGGTTGACGACGGTGGCGCCCATCACGATCGCGACCGCGCCCGAGCCGATGCCCGAGAACACGCCCCAGGTCATGAGCAGATGCCAGGGTTCGGTCATGAACGCGCTGACGGCGCTGGACGCGGCCATCAGCAGCAGGGCGCAGATCAGGACGCGGCGCAGGCCGAAGCGCTCCATGGCCGCGGCGGCGAACGGGCCGACCAGCCCGTACAGGAAGATGCCCAGGGCGGCCGCGAACGAAATCGAACTTCGGCTCCAGCCGAATGCCTCTTCCAGTGGCACCAGCAGTACGCTGGGAGAAGACCGGAGCCCGGCCGCGACCAGCAAGGAAAGGAAGATGACGGCCACGACGACGAACGCGTACTTCTGCCCGGCGCGGCGGAACGGAAAGGGAGGTTGGGCTATACTCATGTTACTGACCGGTACGTATTGAGGTTTGCGAATAGTACGTACCGGTCAGTAACATCGTCAAGCGGTTTTTTGACGATTCTGTTTTCAGGAGGGCCGCCTCATTCGGGCCGTCCTGCGGAAAAGGAGTTCAGCATGGCCACCAAGATTCCCTTGTCTTCCTCTGCCAAGCCCGCGGCCAAGCCGCCGCTGGCGGCCGAGCGCATACGCAAGACGGCGCGTGAAATGTTCTACCGCGATGGCATACGCGCGGTGGGCGTGGACGCGATCGTCACCCAGGCCGGGGTCACCAAGCCCAGCCTGTACCGCAGCTTTTCGTCCAAGGACGAACTGGCGGCGACCTACCTGCGCGACTACGACGCCGAATTCTGGGCCCGCTTCGATGCCGCCTGCGCCGCGCACCCGGGCGATCCCCGCGCGCAATTGCTGGACTACTTGTCGGGCCTGGGCAGCCGAGCCGTGCAAAACGGATACCGAGGCTGCGGCCTGACGAACGCGGCCGTGGAATATCCCGAAGCGGGCCACCCCGCGCGGGTGGTCGCGGTTGCGCACAAGCAGGAACTGCGCCGCCGCCTGAATGCGATGGCGGCCGAAATGGGCGCCAGCGACCCGGAGGCCTTGGCCGACGGGCTGCTCTTGCTGATCGAAGGCGCTTTCGTTTCCAGCCAGCTTTTTGGGGCGGGCGGACCGGCAGGCAGGGTGGCCGACATGGCCGAAAAGTTGATCCGGATCCATCTTGCCGGCTGAATGGGCTAGGGCGCTGCACAACACTGGTGCGTAATTGGGGGCGGCGTGCACCGTAATGGTGGTGTTTGTACCCATTGCACAACTAACAAAAAAATGTTTGTGATTTATATTGCGGCGCAACAAACACGGGTCTAACATGAAGTCGTGTTGTTCCACATCGCGCTTTCTCAAGGAGAGAATCATGAGCGATACCGCGTTGAAAAATGCCCGTATGTCGGATGCGCTGGAGCGGTCCCTGATCCGCGAGGCCATCAAGGCGGAAACCCTGTCCGGTCCTGCGGTCCGTTCGAGCTGGCTGCGCCTGAAACTGCGCCTGGCAGCGCTGGGCGGGGCAGTGGGCGAAGTCCTGCATGACATGGACGCGGGCCGGCAGCAGCACCCGGTGGTCTCCGCCCACCACTAAGCTCATCCAAGAGCCACAAAAAAACGCCAGCATCCGCTGGCGTTTTTTTTGCCCGTTCGGAACGGGCTGGCCGCGCGTTTGTTCAGGCGACCATGTCCACCAGCAGATAGCCGTCCAGCACAATGATGCTTACGGTGGCGGCAACGGCGGCCCAGGCCCAGGCGCCCCGCAGCACATATTGACCCATCAGGCTCTTGCGGCAGGCCAGCACGACCAGCGGACCCAGGGCGAAGGGCAGCGCCAGGCTAAGGATGACCTGGCTCAGCACCAGCAGTTCGTCCGGCTCCTGGCCGCCGGTGAACGCCAGCAGTCCCACCGCCGCCGCGCCCGCCACCAGGCGCGTCATCAGCGCGCGGCGGCGGTCCGACCAGTCGCTGCGGACCTGGAAGCCCCGCGACAGGATGCGGCCGGCCAGCACGCCGGTGATGGTCGAGCTTTGCCCGGCGGCATAAAGCGCCACGGCGAACACGATGGCCGCGCCGACGCCCAGCGTGTGGCCGATCACCGCATGGGCATCGTCCAGGCTGGAGACGGCGATGCCGGAACCGGACAGGGACGCGGCCGCCACGATCATGATGGCTGAATTGATCAGCATGGCGACGCCCAGGGACACGATGGTGTCGTTGCGCGCCACGCGCATGGCCATGCCGCGCGCTTCGGCCGGAAGTTCTTGCGCGCGCTGCGCCAGGGAGCCGGAATGCAAATACAGGTTGTGCGGCATGAGGGTTGCGCCCAGGATGCCCAGCGCGATCAGGAAGCCCTGCGGGTCGCGCAATGCCTGGCCGGTCTCGGTGACCCCATGCGCCACCTCGGTCCAGCCCGGGTTGGCCTTGAACAGCAGGAACACGAACGACAGCGCCACCACTGACAGCAGTCCGGCGATCACGCGTTCGTGGCGGTCGGCGTTGCCGCGGGTCAGCGCCAGCACGGCGAAAGTGCCGATGCCCGTGACGGCGACGCCCGCGATCAGCGGCAGGCCGAAAAGCAGCCGCAATGCGATCGCGCCGCCGATCAGTTCCGCAAGCGCGGTGGCCAGGATAGCGGCTTCGCCGGCCAGCCAGGCGGCCTTCGACAGGCGGGGCGAGAGGTGGCGAGCGGTCAGCGTGGCCAGGTCCTGTCCGGTGGCCAGTGCCAGGCGCGAGACCAGGACCTGGAACCCCAGCGCCAGGAACGCGGACGCGATGACCACCATGAGCAGTCCATAGCCGAAGCCGCTGCCGCCGGCGATGTCCGTGGCCCAGTTGCCCGGATCGATATAGCCCACGGCGACCAGAAGGCCGGATCCGACCATTCGGCGCAGGTTCGCCGACACCCGGGCGTCTTGCGCCAGGGCGGCCTGGCCGCCCGAAATCGCGTAGATGAAACCGGTCATGGGATGCTCCTGAGAATGGTTCTCATTTTCTAGAAGCAGCGCCGGACCGTCAAATTGATTTTGCCCAAGGGACGGATAGGAGGGCCCAATGATCCGGCCCCGTCAGGGGCGGAGCATCGGGCCTGGCGGCCATCAGGACTTCAGCTTGGCGTCCATGGAAATCTTGGCGTTGAGCACCTTGGACACGGGGCAGCCCTTTTCCGCCTTGCGCGCGGCTTCCTCGAAGGCCTGCGCGGAGGCGCCCGGGATGACCGCTTCCACGGTCAGATGGACGGCGGTAATGGAAAAGCCGTCGTCGACCTTGTCGAGCGTGACTTCCGCTTTGGTGTCCAGGCTCTGCGCCACCATGCCGGATTCGGACAGGATGTTCGACAGCGCCATGGTGAAGCAGCCGGCGTGCGCCGCGCCCAGCAGTTCCTCGGGATTGGTGCCGGGGGTGTCGCCGAAGCGGGTGTTGAAGCCGTAAGGCTGGCTCTTGAGCGCGCCGCTTTGCGTGGAAATCGTGCCCTTGCCAGTCTTCAGATCGCCCGACCAGGCGGCGGTTGCGGTTTTCTTCATACGTGACTCCTGTGAGGGACGCGGCCATGCGCGGCGCGTCCGGGGTAGGGGAGCGCGTGCGCCGGTGAAGGCGGCGCGCTTTGCCTCAGGCGGCATCGTCGATGATACGGTGCGCCCGGGGGGCTCGCATGGAATCGGCCGTTCGCAACGGCAAGCCGATGTAACGGTAGGGCGGCTGGACGGCAGGAGGGAGCGGCCCCGGACGCCAACGGACCCGGTGGCCGGGGAAACCGGCGTCCCGCATCAGGCAAAATAGCGGCATCCCCTCAACCGCATCCCCTCAACACTTTCCCGAGAGCCGTCTCATGTCCCGCATTCTTGCCCGCTACGCCTGCGCCGTCGCGCTGGCCGTTCCCGTCCTGTCCGCCCAAGCCGAAATCGTGATCGGCGTGGACGTGTCCACGACGGGTCCCGCAGCCGCCATCGGCATCCAGACCAATAATGCGATCCGCCTGTGGCCGAACACGCTGGGCGGCGAGCCCGCGCGTTACGTGGTTCTGGATGACGGCACGGATGTGAGCCGCGCGGTGAAGAACATGCGCAAACTGACCTCTGAAGACAAGGTCGATGCCATCGTGGGGCCCAACATCACCGCCGCCGCCTTGGCCGGGCTGGACGTGCTGGCCGAAACCAAGACCCCGATGATCGCCCTGGCGGCGTCCAGCGTCATTGTCGAGCCGCTGTCCGATCCCAAGCGCGCGTGGGCGTTCAAGATGCCGCAGAACGATTCGCTGATGGCCACCGTCCTGGTCGAGGACATGAAGAAAAAAGGCTTGAAGAACGTGGCGTTCATCGGCTTTGCCGATTCGTACGGCGATAGCTGGTGGAAGGAGTTCTCGGCCGCGGCCGGGTCCGACTTGAAAATCGTGGCGCAGGAACGCTTTCAGCGCACCGACGCGTCGGTGGTGGGGCAGGTGCTGAAGGTCATCGCCGCCAAGCCGGACGCTGTGCTGGTGGCCGGCTCTGGCACGCCTGCCGCCTTGCCGCAGAAGACGCTTTTGGAGCGCGGCTATACCGGCGCCATCTACCAGACCCATGGCATCGGCACGCTGGAGTTTCTGCAAGTGGGCGGCAAGGACGTGGAAGGGACCTTGTTCCCCACCGGCCCTGGCGTGGTGGCGCGTGAATTGCCTGATTCCAATCCGGTCAAGAAGGTCGCCGTGGAATTTGCCGACAAATACGAACATCAGTACGGCGCCAATACCCTGACGCAGTTCGCCGGGGACGCCTATGGCGCCTGGATGCTGCTGGATTCGGCCGTGGCGCGGGCGTTGAAGACGGGCGCCAAGCCGGGCACGCCGGAGTTCCGCCTGGCGCTGCGCGATGCGCTGGAGAACACGCGCGACCTGATCGTGCCCAACGGCGTGCTGAATATTTCGAAGGACAATCACCAGGGATTCGATGAGCGGGCCCGGGTGATGGGCACCGTCAAGAATGGGCGGTTTTCCTATGCCCAGTGATGGCAGTCGAATCCGGATGCGTTTTGTAACGTGTCTTAACGCTTCATAGGGCAACGGATCCCAAAGGCAGGCTTAGGCCTGCTTTTTCATGCCTATATCATTCGTGGTGAAATCATTTAATAGCGTATTATTTTTAGTGAAGCCATGCACCTAGAAATAAATACGGGAGAAAAATTCATGACCTTGCTTCGATCGAGCCGACTGCTGCTGGCGTTGAGCCTGGGCATCCTGGCCGCCTGCTCCGATTCGGGCGCCGACAAGCCGGCGCCGGTGGCGGGCGGGGCGCCGGCCGCCACCGGCAGCACCCTGGAAGCGGCCAAGGCCGCCGGCAAGATACGCGTCGGCTACGCGAATGAAGCGCCGTTCGCCTATATGGACAGCAAGGAAGCCAAGGTGACGGGCGAATCCGTGGAGATCGCCCGCGTCGTGCTCAAGCGCATGGGTATCAATGAGGTGGAAGGCGTGCTGACCGAGTTCGGTTCGCTGATCCCCGGCCTGGCCGCGAAGCGTTTCGACATCATTGCCGCCGGCATGTATGTCACGCCGGAACGCTGCCAGCAGGTGGCTTTCTCGGACCCGACCTATGGCGTGGGCGAGGCCTTCCTGGTCAAACAAGGCAATCCGAAAAAGCTGCATGGCTATGAAGACGTGGCCAAGAATCCCGACGCCAAGCTGGGTGTGGTGGTGGGCGCCATCCAGGGCGACTATGCCGAAAAAGTGAAGATCCCTTCCGGCCAGGTCGTGGTGTTTCCGGACGCCGTCAGCGCCTTGTCCGGCGTGCAGGCCGGACGCGCCGACGCCTATGCCGCCACCGCGCTCACCATCAACGACCTGATGGGCAAGACGCAAGAGGGCAGCGGCCTGGAGAAGGCCGAGCCCTTCGCGGATCCGCTGATCGACGGCAAGGGCGTGCGCGGCTACGGCGCCTATGCGTTCCGGACCGACGACAGGGCCTTCGCCGACGCCTTCAATGCGGAGCTGGCCAAGTTCATCGGCACCGACGAACACAAGAAGCTCGTGGAACCCTTTGGCTTCACCGAGCAGGAGCTGCCCAAGGGCGCGACCGCGGCCAAGCTCTGCGCCGGACAGTAAGGGGCGCCGATGCAGTTGATTTCAGAGCATATCGCGGAGCTCGTCCCGCCCCTGCTCGAGGGGCTGGCCGTCACGCTTCAAATCATGGCGGGGGCGGTGGTGCTCGCCGTGCCCTTGGCGCTGGCGTCCGGCATCGGCCGCCTGTCGGCCTTGCGGCCGGTGCGGTGGCTGGCATCGGTCTATGTCGAGGTCTTTCGGGGCACGTCGGCGCTGGTGCAGCTTTTCTGGTTCTACTTCGTGTTGCCCTTGTTCGGCGTGCAACTGCCGGCCATGCTGGTGGGTATCGTCGTGCTGGCGCTGAACGCCGGCGCGTATGGCGCGGAAGTGGTGCGTGGCGCCATCCGCGCGGTGCCGCCCGGCCAGCGCGAGGCGGGCGTGGCGCTGAACCTGTCACGCGGGCAGATCATGCGCCGCATCGTGTTGCCGCAGGCGGTGCCGGCCATGCTGCCGCCCGCCGGCAACCTGCTGATCGAACTGCTCAAGAACACGGCGCTGGTGTCGCTGATCACCATCACTGACCTGACGTTCCGCGGCCAGCTATTGCGCAGCGAAACCCTGCGCACCACCGAGATCTTCACCCTGATGCTGCTGATGTACTTCGCGGTGGCCTTGCTGATCACGGCAGGCGTGCGCCTGCTCGAGCGGAGGGTCCGAGTCCGATGACACCGATTTTCGACTGGTCCTTCGCGCTGGAAATCCTGCCCACGCTGGGTTCGGCGCTGGTCATCACGATCCAGGCCACGCTGCTGGGGATGCTGGTGGCGGTCACGCTGGGCCTGGTGCTTGCGATGCTGCGCCGTTCCCGCCTGCGCATCGTGTCCTTGCCCACGGCGTTCGTGATCGAATTCGTGCGCAGCACGCCGCTGCTGGTGCAGATGTACTTCCTGTTCTACGTGCTGCCCTTGACGGGGGCGCAGATGTCCCCGCTCACGACCGGCATCGTGGCGCTTGGCCTGCATTACGCCACCTATTGCGCCGAGGTCTATCGGGCCGGCATCGAAGCCGTGCCGCGTGGGCAATGGGAAGCCGCCACGGCCTTGAACATGTCGCGCTGGCGCACAACTATTGGCGTGGTGCTGCCGCAAGCGATCCCGCCCGTGGTGCCGGCGCTGGGCAACTATCTGGTGGCGATGTTCAAGGACACGCCGCTGCTGTCGGCGATCACCGTGGTGGAACTGCTGCAGCAAAGCAAGATGATCGGATCCTCGACGTTCCGGTACACCGAACCCCTGACCCTGGTGGGCGTGCTGTTCCTGGCGCTCAGCCTGGTGGCGGCGTGGGGCGTGCGCGGCCTGGAGGCCCGCCTGCAACGATATGGAGGAAAGCGATGAGCGCCAGCGTAAACATCAAGAATCTGCACAAGCGCTACGGAGAGCTGGAGGTGCTGCGCGGCATCAACCTGGAGATTCCGGCCGGGCAGACCGTCGCCGTGATCGGCCCGTCGGGTTCGGGCAAGTCCACCTTGCTGCGCGTGCTGATGACGCTGGACCGGCCCAGCAGCGGCGACATCGAGATCGACGGGCAATCGATGTGGACGGACGCGAGCGGACGCCCGGCGGGCGCCAATTCCGAACACCTGCGCAAGGTGCGCGGCAAGATCGGCATGGTCTTCCAGCACTTCAACCTGTTCCCGCATATGACGGCGTTGGGCAACGCCATGGAAGCGCCGCTGCACGTGCTGGGCATGTCCCGCGATCAGGCGCGTGAGCGCGCCGTGGAGTATCTGGACATGGTCGGGCTGGGCGACAAGCTGGATGTCTATCCCGGACAGCTGTCGGGGGGGCAGAAGCAACGCGTGGGTATCGCGCGCGCGTTGGCGATGTGCCCGGAGATCATGCTGTTCGACGAGGTGACGTCCGCGCTGGATCCGGAGCTGGTGGGTGGCATCCTGCAGATTCTGCGGGACCTGTCGGCCCGCCGCAGCATGACGATGATCATCGTCACCCATCAAATGAAATTCGCGGAACGCAGTTCGGACCGCACGTTGTTCTTCGATCAGGGCAATATCGTCGAAGACGCGGAATCCCCGGTGCTGTTCAGCCAACCCAAAGAGGCGCGTACGCGCCAGTTCCTGGACTCGGTGATCGAAGGGCAATAGGCGGTGTGCGGTTCAGCGCCTGTCCGGCCGGGCTTAACCCTGCCGGGGGCGCTGGGATTGCTGGCCTTTCGTTTCGCGGGCGCTATGCTGTGGCGTCCAACGCCCCGGAGTTCCCCGCATGAGTCATCTGTTCAGCCCCACGTCAATCGGCAACCTGCCACTGGCCAATCGCATCGTGATCGCGCCCATGTGCGAGTACTCGGCGGAGGAAGGCCGCGCGACCGACTGGCACATGATCCATCTGGGGCACCTGGCGCTGTCGGGCGCCGCGCTGTTGTTCACGGAGGCCACCGCGGTGGAGCCCGATGGCCGCATCTCTCCGGGAGATCTCGGCCTGTGGTCGGATGAAACCGAAGCGGCGCTGGGCCGGGTGGTGGCGGCAGTGCGCCGGTATTCGCCCATCAAGCTTGGCATCCAGCTAGGCCACGCTGGCCGCAAGGCATCCAGCGACGCCCCCTGGAATGGCGGCCAACTGGTGCCGGCCAGCGAAGGCGGCTGGCAGGGCTGGGCGCCGTCGGCCGTGCCGCACAACGCGCACGAGCCCGCGCCTCATGCGCTGGACGGCGCGGGCCTTGCGCGCGTGCGCGATGCCTTCGTCGACAGCGCTCGGCGTGCCCTGCGTCTGGGCTTCGACGCCATCGAACTGCACGCCGCGCACGGCTATCTGCTGCACCAGTTCCTGTCGCCGCTGTCGAACCTGCGCGAAGACGCCTATGGCGGTTCGCTGGAAAACCGCATGCGTTTCCCGCTGGAAGTGTTCCAGGCCTTGCGTGAAATCACGCCGCCGTCCGTGGCGCTGGGCGTGCGCGTATCCGCTACCGATTGGGTCGACGGCGGTTGGGACGTAGCGCAGACGCTGGCGTTCGCGCAGGCGCTGAAGGACCGCGGCTGCGAGTTCATCGACGTGTCCAGCGGCGGCGTTTCGTCGCAGCAGAAGATACCAGTGGGACCGAACTACCAGGTGCCGTTCGCCGACGAGATCAAGCGCAAGATCGGCATGCCCACCATCGCGGTGGGCCTGATCACCGAGGCGCAGCAGGCCGAGGACATCGTTGCGCAAGGCCAGGCCGACATGATCGCGCTCGCGCGAGGCATGCTTTACGACCCGCGCTGGCCCTGGCACGCCGCCGCCCAACTGGGCGGCCAGGTCGATGCGCCGCGCCAGTACTGGCGCTCGCAGCCGCGCGAACTGAAGGCCTTGTTCGGTGAGACGCGCTTCGGCCAGCGTTAGTCCGGCCGGGCTTTCGCCAAAGCAAGAAAAACGCCGCTACAGCGGCGTTTTTCCTTGGCGGGCCGCGCGGCGTTTACAGGCGCGAGTAAGCCAGCTCCAGTTCGCGATGCAGGACGTCGGCGAAGTCCGCGCTGGCGGGATCCTGCTGCGACAGCAGGCGGGCCAGCACCACGTTGTCTTCTTCGCCGTTCCAGATCTTGATGTAGGTGCCTTCCTTGTAGCCGTGCTGCTGGCGGAAGATATTGAGCACGTTCTTCGAAACGTATTGCGTGTAGGCGTCGTTCCAGCTCATTTCGCAGGCGGTCATGGTCTGTTCCAGCACCTTGAAGCTGGCGCGTCCGCACACTGCCAATCCGCCGATCAGTTCCAGCAGTTCGGGCACGTTCAAGGCGTCCAGCGCATACGCGGCGCCGTCCAGCGTGACCGTGGGGGGCGAGGCCAGGTCGGCCACCAGCGCGCGGGAGGCGGCGTCGACGTTGCCGCCGGCCTGAACGATCGTGTGCGACAGGTAGAAATGCAGGATGTCCACCAGTTCCATCTGCACCTGGGGCAGATCGATGGTCTGCTTCTTCCACCACTTCCAGCCGTAGTGCTCCAGCGCTTCGGCGGATTCGACGAAGGCGGCGCGCAGGAAGCGGGCTCCGCCATTGACCCAGTCCGGATTGATCATGCTGTTCAAGTGGCCCTGCAGCTTCAGCATCGTGGCCGCCTGGGCCTGGTTCAATCCGACTACGTTATTCACTTTTACTCCGGGATTCGTGGGGGGCTTTGCGATTGCGGCGGAAATGTTAGCACCATTGGCCGCCCGGTCCGGGGCTCAACCGGCGTCCTTGCGATGGGACGAGGGCTTGAGCGGCGGGAGCTTTTCCAGGCGCGATCCGCGTGGATTGCGCGCGCTGCTGGCCGCCTTGAACAGCATGAACGCGAAGAACGCGAGGAAGATGGCGGGCATCAGCGCGTCCAGCTCGAATTCGGAGCGCCGCAGCGATTCGAAGGCGATGCGCACGGCGGCCCAGCCCGCCAGTATCCCGCCGACTGTCAGCACGATGCCGATCTTGCGCTGCCTGGCGCGCCGGGCCATCGAAACGGCGCCGACGTCTTCCTGGCCCGGTATGGCCACGCCAGGAGCGGGCCGCATGGGCGGCGGCGCGGTCTTGCCCCAGGGAGCGGTGGACAGCGGTTCGGACGAGGGTGCGGGGGCCGGCGCCGCGACGGGCACGGAAGGCTGGCGGGACGCTTCGCGCTGGCGGGAGACCTGGCCGGGCGTGACGCCGCCCGCGCGCGTCAGGTTTTCGATATAGCGCGCGAAATCGCCGTTCTTCGGCTCCGCATCTATGGCCATGTTTCTCTCCGGGTTCAGTTGCCGCGGCGCCTCGCCGGCTGGCGCCGCTTGCGCATCATGGCTAGCAGCAGCCCGCATCCTAGCAGCACCGAGAACCCCGCGCCGATCATCATGGCGATCTGTTGCGCGTTTTCCGCCGCGCCCAGGCTGCGCGCGGTGACATAGCCCGGCGCCAGCATCAGCGGCAGCCAGAGAATCGCGGACGTGACATTCGCCAACTGGAAGCGCCCATGCGCCATGCCCATCACGCCCGCGACGGTCGGGATGGTGGAGCGGATCGGGCCCAGGAAGCGGCCGATCAGCACCGACGCGAATCCGTACCGGTAAAAGAACAGGCGGGCGCGGGCCACGCCGGTGCGCTGTTGCTTGAGGGGCCAGCGACGCAGCACGCCCGGGCCCGCCCAACGGCCCAGCCAGTAGGACAGGGCATCACCGACGATCGCGCCGGCGATACCCCAGGCAAGAATTCCCCAGGGGTCGAGCGTGCCCGCGCCGATCAGGCCGCCGGTCAGCAACATCAAGGCGGTGGCGGGAATGAACAAGCCCAGCAGCACCATGGATTCGCCCAGGGTCAGCAGAAAAGTGATCGGGCCGGCCCACACCTGGTTGGCCTCGATGAACAGGCCGATCTGATCTATGTAGTGGTCCATGAATGACAAGTTGAAAATTAGCTGAATGCAATCGGGTATCTTAACGCCTGCGTGCGCGGCCTTGGGGTATATAGGCCGTGTGGTGGAAGCTTAACGTCGGGGAACTATGGATTCGGTTACACAAGCAGTGCTGGGCGCGGGCATTCAGGGTGTCCTGCTGGGGCGGGTGCAGGGACGGCGGGCGCTCATCTACGGTGCCGCCCTGGCCACCGTGCCCGATCTGGACGTCCTGATGAGCTACCCGGATCCCGTCTCGCTCATGACCTATCACCGCGGGTTTTCGCATTCGGTTTTCGTTCTGACCGGACTGGCGCTGCTGCTGGCGTGGCTGATACGCAAATACTGGCCGCAGGCGCCATATAGCGGGCGCAGGCTTTTCCTGACGCTGTGGCTGGTGCTGGTGACGCATCCCATCCTGGACGCCCTGACGGTTTACGGCACGCAATTGTTCTGGCCGCTGCCAGCCATTCCGGAAAGCTGGGCGGCCGTCTTCATCATCGACCCGCTCTATACCGTGCCACTGTTGCTGGGCGTGCTGTTCGCCATCGCCTTTGGGATGACGCGGACCGCGCGCCGCCTGCTGGCCGCGGCGCTGGTCTTCAGTACGGCCTATCTGGGCTTCGGCCTGGCGGCACGCGTGGTGGCCGAGCACCGCGTGCTCGAGGCCATGCGCGGGCAGGGCGTCGCCGTCGCCGAACTCAGGGCCGTGCCCATGCCGTTCAACACCCTGGTGTGGCGCGTGATCGCCAAGACGGCCGATGGCCATTATTACGAGTCGGTCAGCAGCCTGTTTGACCGGGATCAGCCGGAATGGCTGCGCCAGCCGCTGAACCTGGAGCTGGGGCAGGCCCTGGCGGGCGTGCCCTTGCATGAACGCCTGCGCTGGTTCACGGACGACTGGTTGCGCTATGACGCCATCGGCGATGCGCTGATCGTGTCCGACCTGCGCATGGGCATGGCGGGGCACTACACCTTCCGTTTCAAGATGGCCGAACGCGCGGCGGATGGTTCGTGGAAGCCGGTCACGCCTTCCGTCTGGCCGAGCGACCGCGGGGGCTGGGCCGAGCTGAAGCTGGTGCTCGCCCGTATCCTCCACGCGCAGCCGCCGCTGCCGCTGGCCCAGTGGTCCGAAGGGTCGACGAAGTAGTCAGGCTTCTATCGGCATTCCCAAGGCCCCCGTGATCCGGGGGCCTTTTTCATGGTCTGCGCGTATTGACCTGTTTCCACTGCTTGCATTATGCTTGTTCGCTAATAAGGAACTTAAGTTCCGTTTTATGGAACACATATGAGCATTCTAGACGGCGTCCAACGCGTGCTGTCGCTATACGCGGAAGGCGCGGCGGAACTGAGCTTCACCGAAGTCGCTGCACGCCTGGCCATGCCCAAGAGCACGGCATCGCGCCTGCTGAACCAGATGCAGAACTACGGCATGCTCGACCAGGACTCGGCCACGCGCCGCTACCGCCCCGGCGCGCTCCTGTCGCAGGCCGTGCGCGCCGGCATGGCCGCCACGCCGCTGGACGAGGCCTGCCGCGCCGTGCTGGTCCGCCTGTCGGACGACAGCGGGCTGACCGCCTATCTCTCCACCCTGAATCAGCGCGAGACCGTCGTGCTGCAACGCCTGAACGGCTCGCATCCCGTTCAGGTGCTGTCGCCGCCGGGATCGCGCCGCGCCGCCTCGGGCACCGCCATGGGCCGTGCGCTGCTGTCGCGGCTGACCGACTCCGAATTCCAGACGCTGTACGGCTCGGACCCCGCGCAGCCCTTGCCGATGGAAGGGCGCGATTGCCCCGCCACCGTTGGCGACCTGACTCGCCTGGTGGCGCAGACCCGCGCGGACCATTGCGGTGTCGCGATAGACCAGGCCATGCCGGGCATCGGCGCGGTGGCTGCGGCGGTGCGCGATCCGGCCACGGGTGAGCTGCGCGGCCTGTGCCTGTCGTTCGTGTCCTTCCAGGCCGACGCCGACCGCGTGGCGCGCCTGCGCGAATCCGTGCTGCAGCAGGTGGCGGCGCTGGGCCGCGAACTGAACGACCCCTATTGGCTGAACTGACTCCCCAGATCCGCGGACGCGTCCGCATTAGCGCGCATCCAGACCAACCTTCTACGGAAATCCCCTTCATGAACCTCTTGCTTCTCAGCAATTCCAGCAGCGACGCCGGCTATCTGGTCCACGCCATGCCCGACATCCGCGAACTGATCGAAGGCCTGCCGCAAGGCGCGCCGGCCGTCTTCGTGCCGTACGCGGGCGTCACCCGCAACTGGGACGACTACACGGCGCTGGTGGCGTCCGCGCTGGCCGGCACCGGCCTGGACATCCAGGGCCTGCACCTGGCCCAGGATCCGGCCGCTGCGCTCGAAGCGGCCGCGGTCATCATCGTCGGCGGCGGCAACACGTTCAATCTGCTGGGCCAATTGCGCCGCCTGGGCCTGCTCGACGTCGTGGCGCGCCGCGTCCGCCAGGGCGCGGCCTATCTGGGCTGGAGCGCCGGTTCCAATCTGACCTGCCCAAGCATCTGCACGACCAACGACATGCCCATCACGGATCCGGGCGGCTTCGACGCGCTGGGCCTGCTGCCGTTCCAGATCAACCCGCACTACACCAATGCCCATCCGCCGGGACACCGCGGCGAAACCCGCGCCCAGCGCCTGGCGGAATTCTGCACGCTGAATCCCGCGATGCCGGTCCTCGGCCTGCCCGAAGGCGCCGCGCTGCGCGTGCGCGGCGACAGGGTCGCGCTGGTGGGGCCGCACGATGCGCCGCTGTTCCTGGGTCTGGAAGAGCCGCGCGTGTTCCGTCCTGGTCCGCTGGAGATCTCCGCATGAAGCAAGTCATCGACACCATCGAGCTGCTGTCTTCCGCGCATGTCACCGGCGAATCGGTGGCGAAAGTTCTGCGAGACGCCGGCCAGTGCGACGTGGACGTCACGCGGCTCGAGCGCGGCGGCGCCGCCACGGATTTTCTGTCCATCGTCATTCCGGGCGCCGACGCGTCGGCGCCCCAGCTCGGGATCGTGGGCCGGCTGGGCGGCATTGGCGCGCGTCCGGCGGTGACGGGTCTGGTGTCCGACAGCGACGGCGCGGTCGTGGCGATTGCCGCGGCGCTCAAGCTGATGGCCATGGCCCGCCAGGGCGACGTCATGCCTGGCACGGTGCGCATCCGCACCCACATCTGCCCGCGCGCAGGCACGCGGCCGCATCATCCGGTGCCGATGATGCGTTCGCCGTTCCCCATGCGCGAGATGATGTCCCACGAAGTCGACCCGCGCATGGACGCGATCCTCTCCGTCGACACGACGCGGGGCAATCGCCTGGTGAACAAGCGCGGCGTGGCGCTGACGCCGGTGGCCAAGCAGGGCTACCTGCTGCGCATCCCCGAGACCATGCTGGACGTGATGGGCTGGGTCAGCGGCGAACTGCCCTTGACGCTGCCGCTGACGACGCAGGACATCACACCCTATGAAAACGGCCTCTGGCACGTCAATTCGCTGATGCAGCCGGCCATCGTCACGGATGCGCCGGTCGTCGGCGTGGCGCTGACGGCGCAGACCACCGTGCCGGGTTGCGCCACGGGCGTCACGAACGCGGTGGACGCCGATGTCGCCATGCGCTTCTGCATCGAGATCGCCAAGCTGTTCGGCCAACGCACCCTGGGCTTCTTCGATGACGCCGAATGGAACGCGCTGCAAGCCCGCTATGGTTCGATGGCGCACCTGCAGACCGTGGGCCGCGAGCCCGGAGCCGCGGCATGAACGCGCCGACGCCGCGCCGCGTGGCGTTCTTCACCATCGGGCAGTCTCCGCGCAGCGATGTGGTGCCCGAGATGGCGGCTCTGCTGGGCGCACATGTGCGCATCGACGAGTTCGGCGCGCTGGACGGCCTGGATGCCGCGGCGCTTGCCGCCCTGGCGCCCCGGCCCGGTGAATACCGCTTCGCCACGCGCATGCGCGACGGCGCGCAGATCGAGCTGGACGCGGCCGCCGCCGAAGCCCGCCTGGCGCACGTGATGCGCCAGGCCGATGACGGGGGCTACGACGTGCTGGTGCCCTTGTGCACCGGCACCGCGATCGCGCCCATGCGCACGCTGGTGGTCGAGCCGCAGCAGGTCGTGGACCATCTGGTCGCGGGACTGGCGCAGCACTGCCGCAAGGTGGGGCTGGTGGTTCCGCTGGCCGCGCAGGTCGACGCCTTTCACATGGCGGTGCCGCTGGAGTGCGAAACCCGCGTCGTGCATGCCTCGCCCTACGAGGCCGACGCGCGGCAGGCCGAGCGGAACTTTGAAGATGCCGGCCGCGAGCTGGCGTCCTGCGACCTGATCGTCATGCATTGCATGGGCTATGCCGATGGCATGCGCCAGGCCGTGGCCCGCGCATCGGGGCGCCCCGTGCTGCTGTCGAACCGCATGGTCGCGCAGTCGCTTGCGCAAATATTGGAATAACGCCGCCGGAAGCAATCCCGAAGTCCCGGCCGCGCACACTTGATCATGCGGCCGGTCCGGGCGAGCGGCGAGAGGAGACGAAGCTGACTTCGTCAATCAATTGTTGGGAGTGTCTTTTCATGTTCAGCCGTACCCTGCACCGCGCCGCTGGCGCACTGTTCGCCGTCACCGCGCTGTCGGCCACGCCGGCGCTTGCCGCCGACGCGTGGAAACCCACCAAACCCGTACGCCTGCTGGTCGGCTTCGCGCCGGGCGGCTCGGCCGATACGCTGGCCCGCCTGCTGGCCGAACCACTGTCCCAGCGCCTGGGCCAGCCGGTCGTCGTTGAAAACCTGGCCGGCGCCGGCGGCAACATCATGGCGTACCGCCTGAGCCAGTCGCCCGCCGACGGCTACACCATCGGCATCGCCGCGGCCGGCTCCATGGCCATCACCCACGTCCTGAATCCCAAGGGCACGACCTACAAGCCCGCCGACTTCACGCCCATCACGCTGGCCGCCGTGCAGCCCAATGTGGTCATCGTGAACAAGGACGTGCCGGCCAACAACCTGGCGGAGCTGAAGGAGTACTTCCAGAATACGCCGTCCGCCACCTACGGCACCGCCGGCGTGGGCATCTCCAACCACCTGATCGCCGAGACCATGCTGTACAAGCTGGGCGTGAAGGTGCCGCATGCCGCCTACCGCGGCGCGGCGCCCGTCATCACCGACCTGCTTGGCGGCCATATCGCGATGACGATGGACAACATCTCCACCGCCGCGCCGCTGGCGTCGCAGGGCAAGGTCAAGGCGATCGCCGTGGCGTCGCTGAAGCGCTCCGCCCAGTTGCCCAATGTGCCGACCCTGGATGAGCAAGGCCTGAAGGGCTTCGACATGCCGACCTGGCAGGGCGTGTTCGCCCCGGCCGGTCTGCCCGCCGACGTGCTGGCCGCTTACTACGCAGCCCTGCAAGACGTGCTCAAGCAGCCCGCGCTCATCGAGAAAATGGCCGGCCTGGGCTCGGAGCCCGTCACCGGCATGACGCCCGAGAAGTTCGGCCAGTTCCTGGAGAACGATCGCAATCAATGGGCGGACATCGTCAAGGCCGCGAACATCAGCCTGGAGCAATAAGCCGGGCGGCGCTTGCCGCCGCCCCTCGCTTTCCTATACGGGCATGCGCGCCGCGATTTCCGCGATCAGGCGGCGCGCCGCGTCGAGCTTGTCGCCGGCAGGCAGCGGGTGCGCGCCTTGCGCATCGAACAGCACGAGTTCCGTGGTGTCCGCGTCCATGACCTTGTGCGCCAGGTTGCCCACCAGCAGCGGGATGCCCTTGCGCGCGCGCTTGGCTTCGGCGTGTTCGGCCAGCTTCTCGGTTTCGGCCGCGAAGCCCACGCACCACGGCCCGTTTTCAAGCTTGGCCACTTCGGCCAGGATGTCCGGGTTGGGTTCGAATTCCATCAGCGGCGCGCCGCCGCCTTCGCTGGTTTTCTTCAGCTTTTGCGTGCTGACGTTCTTGACGCGCCAGTCCGCCACGGCGGCCACGGCGATGAAGATGTCGGCATCGGCGGCGCTGGCCATCACGGCGTCATGCATCTGGCGCGCGGTGGTGACCGACAGCGCGGTCACGCCGCGCGGAACGGGCAGGAACGTGGCGCCCGTGATCAGCGTGACGCGGGCGCCGGCCTCGCGCGCGGCGCGCGCCAGGGCATAGCCCGTCTTGCCCGACGAGCGGTTGCTCAGGACCCGCACGGGGTCCACCGGTTCGGAGGTGGGGCCGGCGGTCAGCAGCACGTGGCGGCCGGCCAGCAACTTGGGCTGGAAGAACGCGATCAGGTCGGTCAGGAGCTCGTGCGCTTCCAGCATCCGGCCATCGCCGGTTTCGCCGCAAGCCTGCTCGCCGGCCGAAGGGCCCAGCACGCTGATACCGTCGGCGCGCAGTTGTTCGACATTGCGCTGCGTGGCCGGGTTGGCCCACATCTCGCGGTTCATGGCGGGCGCCACCAGCAGGGGACAGGCGCGCGCCAGGCACAGCGTGGACAGCAGGTCATCGGCCATGCCGTGCGCCAGCTTGGCCATGAAGTCGGCGCTGGCGGGCGCGATCAGCACGGCGTCCGCGCCACGCGTCAGGTCGATGTGCGCCATGTTGTTGGGCACGCGCGCATCCCATGCGTCCACGAATACCGGGCGGCCGGACAGGGCCTGCATGGTGACGGGGGTGATGAAGTGCGTGGCCGCCTCGGTCATCACCACGTCCACGGTGGCGCCTTGTTCGGTCATGCGCCGTACCAGCTCGGCGATTTTGTAGCAGGCGATGCCCCCGGTCATACCGAGGACGATGCGTTTGCGGGCGAGATCGAGCATGAGGGCGGGGCGGCGGGTTCAGCGCCGTGAAAACGAGGAGTGGAGGGTGATTTTATTCTGCATTGCGGCATCGCGCCGTTCGCCATGCGTTCAGGGGGTGTCAAGCACGGCAAAAGCGGGGCGCCGAGCCGGGGCGTTGCGCCCCGGCTGGCTCCGTCAGGCCTGCGGCTTACGGGCGCGCAACAGCTCGTCCAGCACCAGCAGCACGGCGCCGCAGGTGATGCCCACGTCCGCCAGGTTGAAGGCCGGGAATTGCCAGTCGTTCCAGTAGAACAGCAGAAAGTCCACGACGTGCCCATACACCACACGGTCGATGACGTTGCCGATGGCGCCGCCCAGAATCAGCGTCAGCGCCAGGCTGAAGCGGGGCTGGCCATGGGTGCGTCGCAGCATCCAGATGATCACCACGGCCGCCACGCAGCCCAGGCCCGTGAACAGCCAGCGCTGCCAGCCTTCCTCGGACGCCAGGAAGCTGAACGCGGCCCCCCGGTTGAACACCAGCGTGAAGTCGAAGAACGGCAGCACGTTGACCCGTTCGCCGTACTGGAACGCCGTGTTGAAGTAGACCTTGGTCAATTGGTCCAGCACGATGATCAGCAGCGCCAGGGCCAGCCAGCGCCCCACCCGCGCCGGGGCGGCGCGGGCGGGGACGGAGCCCGTCACTCCGGGTTCGGCGGGGCGGGCCATGCTCAAGCCTTGTCGCGGGCTTCGCCCGAACCGAACAGGTTCGACACGCAACGGCCGCAGATCTCGGGGTGATCCGTGTCCTGACCCACATCCAGGCGCCAGTGCCAGCATCGTTCGCACTTCTTGTGCGCCGACGGCGTGACCTCGATGCGGGTTTCGTTGCCGCCCGCGTGCACGGTGGCGCGCGAGACGATCAGCACGAAGCGCAGGTCATCGCCCAGGCTGGCCAGCAATTGCTGGTCTTCGCCATTGGCGTACAAGTCCACTTCGGCCTGCAGCGATGAACCGATATCGCCGGCCGTGCGCACTTCTTCCAGCTTGCGCTGGACGTCGGCGCGGATGGCGCGCAGGCGCGTCCACTTGGCCGACAGGGCGTCGGCGTCCGCGAAAGGCGGCAGCGCGTGGTAGACCTCGGTGAAGATGGTCGTGCGGGCCGCGTCGGCCTGGTTCTTCAATGCCGAGCCAACCAGTTCCTTCCAGGCCTCTTCCGCCGTGAAGGACAGGATAGGCGCCATCAGCTTGAGCAGCGTCTGCGTGATGTCCAGCAGCGCCGTCTGCGCCGAGCGGCGGGCCAGGCTGCCGGGGGCGGAGGTGTACAGGCGGTCTTTCAGGATGTCCAGATAGAACGCACCCAGGTCTTCCGAGCAGAACGTCTGCAGGCGCGAAACCGCCGGATGGAAGTCGTAGCGTTCGTAGTTGGTCTGCAGTTCGGACTGCATCTGCGCGGTCATGGCGAGCGCGTAGCGGTCGATCTCGAACAGGTCGCCGTAGGGCACCGCCTGCGTCACCGCGTCGAAGTCCGCCAGGTTGGCCAGCAAAAAGCGCAGCGTGTTGCGGATGCGGCGATAGCCTTCCACCACGCGCTTCAGGATCTCGTCCGAGATGGACAGTTCGCCGGAGTAGTCGGTGGAGGCTACCCACAGGCGCAGGATTTCCGAGCCCAGGGAGTCGGACACCTTCTGCGGGGCGATCACGTTGCCCACCGATTTGCTCATCTTGCGGCCCTGGCCGTCGACCACGAAACCGTGGGTCAGCAGGGCTTTGTAAGGCGGCTGGCCATACAGCATGCAGCCGGTCAGCAAGGACGAGTGGAACCAGCCGCGATGCTGGTCCGAGCCTTCCAGGTACAGGTCGGCGGGCCAGGCGAGTTCCGCGCCATGCGATCCGGCGAAGTCGCCGTCCTTGCCGCCGAGCACGGTGGCGTGCGTGCTGCCCGAATCGAACCACACGTCCAGCGTGTCGCGGTTCTTCTCGTACTGGTCGGCTTCGTCGCCCAGCAGGTCGCGCGGTTCAAGCGCCTGCCAGGCCTCGATGCCGCCTTGTTCGACGCGTTGCGCCACCTGTTCCAGCAATTCCGACGTGCGCGGGTGCAGCTCGCCGGTTTCCTTGTGCACGAAGAAGGCCATCGGCACCCCCCACTGGCGCTGGCGCGACAGCGTCCAGTCCGGGCGGTTGGCGATCATGGCGTGCAGGCGGGCGCGGCCCCATGCGGGGTAGAAGGCGGTGGCGTCGATGCCGGCCAGCGCTGACTCGCGCAGCGTGGGGCTGCCGTCCTTGGGCGCCACGTCCATGCCCGCGAACCATTGGCTGGTGGCGCGGTAGATGATCGGAGTCTTGTGGCGCCAGCAGTGCATGTAGCTGTGCTTGTGCTTTTCGACGTGCATCAGCGCGCCGGCTTCCGTGAGCGCCTCGACGATCTTGGGATTCGCGTCCCAGATGGACAGGCCGCCGAACAGCGCCAGGCTGTCCGCGTACTTGCCGTCGCCCATCACGGGGCTGATGAAGTCGGTGTCCTTCATGCCGTGCTCTTTGCACGACACAAAGTCTTCGATACCGTAGGCAGGCGCGGAGTGCACCACGCCCGTGCCGGAATCGGCGGTCACGTAGTCGCCCAGGTAGACGGGCGACTTGCGGTCGTAAGCGGCGTTGAACTGCGCCAGCGGATGGCGGAATTCGATGCCCGACAGCGCTTCGCCGGGAACCGTGGCGATGACCTCGCCTTCCAGCTTCCAGGCCTGCAGGCAGGCTTCGACGCGTTCCTTGGCGATCAGCAGCAGCGGGCCGAACTTGGGCACGGGCGTCACGCGCACCAGCGCGTATTCGATTTCCGGATGCACGTTCAGCGCCTGGTTGGACGGGATGGTCCAGGGCGTGGTGGTCCAGATCACGATGGCGCCGTCGTCCACCGAATTCAGGCCGAAGGCCTTGGCCAGCCTGGCGTGATCGGCGAACGGGAAGGCGACGTCCACGGCGGGATCGACGCGGTCTGCGTATTCGACTTCAGCCTCGGCCAGCGCCGAACCGCAGTCGAAACACCAGTTCACGGGCTTCAGGCCGCGGAACACATAGCCCTTGTCCAGGATACGGCCCAGGGCGCGGATCTCGTCGGCTTCATTGCTGAAGTTCATCGTCATGTACGGACGATCCCACTCGCCCAGCACGCCCAGGCGCTTGAAATCCTTGCGCTGGCGGTCGATCTGCTCCAGCGCGTAGGCGCGGGCCTTGGACTGCACTTCGGCCACGGGCAGGTGCTTGCCGTACTTCTTTTCGATCTGGATCTCGATCGGCATGCCGTGGCAATCCCAGCCCGGCACGTAATGCGCGTCATAGCCCGCCATGTTGCGGCTCTTGACGATGATGTCCTTCAGGATCTTGTTGACCGCGTGGCCGATGTGGATGTCGCCGTTCGCATAGGGCGGGCCGTCATGCAGCACGAAGCGCGGCCGGCCGCGGCTGGCCGCCCGGATCGCCTGGTAGACGTGGTTTTCCTCCCATTGCGAAATCCAGGCGGGCTCGCGCTTGGCAAGGTCGCCCCGCATGGGGAAGGGGGTATCGGGCAGGTTGAGGGTCTTTTTATAGTCCATGAACGGCAAAATAGGCGCGCGCGTTTCGCGCGTCTTCGGCGATGGCGGCAGTCAGGGAAGGGAGGTCAGGAAATTTTTCTTCGTCCCGCAGCTTTTGCAGGAATTCGACGCGTACGAGTTTACCGTATGCGTTGACGGTCTCGTCGAGCAGATGCGCCTCGAGCAGCACGCGGCCGCGGTCTTCGACGGTCGGGCGCACGCCCAGGCTGGCCACCGCGGGCAGGGCGCGTTCGGCCAGGCCATAAACCTGGACGATATAGATGCCCGAGCGCGCGGCGCATCTCTCGGCCACCCGCAGGTTCATCGTGGGAAAGCCCAGCGTGCGGCCCAGCTTCTGGCCATGGATGACATGGCCGCTGATATGGTAGGGATGCCCCAGCAGGTGGCGAGCGCGTTCCAGGTCGCCCACCGCCAGCGCGGTCCGCACTTCCGAGCTGGATATGCGGTGGCCTTGGCGGTCGGTCACGTCGGCCAGGGTCTGGACGTCGAAGCCGTGCCGCATGCCCGCTTCGCGCAGCAGATCGATATCGCCGCTGCGCTTGTGTCCAAAACGGAAGTCCTCGCCCACCAGCAGCCATTTGGCCTGCAGGCCCTGCACCAGCAGATTCTCGATGAAGGCATTGGCCGACATTTCGGCCAGGCGGGCGTTGAACCGCTCGACCACGACCTGCGAGATCCCGTAGCGCGCCAGCGCGGCCAGCTTGTCGCGCAGCCCGGAAATCCGGGTGGGCGCCAGCTCGGGGCGGTGGTTCAGGGTGGCGAAATACTCCCGCGGATGCGGTTCGAAAGTCATCACGGCGGGCGTCAGCCCGCGTTCGCGGGCCACGTGGCAGACGCGGGCAAGCATGGCCTGGTGCCCGCGATGGACGCCGTCGAAATTGCCGATCGTCAGCGCACAGGGGGCGCGGCGGTCGGGCGGGGGCAGGGATCGGTAGATGCGCAGCGGTGGTTTCACGAGCGAGAGTTTACAATTTTGGATTCCGGGTTTGTTCCAATCCCCTCTGCACCGCGCGCGCTGGCCGTGACGCGTGCCGGATTTTGGGGTTGGGCGGGCCCGATTTCCCTTGGAATTCTTTATCTTGCCGGAAATTTCTTCTACCAAGCGCCGCCTCGTCATCCTGATTTCGGGGCGGGGCAGCAACATGCAGGCGCTGGCCGAGGCCTGCCGCGACCAGGGCTGGCCGGCGGAAATCGCCGCCGTGATCGCCAGCCGCCCCGACGCCGGGGGGCTGGACTGGGCGGCCGGGCAGGGCATTCCCACCGCCGCGCTGTATCACAAGGACTACGCCAGCCGGGAAGCCTTCGATACGGCGCTGGCCGCCGAAATCGATCGCTATGCGCCCGATTACGTCATCCTGGCCGGCTTCATGCGTGTCCTCACCCCGGGATTCGTCAATCACTATGCGGGCCGGCTGGTCAACATCCATCCGTCGCTGCTGCCGGCATTTCCCGGGCTGCACACCCACGCGCAGGCGTTGGCGACTGGGGTGCGCGTGCATGGCTGCACCGTGCATTTCGTCACCCCGGTCCTGGACCACGGTCCCATCATCGCCCAGGGCTGCGTGCCCGTCGTGGCCGGCGACACGCCGGAACTGCTGGCCAATCGCGTCCTCGCGGTGGAACATCAGGCTTTTCCGGCTGCCGTGCGCTGGCTGGCCGAAGGCCGGGTTACCCTGACGAACGACCATCGCGTGGATGTCCAAGGCGATCCCGAACGCCTCTTCACCTGGTCGCCGGCCGCCTGAGCGGCCCCGAATCGAATTTACCGGGCGGAACTTCCTCCGCCCCACTGGAACACACCATGACTAAACCCCAATCTCCGCGTTCCCGTCCGGCAGGCACCCCGAGGGCCGCCTCCGAAGGACGCGACGGTCGGTCCTTTTTCTCGCGTCCCAAGGGCGACGCCCGCGAGGCGCCCCAGCGTGAACGCGGCGAGCGCGTGCGCGAAGAGCGCCCCGGCGGCCGTCCGGCAGCGCGCCCGTCCTTCGACGCGCCGCGCGGTGAAAACCGCGGCGGCGAACGCGGTTCCTACAGCCCGGAACGCCGCGAAGGCCAGGGCCGTCCGGATTCGCGTCCGTCCCAAGGCGGCACGCGCGGTGAAAACCGTGGCGGCGAACGCGGTTCCTACAACCCGGAACGCCGTGAAGGTCAGGGCCGTCCGGATTCGCGTCCGTCCCACGGCGGCCAGCGCGGTGAAAACCGTGGCGGCGAACGTGGTTCTTACAGTCCGGAACGCCGTGAAGGCCAGGGCCGCCCGGATTCGCGTCCGTCCTACAGCGGCCCGCGTGGTGAAAACCGTGGCGGCGAACGTGCGTCCTTTGGTTCGGAGCGCCGCGAAGGCCAGGGCCGCCCGGATTCGCGTCCGTCCTACGGCGGCCAGCGCGGTGAAAACCGCGGCGGCGAACGGGGTTCCTACAGCCCGGAACGCCGCGAAGGCCAGGGCCGCCCGGATTCGCGTCCGTCCTATGGCGGCCAGCGCGGTGAAAATCGTGGCGGCGAACGTGGTTCTTACAGTCCGGAGCGCCGTGAAGGCCAGGGCCGTCCGGATTCGCGCCCGTCCTACGGCGGCCAGCGCGGTGAAGATCGTGGCGGCGAGCGTGGTTCGTACAATTCGGAGCGCCGCGAAGGCCAGGGCCGGCCGGACTCGCGTCCGTCCTACGGCGGCCAGCGCGGTGAAGACCGTGGCGGCGACCGCGACCATGCGCCGCAGAAGCCCCAGTTCAATCGTCCGCGCCAGTCGTACGCCGCTATTCGGATCGATCAGGTGCAGCGCGTCCTGGGCGAGATCCTGCAGTGGACGTATCCGGCCGACGCCGCGTTGTCGCATTGGCTGCGCCACCATCCGAACCTGGGCGCGCGCGACCGCTCCGAAGTCGCCGAAGCCGTCTACGACGTTCTGCGCCACCTGCGCCGCTACCGCCAGTTCGGCGAAAGCGGCGTTGGCCCGGCCTCGCGCCGCCTGGCGATCCTGGGCCTGAACGCGACGCTGGGCGCACAGGCGCTGGAAGAGGGCATGGACGCGGCGGAAGCGGAGTGGCTCAAGCGCGTATCGCACATCGACCTGGCGACCTTGCCCCGCGCCGTGCGGGGCAGCATCCCCGATTGGCTGGACGAGCGCCTGAGCGTCATGGACAGCCCCGAAACGCTGGTTGACGCGCTGAACCGCCAGGCCAGCCTGGACCTGCGCGTCAATCCGCTCAAGGCCGAGCGGGACGCCATGCTGACCGAACTGCAGCAAAGCGCCGGCCGCTACGAACCCGTGGCCATGCCGTTTTCCCCTTGGGGTATCCGCATGGAGGGGCGTCCCGCCATCAACCGGTGGCCGCAATTCGAGAACGGCAGCATCGAAGTCCAGGATGAAGGCAGTCAGCTGCTGGCCCTGCTGGTCGCGCCGCGGCGCGGCGAAATGATCATCGATTTCTGCGCCGGCGCGGGCGGCAAGACCCTGCTGCTGGGCGCGCTGATGCGCTCGACCGGACGCCTGTACGCCTTCGACGTGTCGGCGGCCCGGCTGGCGCGCGCCAAGCCGCGCTTTGCGCGTAGCGGCCTGTCCAACGTGGTGCCTGTCGTCATCGACAGCGAAAACGATGCCCGGGTGAAGCGTCTGGCCGGCAAGGCCCAGCGCGTGCTGGTCGATGCGCCTTGCAGCGGCATCGGCACCTTGCGCCGCAATCCGGATCTGAAGTGGCGCCAGCACCCCGAGGCGCTGGCCGAATTGGGCAAGTTGCAGGAACGCATCCTGAACAGCGCCGCGCGCTGCGTGGCCCCGGGCGGCCGCCTGGTCTATGCCACGTGCAGCCTGCTGGCCGAGGAAAATGAAGTGCAGGCCGAGCGTTTCCTGGCCAGCCATCCAGACTTCGAGCGCGTGGACGCCGCCGAAATCCTGGGCTCCCGTTGCGAAACGCTGAAGCTCGAGGGCCCGTACGTGCAGCTTCGTCCTGACGTGCATGGCACCGACGGCTTCTTCGCCGCCGTTTTCGAACGGAGGAAGAAGGCCGCCGCCCCGGATGACGCCGAGGCCACCGGAGCCGTCGCGGCCGAGGGTGACGCCGACACCGGGATGGACGTGGAAGCCGGGGCTGCGCCTCAGGCGGACAGCGGCGCCGATACCTCCACCGCTGTCGAAGCTGGGCCGGAAGACGAGGCCGGCAAGGAAGACAAGGCCTAAGGCTGCACAGGCCCCGCGCCGGCTCAGGGAGCCGGCGTGACCCCCACGGTGGCGCTGTAGCGGCGCGTGCCGATGGTCTTGTTCTGGTACTTCACTTCCCAGGACAGGGTGTCGGAGCCGGCCTGATCGGCCTGGTAGACCACCTGCGCCACCGGCACCGCTTTGTAGGCGCAACGGCCGGAATTGTTGGACTGGCCGCGTGTCTGCAGAATGCTGGCCTTGCCCAGCGTCGGCATCTGGGTGATCGCCACGCGGGGCGCCCGCAACGCCAGGCAATCCGACCCGCGGATCTCATAGTAAGAGGCCAGCACGGCGACATCCCCCGATTTCAGCGTTTGCGCCAAAGCAGGGGCGGACAGAGCCATTCCGATCACGGCCAGAACGGAATAAAATTGGGGACGCATTTGTTTGTGCGACATCAGTGGGACAAAAGAGACAGTGGGCGGGCAAGGCGCCGGGCATGAAGTGTGCTCTCGTAGCGTGGCGTCTTCAAGACGAAACGGCCTCGCTGACAGGAACTTTAATCGCGAAATGTAGCCAAATCCTGGTGCCATTGCGAATCTTCCGCCCGTAGCCCGGGCGGCCCGCCCTAGGCGCGGGACTCGGCAAGTCCAGGTCTTTCGATCGCTCAGCGCGGTCGCGAGCGTGGCGAATTTTGCTCAAAACGTTGGCTTAGTCCTTGATTTCGCTCAAAAACTATTTTGAAACTAGATTGTCATCAGACGGCTAAGGTAGGCTAAACTTCAGCCACTTCTCAAGCGAGGCTCATAACAGCTTTATGGATTACATCCTCTCCTTCATTGCCGGCGGTCTGACCCAAGCCACTTGGTGGCAGGTCGTCGTTTTCACTTTGGTCGTGACGCACATCACGATTGTTGCGGTCACGGTTTTTCTCCATCGCAGCCAAGCGCACCGCGGTCTGGATTTGCATCCGGCTGTCATGCACTTCTTCCGCTTCTGGCTCTGGATGACGACCGGCATGGTCACCAAGGAATGGGTGGCCATTCACCGCAAGCATCACGCCAAATGCGAAAAAGAAGGCGACCCCCACTCGCCCATGCTGTTCGGTATCTGGAAGGTGCTGTTCCGCGGCGCGGAGCTGTACCGCGAAGAATCGAACAACAAGGAAACCATGGCCAAGTTCGGCCACGGCACGCCTGACGACTGGCTCGAACGCAACGTCTACAGCAAGCACAGCCTGTGGGGCGTGCTGAGCATGCTCGCCATCGACGTCGCCTTGTTCGGCGCCATGGGTGTCACGGTGTGGGCGGTGCAGATGGCCTGGATTCCCTTCTGGGCGGCCGGCGTTGTCAACGGCATCGGCCACTTCTGGGGCTACCGCAACTACAACAGCCCGGACACCAGCACCAACGTGTTCCCCTGGGGCATCGTGATTGGCGGCGAAGAACTGCACAACAATCACCACGCCCATGGCACGTCGGCCAAGTTCTCGGCCAAGTGGTATGAATTCGACATCGGCTGGTGCTACATCAACATCCTGAAGTTCTTCGGCCTGGCCAAGATCAAGAAGGTTGCGCCCAAGCTGAAGCTTGACGACTCCCGCACCGGCATCGACCTGCGCACGCTGCAAGGCGTGATCACGCACCGCTACGAAGTCATGGCCCGCTACGCGGACGTGATCAAAAGCGCTGCCCGCGAAGAACTCAGCAAGCTGAAGGCCTCGCGCCAGGAAGGCAACGCCGAATGCGGCTACACCAAGCTGCACCAGGTGCGCCGCGCCATCCACCGCAACGAAGACATCCTGCAACCCGAGCAGCTTGCCGCCGTGGACAAGGCAATTGCCCAGAACAAGTCGCTCTCCACGCTGGTGCAGATGCGCCGTGAACTCGGCCGTATCTGGGAAAGCTCCAGCGCCAGCAGCGAACAGCTCCTCAATGACCTGCAGGCCTGGTGCCAGCGCGCCCAGCAAAGCGGCATCGCCGGGCTCGAGCAATTTGCTCAACATCTGCGCCGCTACGCGGCATGATGCTAGAGAAGCTCAACCCTGAACAACGCGCCGCAGTAACGTTAGAACCGCAGCACGCCCTGGTCCTGGCCGGGGCGGGCAGCGGGAAGACCCGGGTACTCACCACCCGCATGGCCTGGCTGATTCAAACCGGCCAGGCCTCGCCTTTTGGGCTTCTGGCGGTCACGTTCACCAACAAGGCCGCCCGCGAAATGCTGGCGCGCATGTCGGCGATCCTGCCGATCGACACCCGCGGGTTGTGGATCGGCACGTTTCACGGCCTGTGCAACCGCATGCTGCGCGCGCATCACCGCGACGCCGGCCTGCCGCAGAGCTTCCAGATCCTCGACGTCACCGACCAGCTCGCGGCTATCAAGCGCCTCATGAAGGCCAACGGCGTCGACGACGAAAAGTATCCCCCCCGCGATGTGCAGCGCTTCATCAACGGCGCCAAGGAAGAGGGCCTGCGTCCGCCGGACGTCGAGGCCTACGACGCCCACCGGCGCCGCCTGATCGAGATCTACCAGCTCTACGAGGCCCAGTGCCAGCGTGAGGGCGTGGTGGACTTCGCCGAGCTGCTGCTGCGCGCCTACGAACTGCTGTCGCGCAACGCGCCGGTGCGCGAGCACTACCAGCGCCGTTTCCGCCACATCCTGGTCGACGAGTTCCAGGACACCAATACGCTGCAGTACAAGTGGCTGCGCCTGTTGGCCGGCGGCGGCGCGGCCATTTTCGCCGTGGGCGACGATGACCAGTCGATCTATGCGTTCCGTGGCGCCAACGTCGGCAACATGGCCGACTTCGAGCGCGACTACGCGCACGGCACCGTGATCCGCCTGGAGCAGAACTATCGTTCCTTCGGCCACATCCTGGATTCGGCCAATGCGCTGATCGGGCACAACACGGGCCGCCTGGGCAAGAATCTGTGGACCGATCAAGGCGAAGGCGAGCCGGTGCGCGTCATCGAGCAGCCCTCCGACGGCATGGAAGCGCAGTGGATCGTCGATGAAATCCGCTCCCTGATCCACGAAGGCAGCGACCGCCGTGAAATCGCCGTCCTGTATCGCAGCAACGCGCAGTCGCGCGTGCTCGAACATGCCATCTTTTCCGCCGGCATTCCGTACAAGGTGTACGGCGGACTGCGCTTTTTCGAGCGCCAGGAAATCAAGCACGCGCTGGCCTACCTGCGCCTGATGGCCAATCCCCACGACGACACGTCGTGGATGCGGGTCGTCAATTTCCCCACGCGCGGCATTGGCGCACGCACGCTCGAGCAGCTTGCCGACGCCGCCCGGGCGCATGACTCCAGCCTGTACGCCGCAGTCGCGCTGGTGGGCGGAAAGGGCGGATCCAACCTGGCCCAGTTCGCGCAACTGATCCATCGCCTGATCGAAGAAACGCGCGATCTGCCGCTCCCGGAAATGGTCGAGCACATGCTCGAGGCCAGTGGGCTGAACGCCCACTACAAGGCCGAACGCGAAGGCGCCGAGCGGCTGGAGAACTTGAACGAACTCATCACGGCCGCGGCCGTATTCGCCTCCGAGGAAAACTACGACGGCATGCCTGCCGGCGTGGTGCCCGACCAGGGCGCCTCCTCGACGCTCATGCCGGGCGTGGTGGACGCGCCCATCGTGGCGGCCGAAGGCCTGACCCCGCTGGCGGGATTCCTGTCCCACGCCGCGCTGGAAGCAGGCGACAACCAGGCCCAGCAGGGCCAGGATGCCGTCCAGCTCATGACGGTGCATGCCGCCAAAGGCCTGGAGTTCGACGCCGTCTTCATCACCGGCCTGGAAGAGGGGCTGTTCCCGCACGAGAACAGCATCCTGGAGCCCTCCGGACTGGAAGAGGAACGCCGCCTCATGTACGTGGCGATCACGCGTGCGCGGCAGCGCCTGTACATCAGCCTGGCGCAAAGCCGGATGCTGCATGGCCAGACCCGCTACGCCATGCGTTCGCGCTTCCTGGACGAAATCCCCGAACAGCACCTGAAATGGCTGTCGCCCAAGGCCGGGCTGGCTCCCGTGAGCGCCACGGGCGCGGGCTGGGGCGGCGGCAACCGCGGCGACGCTTTTGGCCGCAAGCCGACCAATACCATTGCGCCGCGTCAACCCCGTGGCATCGCCACGGGCGTCACGGTGGGCGACAAGCAGTATCGTGTGGGTCAGGGCGTCCATCACGCGCGGTTTGGCGATGGCACGATCATCGGCCTGAGCGGCGCGGGACAGGACGCCCAGGCGGAAATCCAATTCCGCGACGTAGGCGCCAAGACCTTGGCGCTGGGCATCGCCAAGCTTGACATTGTTCAGGGTTGACACACATGGCCAACAAAGATTCTCCCCAAGCCGAGTTGGCGTCCCTGCGCGCCGAGGTCGATGAAATCGACCAGCAGATCATGCTCTTGCTGGGCGTGCGGTTCCGTTGCACGGACATGATCGGCGAGCTCAAGACGAACCACGGCATGGATCTGGTCGATCCCAAGCGCGAGGCCCAACAGGTCGAACGCATTCGCCGCTTGGCGCTGGAGGCGGGCGTGCCGCCCGCCCTGGCCGAAACCATCCTGCGTGAAGTGATCGATACCGTGATCGACAATCACACCCGCCTGCGCGAGCGTCCGTACTCGTAACACCAGGCCCGGCGGTGCGCGGCAAGTCTGCCCGCGCACGGTCCCGCGCCCGCGGCGGCCTGAGCCGCCGCCCCGCGGATCAGGCTTCGGTCTGGTCTATCTCTTCCAAAGACCCCTGCAGTTCCAGCCACTGTTCTTCCAGCTCGCCCATGCGCTTGCCGTGTTCGCCGTGTTCCGCCATGACCTTCTGGCGTTCCGCGCGCCGCGCATCGGAATACAGATCCGGGTCTGCAATGACGGCATCCAGCGCATGCAGCTTCGTGCGCAGTTTTTCCATTTCGGATTCCACCTTGGCCAGCTTGGATTCCAGCGGCTTGCGCAAGGCCGACAGGCGTTGGCGCAGTTCGGCTTCCGCGCGCCGCTGCGCCTTGCGGTCGACGACGGGTTCGCCGCTGTCGGCGTTCTCGCGCGCTTCGGCGCGCTCGTCCGCATTGCGGGCCGCCAGCCAGTCCCGGTAGTCCTCCAGGTCGCCGTCGAACTCGCGCACCGCGCCGTCCGCCACGATCCAGAAGCTATCCACGGTGGTGCGCAGCAGGTGGCGGTCATGCGATACCAGCAGCATGCTGCCGCCGAAATCCGCCAGCGCCGTGGCCAGGGCCTCGCGCGTCTCCACATCCAGGTGGTTGCTGGGCTCATCCAGCAACAGCAGGTTGGGTTTCTGCCAGACGATCAGCGACAGCGCCAGGCGGGCTTTTTCGCCGCCGGACATGGGGCCGACCTTGCTGGTCACCGTGTCGCCCGAGAATCCGAAACCGCCCAGGTAGTTGCGCAATTCCTGTTCGCGCGCATCGGGCGCCAGGCGGGCCAGGTGGGCGATCGGCGTGCTGTCCACGTCCAGCATGTCCAGCTGGTGCTGGTGGAAGTAGCCGATGGCCAGGCCGCGCGAGGCGCGGCGTTCGCCCGCTTGCACGGGGATCTCTTCGGCCAGGGTCTTGATGAGCGTGCTTTTTCCCGCGCCGTTGGCGCCCAGCACCCCCACGCGGCTGCCCGCGCGCACCATCAGCGTCACGTCCTGCAGAATGGGCACGGCGTTGCCGGCGGCGTCGGTGTAGCCGGCCGACAGGTGCTCCAGGGTCAGCAGCGGATCGGGCACCTGGTCCGGCGAGGGAATGCGGATGTCGATGCCGGCTTCCGCTTGCAGGGGAGCAAGCACCTGCATGCGCGCCAGCGCCTTGACGCGGCTTTGCGCCTGCTTGGCCTTGGACGCCTTGGCCTTGAAACGGTCAATGAAGCCTTGCAACCGGGCCGATTCGCGGGTTTGGCGTTCGTAGGCGATATTGGTCTGGCGCAGGCGCTCGGCGCGTTGCGTCAGGAAGTCGCCGTAGCCGCCGCGGTAGCGTGTCAGCTTGGCATGGTCGAAATGCAGTATGGATTTGGCGACCGCGTCCAGGAACTCGGTATCGTGCGAGATCAGCATGACGGTGCCGTCATAGGCCCCCAGCCATTTCTCCAGCCACAGCATGGCGTCCAGATCCAGGTGGTTGGTGGGCTCGTCCAGCAGCAGCAGTTCGGATGGCGCCATCAGCGCGCGGGCAAGCGCCAGGCGCATGCGCCAGCCGCCCGAAAAACTCTCGACCGGCTGCGTCCATTCGGCGGGCTTGAAGCCCAGGCCGGCCAGCAACTGCTCGGCGCGCGAGGGCGCGCTCCAGGCGCCGGCTTCCACCAGCGCGGCTTCCACTTCCGCGATCTCGGTGCCGTGATCGTCGGAGAGCGCGGCGCGCTTGGCCTGCAGCGCGCGCAGGTGGGTGTCGCCGTCGATGACGAACTCGCGGGCAGGGCGGTCGTCCGCGTGCAGTTCCTGCTCGACGCTGGCGATGCGCCAGCCCACGGGCACGGACAGGGTCCCGGCGTCCAGGTCGAGCGCCCCGGTCAGGAGCGCGAACAGCGAGGACTTGCCTGCGCCATTCTTGCCCACGATGCCCACGCGTTCGCCAGGGTTCACGACAAATTCAGCGCCGTCCAGCAGCACTTTCGTGCCGCGGCGCAGGGTCAATCCAGTAGCGCGTATCACAGGCTGAGTTGCTCGCGGGTAAGCAGCAGAAGCTGGTCCGAGGCTTCTTCGGTATCCAGCCAGACGGGCGAAAGCGCCGGAAAGGCAGCCTCGAAGAAGTCGCGTTCATGGCCGATCTCCAGCACCAGCACGCCATCCTGCGTCAGATAGCGCGGCGCCGCGGCCAGGATGCGGCGCACCAGGTCCATGCCGTCGTCGCCGCCGGCAAGCGCCAGTTGCGGCTCATGCAGGTATTCCTGGGGCAGGGCGTTCATCGATCCGCTGTTCACGTACGGCGGATTGCAGACGATCACGTCGTACTGGCGGGCCGGCAGGTTGTCGAACAGATTGCTTTCGTGCAGGTCCAGCCGGTCGGTCAGTCCGTAATCGTCGACGTTGCGGCGCGCCACGGCCAGCGCGTCCTGGGAAACGTCGACCGCATCCACATGCGCATACGGGAACGCCAGCGCGGACAGGATGGCCAGGCAGCCTGAACCGGTGCACATGTCCAGCACGTTTTCCACGGCCAGCGCGTCCTGTACCCAGGGCGACAACCCCGCGTCCAACAGCTCCGCGATGGGCGAGCGCGGCACGATCACCCGCTGGTCCACGTAGAAGCGATGGCCGCGCAGCCACGCCTCGTTGGTCAGGTAGGCGGCGGGCACGCGCTCGGTCACGCGCCGATCCAGCAGGTCCAGCACGCGGTCGCGTTCCTCGCGGATCACGCGGGCGTCCAGGAACGGCTCCAGCGTGTCCAGCGGCAGGTGCAGGGCGTGCAGCGTCAGGTAGACCGCCTCGTCCCAGGCATTGTCGCTGCCGTGCCCCAGCGCCACCTGGGCGCCGTTCAGGCGCGAGACGCCGTAACGGATGAGATCGCGCAGGGTCTGCAGTTCTTCGCGGGAGGATTGATTCATAGTAGGCATTCTTTTCACCGCCCGAAGGGCTTGGCGCCCAAAGGGAGAAATGCCCCCGCAAGGGGGGCAGAGAGGTCGCGTAGCGCAGTCTTACTTAGGCAACAGCAGGTTTTCCAGCGTGCGCCGATAAATGTTCTTGAGCGGGTCCAGCGAGGCCACCGCGACACGTTCATTGACCTTGTGGATCGTGGCGTTACCGGGGCCGAACTCGATGACTTGCGGACAGATCTTGGCGATGAAGCGGCCGTCGGACGTGCCGCCGGTCGTCGAGAGCTCGGCGGTGACGCCGGTCTCGGCGTGGATCGCCTGCACCAGCGCGTCGGTCAGCGAACCGCGCGGGGTCAGGAAAGGCTCGCCGCCCAGTTCCCAGTCCAGCTCATATTCCAGGCCATGCTTGTCCAGCACCGCATGCACGCGCCGCTTCAGGCTTTCCGGCGTGCTGGCAGTGGAAAATCGGAAATTGAACAGCGCCACGGCTTCGCCCGGCACCACGTTGGTGGCGCCGGTGCCCGAGTTCAGGTTCGACACCTGGAACGTCGTGGGCGGGAAGTACTCGTTGCCCTGGTCCCATTCAATGCCGACGATCTCGGCCAGGGCCGGGGACAACTGGTGGACAGGATTGCGCGCCAGGTGAGGGTAGGCCACGTGGCCCTGGATGCCCTTGACCGTCAGCTTGCCCGACAAGGAGCCGCGGCGGCCGTTCTTGCAGGTGTCGCCCAGCACGTCGCCGGACGTGGGTTCGCCCACGATGCAGTAGTCGAGCTGTTCGCCCCGCGCCTTCAGCGCGTCGCAGACGATGGCGGTGCCGTCGACGGACGGACCTTCTTCGTCGGAAGTGATCAGCAGGGCGATCGAACCGCCGTGCTGCGGATGGGCCGCCACGAATTCCTCGGCCGCCACCACGAAGGCGGCGATCGAGCTCTTCATGTCGGCCGCGCCGCGTCCATACAGCCAGCCGTCGCGTTCCGTGGGCACGAACGGATCGCTGTCCCACTTCTCGCGCGGCCCCGGCGGCACCACGTCGGTGTGGCCGGCAAAGACCGTCAGCGGCGCGGCGCTTCCGCGCCGGGCCCACAGATTGGTGACGCCGCCCTGCGCGATGGTCTCGCAGGTGAAACCGATGCGTTGCAGGCGGGCGGCAAGCACCGCCTGGCAGTCTTCATCCGCCGGAGTGACCGACGGGCGGGCGATCAGGTCCTTGACCAGATCCAGTACGGACGCGTTGCTCATCAAGCCCTCAGCAAATCATTGATGCTGGTCTTGGCGCGCGTTTGCGCGTCGACACGCTTGACGATGACGGCGCAGGCCAGGCTGTGCGAGCCATCGGCCGACGGCAGCGAACCGGGCACCACCACCGAACCCGACGGCACGCGGCCGTAGGTGATCTTGCCGGTGGCACGGTCATAGATCTTGGTGCTTTGCGACAGGAACACGCCCATGGCCAGCACCGAGTTCTCTTCGACCACCACGCCTTCAACGACTTCCGAGCGGGCGCCGATGAAGCAGTTGTCTTCGATGATGGTGGGGTTGGCCTGCAGCGGCTCCAGCACGCCGCCGATGCCCACGCCACCCGACAGGTGGACGTTCTTGCCGATCTGCGCGCACGAACCGACGGTGGCCCAGGTGTCGACCATGGTGCCTTCGTCGACATAGGCGCCGATGTTCACGTAGGACGGCATCAGGATCACGTTGCGGCCAATGAAGGCGCCGCGGCGGGCCACGGCCGGCGGGACCACGCGGTAGCCGCCCTGCTTGAAGGCGTTGTCGCCGAATTCCGAGAACTTGAGCGGCACCTTGTCGTAGAACTGCAGGGGGGCCTGGCCCATGATGGCGTTGTCGTTCAGGCGGAACGACAGCAGCACGGCCTTCTTGATCCACTGGTGCACAACCCAGTCGTCGTTGATTTTCTCGGCCACGCGCAGGCGGCCCAGATCCAGGCCGTCGATGGTGTGCTCAACCGCTTCGCGCACTTCGGCGCTGGCGTCGGAGGGCGACAGGTTGGCCCGGTCATCCCAGGCTTTTTCGATGGTGGTCTGCAGGTCGAGAGTCATAGCGGCTCAGCTTTTAAAGGTTGATCAAACAGAAGTATGTACAAAATGGGCGATGCGCTCGGCTGCCTGCACGCAGTCAGCCAAAGGCGCCACCAGGGCGATGCGGATGCGGCCATGGCCCGGATTCACGCCATGCGCTTCCCGCGCCAGAAAACTTCCCGGCAGCACGGTAACACCGGTGCGGCCATAAAGGTCGCGAACGAAAGCGGAGTCCGATCCCGGCGTGGCCGCCCACAGGTAGAACGAGGCTTGCGGACGCGACACATCCAGCACGTTCTGCAGGATGGGTACGACCGCATCGAATTTTTCACGGTACTGGCGCCGGTTTTCCTTGACGTGCGCCTCGTCCGTCCAGGCCGCGACGCTGGCCGCCGACACCAGCGGGCTCATCGCACTGCCATGATACGTGCGATACAGCAGGAAGCGGCCAATCAGCGCCGCGTCGCCCGCCACGAAGCCCGAACGCAGGCCCGGCACATTGGAACGCTTGGACAGGCTGGAGAACGCCACCAGGTTGCGGTAGTCGTCGCGGCCCAGGCGGCGCGCCGCCTGCAGCCCGCCCAGCGGGGGATTGCCCTCGTCCAGGTAGATCTCGGAATAGCACTCGTCCGACGCGATCACGAAGCCGTGGCGGTCGGAGAGCTCGAACAGCGCTTCCCATTCATCCAGCGACATCACGTTGCCGGCGGGGTTGCCCGGCGAGCACACGAACACCAGGCGCGTCTTCTTCCAGACATTGTCCGGCACCTGGCCCCAGTCGCAAGCGAAATTGCGCACCGGGTCGGCGTTGACGAAGTAGGGCGTGGCGCCGGCCAGCAGCGTGGCCCCTTCATAGATCTGATAGAAGGGATTGGGGCAGATCACCACCGAACCGGCCGCCGGATCGATCACGGTCTGCGTGAACGCAAACAAGGCCTCGCGCGAACCCAGCGCCGGCAGCACCTGCGTTTCGGCGTCGGGCGCGGGAATGCTGTAGCGGCGGGCCAGCCAATCGGATATCGCCCGGCGCAGGGCGGCATCGCCCTTGGTGGACGGGTAGACGGACAGCCCTGCGAGATTGTCGCGGATGGCTTGCGCGACACGCTCCGGCGCGGCGTGCTTGGGCTCGCCTATCGACAGATTGATGGGCGCAAGGCCGTCCGGCTGCGAGCTGGCGGAAGCCAGCAAAGCCCGCAGTTTTTCGAACGGGTAGGGGTGTAGGGCATCGAGGCGCGGATTCATGACGCAAGATTTTACCAAGCAAGCTACAATAGCGGGCTTGGCCTATTGCGAAGGTGGCGAAATTGGTAGACGCACCAGGTTTAGGTCCTGACGCCGTAACAGGTGTAGGGGTTCGAGTCCCCTCCTTCGCACCATTATTAGAATCGTTGATCCCGTATTGGAAAGACCTTTCAGATCAATGGTTTAGTAGGTAGGGTGGGTTGCTGATTGACTGCTAAAAAACAAGAATTCGCAGCCAATGCCCCATCCTGGTCCACCGCCAACCGTTCAATGCGGGGTGTGGGTCTTCAACCAATCACGCAGCGCCGCATCCACCTTCGTCTGCCATCCGGAGCCGGTTGCTCGGAAGCGCTCCAGCACGTCCGGCGATAGGCGAATTGTGATGCGCTCCTTGGTGACATCAGCCTTCGGACGGCCCAGCTTCTTTAGCGGAATCGAATGTGATGTCCATGTAGTTAATGTATGCACAATAAATGAGTGGGGAAAGGGCTTTTTTGTGCATACATATATTTTTGGCACTTCGTCACCGAAGGCCGCGAGCTGCCGAAATCCTTCACTAAAGTTCTCGCCCCCATAGCCGTTAACGCCGTACCGCCTCCATAAGCTACGGAAAAAACCGCGACATGTTCAATATCATCTCCTTCGCCGTCACGATTATTGCGTTGATCGCGTGGGCAATTTACCGTCAGCAGAAACGGCACAAGGCCTTGCTGGCGAAGTTTCGCGAACACAATCAACGACTGGGTACTTCCTTTCCCGAGACCAGCGTCGACAGCGAACTGATTCTTAGCGACAAGGACAAGAAGGTCGTCATCGCATTCGATCCCCAGACCCAGAAATTGTGCATGGTGTCGGGGGCCAAGGATCCGGGCGAAGTCCTTGATTTTTCATACATCAGGCAATGGCAGTTGAAGTGGACCGAGACCTCCAGCAATGGCGGGCTTTCGTTCAAGAATGTCCACTTCGACTTTTCCACCAGTGATCTCAAAAGGCCGTTGATCAGATTCCCCATTGCGGGCAAAGGCTATGGCGACACGTGGAACAGCCGTCTGGGAATTCTCTTCGGCGCCTGACAGTGCCGGCGCGGGCCATGATCGATCCCTGATCCCGCCGCGCGGGCCAACAGCGGGGCGCGCCGGCGTAGCGCGGCACATCTACGTCTTTGTGTATCGCCCCTCTGCATGATCCCCCCATGACTTCGATGCAGGTACCTTGGTGAAGGCGGCCACGGCCGCCTGCCGGCGCCTGCAGAATCGTCAAGATTTGCACTTCTTTAACGTTGCCGTTCGCGCTTGGCGATACCGTTGGGCTTTCGTTTTCGAGGAGCGGACATGTACTCGCTGACCAAGCGCTGCGGCGCGGAGTTCTTTGGCACGTTCTGGCTGGTGCTGGGCGGTTGCGGCGCTGCGGTACTGGCCGCGGGCTTTCCGGAGATGGGCATAGGCTTCGCGGGGGTTGCCCTGGCTTTCGGTTTGACTGTCCTGACCATGGCGTTCGCGGTGGGCCATATTTCTGGCGGACACTTCAATCCCGCGGTCACCATCGGCCTGGTGGCGGGAGGCCGTTTCCCGGCCCGGGAAATCCTGCCCTATGTCATTGTCCAGGTGCTGGGCGCCATCGCGGCGGCGGCGGTGCTGGCCTGCATCGCCAACGGCAAGCTGGGGTTCGATCTGAAGGCCAGCCACTTCGCCGCCAACGGCTATGGCGCCTATTCACCCGGCAAGTACACGATGCTGTCGGCGCTGGTGGCCGAAGTGGTGCTGACCGCCGGCTTTCTATTTGTGATCCTGGGCGCCACCAGCAAACGGGCGCCGGCGGGCTTCGCCGCGATCCCGATCGGCCTCGCCTTGACGCTCATTCATCTGATCAGCATCCCGGTCACGAACACCTCGGTCAACCCCGCTCGCTCCACCGGCCCCGCGCTGTTCGTGGGAGGCTGGGCGCTCGAGCAACTTTGGCTGTTCTGGGTTGCCCCGATAGCGGGTGCCATCATCGGAGCCATCGCCTATCGGCTGATAAGCGAGCCCGCGGCGGAACGTGCCTGGCGCAGCCAGAGCGCCTAGTCCGCTCTGGCGTTCGAGGGCATCCACGCGCTGAACGCGCACTGGCGAGTGCCGAAGGGGACCACGGCAAGGGCTGAACGGCTGGTGCAGGCGTACATGGCCTGTTGCACCTTTCGGCGCCGGCGCATTCGGCCCTGGGCCGCCAATCACGGGGGAAAGGGGCGCCCGGAATAAAAACCGGCTTTGGCAGGTTGTACATTACGCACTATCACCTGCCATATTCCTACAGGATTCACCCATCATGACCGCCCCACAAGTCGCAATTTCCTCCTCGATCGCCTGCGCGAACGATCGGCCGTTCGTGTTGTTCGGCGGTATCAACGTGCTGGAGTCCAAGGACCTTGCGCTACGCGCCTGCGAAGAGTACCAGCGCGTGACCAGCAAGCTGGGCATTCCTTACGTGTTCAAGGCCTCGTTCGACAAGGCCAACCGCTCGTCCATCCATTCCTACCGCGGGCCGGGCCTGGAAGAGGGAATGAAGATCTTCGAGGCCGTGAAGAAGGAATTCGGCGTGCCCGTCATCACCGATGTGCATGAACCGTGGCAGGCCGCTCCGGTTGCCGAAGTCGCGGACATCCTGCAACTGCCGGCGTTCCTGGCGCGCCAGACGGACCTGGTGGTCGCGCTGGCCCAGACGCAGCGGGTGGTGAACATCAAGAAGCCGCAGTTCCTCAGCCCGACCCAAATGCTGAATATCGTCGAAAAATTCACCGAGGCAGGCAACGACAAGCTGATCCTCTGCGATCGCGGCACCAGCTTCGGCTACGACAATCTGGTCGTGGATATGCTGGGCTTTGGCGTGATGAAGAAGGTCACCGGCAATCGCCCGCTGATCTTTGACGTGACGCATGCGCTGCAGCAGCGCTCGGCGCTGGATGCCGCGTCCGGCGGACGCCGCGAGCAGGTGGCGGAACTGGCGCGCGCCGGCATGGCGGTCGGCCTGGCGGGCCTGTTCCTGGAAGCCCACCCCGACCCCAAGAACGCAAAATGCGACGGCCCCAGCGCCTTGCCGTTGGACAAGCTTGAACCCTTTCTGACGCAGCTCAAGAGGCTGGATGATCTGGTGAAGTCCTTTGCTCCCATCGATATCGAACCCTGACCTTGGCCGTCATCGCGGATACGCCGAGTTGTTATACGATCCAGGCCACACTTTAGGGAGGCCTGGATGTCTTTGTACGTGATCGTCGCCGTTCGTAAAGAACCCGTCAGCGGGCATATCGCCTATGTGCGCTGGGGCCAGGCCGTGCGCGGCGTGCCCGGCTGGGTCACCGAACCCATGACGGCGGCGGCCTCCGAGGTCATCGAATCCATCAAGGATGGCGCGGAAGTCGAAACGGCGGTAAGCGTGGATGGCCTGACCGTGGCCTCGCGCGCCGTGCGCGTGCTGACCGATGACAACGGTCGGGAGCACCTGGCGTCCGTGCCCGTGCCCAGTTCCACTTTGCACACGCTGTTCGACCTGCCCGAATTCTGACCGGGGCCATGCAGCCCAGCGGCGCCAGCCCGCGCTCGCCGGCGCAGCGTCGGGCCCGGTAGCTACCCATATCGGGAATTCCCCTCTTGCGCGCCGGAGATGCCGGCGCGAATCTTCTAAGGGATTGTGCCTAGAGTCCGGACGCGTGCTCGAAGAGGATTCCCTCAATGCCTGAGACTGGCCCTGCCGACGGTCAAGCGCCCCCGCAAAAGCGGCGAGGGCGCCGGCTTTCCTGGATCTGGCTGGTGCCCATCATCGCGGCGCTGGGCGGACTTCTGCTGGTGCTGCGGGTATGGATGGAGGCGGGTCCCACCGCCACCATCAGCTTCCAGACGGCCGAAGGACTCGAGGCCGGCAAGACCCAGGTCCGTTACAAAGAGGTCAACATCGGCATCGTCCAGCGGGTGGCCTTGAACCCGGAGCGCACCGGCGTCGTGGCGACGGTGCGCCTCGACAAAGAGGCGGGCGGCCTGTTGCAGGAGGGCACCGTGTTCTGGGTGGTGCGTCCGCGCCTGACCTTGAGCGGCGTGTCCGGCCTGGGCACCTTGCTCTCGGGCGCCTACATCGGTCTGGATCCGGCGGGGCACAAGGGCAAGAACGGGCGGGCGACGGCCAGCAAATTTTCTTTCACCGGGCTGGAAGTCCCACCCGAAGTGGCTCAGGACCGCCCGGGCAAGCGATTCACCTTGAATGCCAGGGATCTCGGCTCGCTGGATATCGGATCCCCCATTTACTACCGGCGCATCGCCGTAGGCCAGGTGGTGGGCTATCACCTGGATCGCAGCGGCAAGGGCGTCAACGTGCAGGTTTTCGTCGACGCGCCCAACGATGTCTTCGTCAACGAGGGCACCCGCTTCTGGAATGCCAGCGGCGTGGATTTTTCGGTGGACGCGCGCGGCCTTCAAATGCATTCCCAGTCACTGCTGTCCGTGCTGGTGGGCGGGGTGGCGTTCGACTCGGTCGCACCTCGGGAGCATGCAGCGGCCAAGGCCGATGCGTCGTTTGTCATCTATCCATCCGAAGAGGCTGCCCGCGCCCAGCCCGACGGCATGCCGTTGCGGATCCGGATGCGATTCGACCAATCGGTCCGGGGGCTGGTCGTCGGGGCTCCCATCGATTCCTTTGGCGCCACGATCGGACAGGTGGACTCCATCGACCTGGAACTGGACAGGACGACCAACCAGTTCTATGCGGTGGTGGGCGCCACGCTGTATCCCCAGCGGCTTGGCGCCAAGACCTTTGAAGAAATCAAGGACTACTCGGGGTCCACTCTGGAGCACCCGTCGGGCAAACTGATGGCGGCCATGGTCGATCACGGCCTGCGGGCGCAGTTGCGCATCGGCAATGTGCTGACCGGCCAGTTATACGTGGCGATGGCGGTATTCCCCGACGCGAAACCCGCGACGTTCAAGATGGAGGACGCGCCGTTCATTCCGACCGTTCCCAACAACCTGGACCAGCTTACACAGCAGATCAGCAGCATCCTGACCAAACTCGACAGGGTGCCTTTCGATGGGCTGGGCTCGGAACTCAGCAATGTGATGCGCGGCGCCGCCAGTCTGGTCACGCGTCTGGACAGGCAATTGGCGCCTGAGGCGGTGGCTGTGTTGCGGCAGGCGGGCAGGTCCTTGGCCTCGGTGGGGGGATTGCTGAACCCCGAGGCCGGTCTTCCCGTCAACACGGGGGTGGCACTGCAGGAACTGGCACGAACGGCCCGGTCCCTGCGCGAACTGTCTGACTATCTGCAAGCCCATCCGGATGCGCTGCTGCGGGGGCGGGCGCCGGACCCGGTGCGGGGACAAATGCCGACGCGTTAGCGCCGGGTACGCGCCTTGCTGCTGGACAGCGCGGCGTTGCTGCTGGCGTATGGGCCGACGGCACCGCGTTGGAGGGGGATTCAGCATGGATCATAGTGAAATGATGGCGCGCATGATCACTCAGCCCGTCGCGCCGGGCAAATTTGACGGATGGGATGGTGTGCTGTCCGCCTTGGCGGATTGCCTGCTGCAGGTGCAGGGCAAGTTGTCCGACGCGGACGTGAAGCGATTCCTGGATGTTGGAGCGCTGGTGTACCGCACTTGCTGTCAGGATGACGCCCGGCAGCGCTGGACCGCCGAGAAGATGGCCGCCTACCATCGCAAGCGTCCGTTCGGCGCTTAGGAGGGCGTTTGGCTCAGTACAGGCATTGCCGCAGTGCGAATTTTCTTCCGAAGGCGTGAACCTCGTCGCCGTCCACGGAGGCGGCTACGTCCCACTGGTCACCGCGGGTGACCAGGATAGACTGGCTGGAGAAAGCATGGCGGAACGCGAATTGCCAGAAGGCCGCCTCCGAGCCCTCCGGCTCCAGGTCATGCGGCCCGATCCGTAACCGGGCCGGCCTCGGCGTCGCGCCCAGCGTCCATCGCAAGGCGATCGCCAGGAACGCGAATCGCGCCGACATCGATGAAGGCTGGATGCACAGGACTCGGATCTTGTTGCTCATGGCCGTAACCCTCTTCAGGTGAAAGCCAGCGTAGCAAAGACGCGCGCGGCATTCCATACCGCGTTTGGTCGATCCCCACAGCCGTTCCAGCGTCCTCGATTCCCGTGCCGCCGTGCCGGGCGGTAGCTGCCTTATCTCAGCGCCGCAACAGGCCGCGTAGCAGCAGGTCCAGCGCCTGCAAGGCGTGCGCCAGCCGCTCGAATCCGTCCCCTTCCTCCGCGATCCAGAACGCGCTATCGGCCAGGCTGCCGTTGACCAGCCGGGCAAGTGCCCGGGAATCCGCGGGTTCGACTACGCCATCGTCCATCAGCCGTTGCAACAGGGCGCTTAGCGAAGCCACGCACTGCGGTTGCGACGCGCCCGGCGCGGGCGCCAGCACGGCGCGCGCGTCCTGCAGGACGATGCGCCGGATTTCGGGGTCGGCGGCCATTTCCAGGTAGCCCCGGCATCGGTCGCGGAACGCGGTCCAGGCATCGGGGGCCTGCTCTGCAATGGCGGTCAGCCGCAGATCCATCTCGGCGTCGATCTGTCCCACCACCGCGGCGAGCAACCCTTTCTTGTCCCCGAAGTGATGGTACAAAGCCCCCCGCGTCAGCCCGGCGGCGGCGGTGAAGTCGTCCATCGACGTGGCGGCATAGCCCGCCTGCCGGAAGGCCTGCCGGGCGGTCGCGATCAGCTTGGCGCGGGTGGCCTCTATCATCTCGGCGCGAGATCGCGACATCCGGCTCTCCTAAGCGCAGTGGCCTGAGTAAATTGACATACGCAATGTATGTGAATAGGATTTCGCTGTCTACCCATCTGCAAAGGATTTTGGTGCCGAACCCGTATCGCGAGTTGTTCCAGGCGCCCGGCGCCGCCGGCTTCGTGCTGGCGGGCGCCATCGCGCGCCTGCCCTTACCGATGATCGGCATCGGCATCATCACCATGTTGTCCCAGGTGCGCGGGGCATACACCCTGGCAGGCGCGGTTGCCGCCACGTTTGCCCTGGCCACGGCCTTGCTGGCGCCCCGCATCTCCCGCCTGGTGGACCGCCACGGCCAGGGCAAGGTGCTGCCGCTGGCTGCCGGCGTTTGCGTCATGGCCCTTATCGGCCTGTCGGCCAGCGTGCACTGGGGCGCGCCGGACTGGGTGTTGTTCGTCTTCGCGGCGCTGGCGGGCAGCCTGCCCAGCATGCCCGCCATGATTCGGGCCCGCTGGACCGAGATCTTCCGGGACATGCCCGAATTGCGCACGGCCTATGCCCTGGAGTCGGTGGCGGATGAACTCAGCTTCATCGTCGGCCCGCCGCTGGCGGTGGGCCTGAGCGTGGCGTTGTTTCCCCAGGCGGGGCCGCTGGCCGCCGCGTTGCTGCTGGCGGTGGGCGTCACGGCTTTTGTCATGCAGCGCGCCACGGCGCCCTCGGTGCAGTTCCGTGAAACCGGGCGCCAGGCCCCGGTGCTGCGCATGCCGCGGATGCGCCCGCTGCTGGCCATGATGTCGGCTATGGGGGTGATCGTTGGAACCATCGATGTGCTGAGCGTGGCATTCGCCAGGCAGCAGGGCATGCCGGCCGGCGCAAGCCTCGTGCTGTCCGCCTACGCCCTGGGCTCGTGCGTGGCTGGCCTGGTCTTCGGCGTGCTGAAGTTCCAGACGCCGCTTGCGCGCCTGCTTGCCATTGCGGCGGGCGTGACGGCGTTCACCACCTTGCCTTTGCTGCTGGTGGACGATCTGCTCACCTTGTCGCTGGGCGTTCTGCTGGCGGGGCTGTCCTTCGCGCCGACAATGATCATCGCGATGGCCCTGGTGGAAAGCAGTGTGCCGGGCAACCGTCTGACGGAAGGGCTGACCTGGCTGGTGACGGGCCTGGGCGCCGGTGTGGCGGCCGGCGCGGCGCTGGCGGGTTGGGTGGTCGACCACCACGGCGTCAGCGCGGGCTTCTGGACTGCCGTCGGAGCGGGCGCGGTCGTGCTGCTGGTCGCGCTGCCGGGCGCTCGGGGCAGGGCAGCGCAACCCGCCGGGGCGTGAAACCCCGGTTGCTAGAATGGCTGGCCGGCGCGTAGCGGGCGCAACGCCATCAGGAGAAACCCATGTCCAGAACCGTCGTGAACCCCGATACCGTATTCAACTCGGTGCAGTACGGATTCAGCCAGGCCGTCATCGTGACGGGGCAGCGCCGCATGCTGCTGTCCGGCCAGGTCGGCGTCGACGCCGATGAATGCACCGTGGGGCCAGGCCTGCAAGTGCAGACCGAGGCCGCGCTGGACAATGTCGAACGCGTGCTGGCCGCAGCGGGCGGCAGGCTCGAGCAGGTCATCATGCTGCGCATCTATATCTGCGACACCGTCCGCGAAGAACAGGAGGTGGTCGCCCAGGCGCTGCGCGACCGGTTCAAGATCGACCCGCCGCCTTCCTCGTGGATCATCGTCAGCGGCCTCTCGCTGCCGGAATGGCTGATCGAGATCGAAGCGGAAGCGATGCTCGACTGACTTTGCTTGCGGCCCCTCAGTCGCCGTCGCGCCAGGGCGGGACGGCGAACGCGGCGCGCAGGCACGCCAGAAAGCCCGCTGTGCGGGCCGACAGTTCCTGCCGCGATTTCACCAGCGCCACCACATTCGCGTCCGGCAGGTTCCAGCCGGCCAGCAAGGGCACCAGCGCGCGGGTCCGCAAATGGCTGGCCACGTCCCACTCCGAGCGCGCGACGATGCCATGTCCCGCCAGGGCCCATTCCAGGGCAGCGGTTCCGGTGTTGCTGGACAGCACGGGCGCGATGCGCACGCCCACGGCCGGCCCGCGACCGCGCTTGAACCGCCATAGGGTCACGTCCTCGTCATTCTCGCGCAGGGCGATGCAGTCATGGTCGCGCAGGTCTTCGGGCTTGGCGGGAGCGCCTCGGCGCGCCAGATAGGCGGGCGAGGCGCACAGGATCCGCCGATTCGGCGCAAGCGGGTAGGCGACCAGGGTCGAGTCGCGCAGTTCGCCGATGTGGACCATGACGTCCCAGTTATCGGAAGCAAGGCGGGGAGGGCCGTCCGAAAGCGTCAGGCTGGCGGTGACATCTTCACTGCTCTTGCGGAACTCCGCCACCAGCCCGGCCACGTACCGCTGCCCGAAGCCTAGTGGCGCAACGACGCGCAGGTGTCCCGCCACGATTCCCCGCCGCCCCGCCAGTTCGTCGGCCAGATCGTTCAGTTCGCCGCAAATCTGCCCGGCTCGCAGCGCCAGCAGCCGGCCTTCGTCGGTCAGGGCCGTGCCGCGTCCCGACCGGTTGACCAGCCGGACACCCAGGCGTTTTTCCAGGGCGTGCAGCCGTTGCGTGACCGCGGGTGGCGTCACGTCCAGGGCGCGGGCCGCCTGCGCCAGGGAACTGGTTGCGGCAAGGCTCAGGAAGAAACGCAGGTCGTCCGTGGTGATCATTCAGTTACCGCTTAATGGAAAATTAAGATCACATTAAACACGCCGGCGAGATGGCGCGCCATACTGCATTCATACGGGTGCGGGATTTTTCCGCATCCCTCCGATATCGAAGAGGCCGTCATGACCCTTGCTGCCCCCCCGTCCACGCTGGACGCCCTGGAAACGCCCTGCCTGCTGCTGGACGAGTCGCGCATGACGCGCAATATCGACCGCCTGAACGCGCTGATGGCCCGACACGGGGTGCAATTGCGTCCCCACCTGAAGACCCCCAAGTCCATCGACGTGGCGCGCCGGCTCATGTCGTCGCCCCAGGGTCCCGCCGCGGTGTCGACCTTGCAGGAAGCGGAGCAGTTCGCGGCCGCGGGCATCACCGACCTGCTTTACGCGGTGGGCGTTTCGCCCGCCAAACTGGAACGCGTGCTGGCGTTGCGCGCGCGCGGCGTTGACCTGACGGTGGTGGTCGACAGCATCGAGGCGGCGCGGGCGGTGTCTGCACGGGCCAAGGCGGCCGGCGATCCCATCCCGGCCCTGATCGAGATCGATTGCGACGGCCATCGCGCCGGCGTGCAACCGGGCGACACCGGCCACCTGCTGGCGATCGCCCGGGTGCTGCACGAAGACGGCGCCTGCCTGCGGGGCGTCATGACGCACGCCGGCGAGTCTTATGGATGCCGCAGCGTCGAGGCGATCGCCGACATGGCCGAGCAAGAGCGCTGGGCCGCCGTGAGCTGTGCGCAGGCCATTCGCGAAGCGGGCCTGCCGTGTCCGGTGGTCAGCGTGGGCTCTACCCCGACCGCCCATTTTGCGCGCAGCCTCGAGGGCGTGACGGAAGTCCGCGCCGGGGTATATGTGTTCTTTGATCTGGTGATGGCGGGGCTGGGCGTATGCAGCGTGGATGACATCGCGGCCTCCGTGTTGACGACCGTGATCGGCCATCAGCCCGACAAGGGGTGGATTCTGGTCGACGCCGGATGGATGGCCATGTCGCGCGACCGGGGTACGGCCAAGCAGCCGGTGGACCAGCTGTACGGGCTGATCTGCGACGCGGATGGCACGGTGTATCCCGACGTGTTGCTCGCCGAAACCAACCAGGAGCAGGGCATCATCAAGCTGCGCGCCGGCAGCAATGCGGCCTTGCCCGATCTGCCCATCGGCGCCAAGGTGCGCATACTGCCGAACCACGCTTGCGCCACCTGCGCCCAGCATGACGCGTACGAGGTCGTGCGTCCGGGCGCGCCTGGCGTGGTGGCGCACTGGGAACGTTTTCGCGGCTGGTAGGCCGTCCGATCCAAAGGAACCCGCTATGGAACTCATTCATACGCCCCAGGCGACTCCGCCCGCCGGGCACTACTCGCAGGCGGTGCGCGCCAACGGCTTCGTCTTCGTCTCCGGGCAGTTGGGCTTTCTGCCGCCCGCTGAACCCGGCGTCCGGCCCGTCCTGGCCTCGGGCGCGGCCGCCCAGACCCGGGAGGCGCTACGCAGCGTTGCCGCCATCCTGGAGGCGGCCGGGGCCTCGCTGTCCGCGGTGGTCAGCGTAACGGTGTACATCCCGGATGTCGCGCTTTGGGACGAGGTCAACCGCGTCTACGAACAAGGCTTCGGCGGCCATCGACCGGCACGGGCGATCGTTCCTACCCGCGATCTGCATTTCGGGGCATTGGTGGAAATCAGCGTCGTTGCCGCGGCGTGAACATTGCAGTTCGGGAGGGGCTCGGCGCCTTGCCGAGTTTGCCTCCGGTGAAGGCCACCGTCGGAATGCGGCGCTACGCGGGGTGATGTTGCCCCGCAATCAATAATTACATCTGTTGCTTCTCACTGTAGCGCTTGCTTGCTTTCGCCTGAGCCGGCCGCGCAGAAGTCTCTTGCGCACTCCCCGCGCCCCCCGTTTTCGCCCTGGTGATCCGCCCTGGACGTTCGCTGCCCGCGACGTCGTATCTCCCTGGTTTCGTGGGTGATTTTGCCTGTCTAACGCCGAAACAGGGGGCAACAAATGGCCCATATCCACGCCTGAAATTCCGATTCCCACTCGTACAATTTGAAATTGTATTTTGTATAGAATGTAGAAAATCGTGAGCCAACCAGGACGCCGTATGACCTTTAAACCGTCTTTCCTCATGGCGCGGCCCCTTCCGTCCATGACCGCCCGCCTGTCGTCGAAGGGCGTTGCCGCTGCCGCCCTGGTTGCGGCATGTCTCGGTCCTTGGGCGGGGGCTGCCGCCGCTCCGTTGACGCCCGCGCAGCGGGCTGCGATACAGGCCGCTCAGCAGGCAGCGCTCGAGGCGCAGCGGCGGGCCGTGGCGGAATTCAGGCAAGAAGTGGAAGCTCGCGGTGCGAATGCCGTGGCGATGGGCCAAACCGCTTCGATCATGCTGCTGGATACCGAGCTGGGTACGGTGGGGCAGCGTCTTGGGGAACTGCGCGGCCAGCCGAACAAAGGCGGCCTTTGGGTGCGCGGCACGAGCAGCAGCTACAAGGTGGAAACGGCGAACGCAAGCAAGTTCGACCAAGACGCCAGCGCCATCTCGGTCGGGGGCGACTACACCTGGACGGCGACCTCCGCCAAGGTCTACCTCGGCGCGTTCGTCGGGCTTTCGCAGTCCAAGCAGGATGCCGCGTACGGCACCCGCGGAAAGATCGATAGCCGCTACGCAGGCATCTATCTGTCGTACGTCCATGACAACGGCCTATATGTCGACGTCGTCAACAAGGTCGGCAGGATTGACCAGGACGTCCGTTTCGACCTGCCCCTGAACCGTGGCGTCTATACCGACGGCACGTCCCATACGACCTACAGCGGCAGCGCGGAGCTGGGTTATCACTGGCGCCTGGCGGACCAGTGGTTCATCGAGCCCCAGTTGCAGGGCATCTACAGCCGCAGCAGCCAGACGTCGATCCAGGGCAGGGCGGGCCTGCGCGCCGGTCGCGACATCAGCCTGGCGGATGGCGGCACACTTCAGCCCTACGCCAAAGTGTCGTACCTGAAGCAGTTTTCGCACGATGACACGGTGGGATTCGGCAACACGACCTACGACGTGGCGCTTCCAGGAAACCGCTGGCAGATGGGCGGCGGCGTGGCGGTGGAATCCGGGCGTCATCGGGCTTTCGTGGATCTGCAGTACGGGCATGGCGCGAGCGTGACCCAGGAAGTCACCGCGAACATCGGCTACACCTTCCGGTTCTGATCTCCGGCGGACGATCCTTCGGCGGTCGCCGCCTATAATGCGGACGCCTCAACGCCGAAGGTGGAGACCGTCCAAATGCAGTACGAGTATCTGTTCTGGTCCATGGCCGCCATGGTGGCCGCCGCGCTCGCGGGTGGCGCTCTGTGCGGGCGCCTGCGGTCCACCAAGCATGGGCTGATGGGCGTCGCCGGGGTGGCGGCGGCCATCTTCATCACGGTGCTGCTGCTGGCGCGCCAGGGGGGCTTTGCCGACCTGGCGGCCATGCTGTCGATCGCCGCCTTCATGTTCAGTCTGGTGATCGGCGCGGCGGCGGCGCTGCTCACGCGGCGCATACTGCAACGCCGTTGACCGGCGGCGGCGCGGCGCCCCTCATTCTTCCGCGTCGAACTCCTCGTCTTCCTCGTCGTCCTCATCCTGTTCAAGGGCGTCATAGCCCTTCCAGGTGATGCGCCAGCGCGTCGCGCCCGCGGTTGCGGCCGTCTCGCTGATCTGCTTGACCAGTCCAGCGTCGGACAGCAGGTCCAGATGATGCGCGATCAGTTGCAGGCCCTGTTCTTCGGGATGCGGGGCCAGCGCGGCATTCTTGATGTCGTGAGTGCTCAGGTTGGGGCCCGGCGCGTCGCGCAGGGCGCCCAGGATCGTGACGACCAGATCGAAATCGCGTTGCATGATGTCCACCATGTTGGGATAGAAAAGAACACGCCGACAATAGCAGAGTTCGGCTGCCGCGATACGACAGCCGCCGCCGCCGGGTTACAGTCCAGGGTTCTTGCTAACCGACACACACAGAGACCATGAAGAAACCCGCAGAACGAGATTGCCTTGCGGTGATCCCCGGCTATACGGGCCAGGCCGCCAAGCTCTTTCTATCGCGTGGCGAAGACGAACGCATCAGTGGCGTTACCGTCTTCGACCTGCTGGGCCACGTCAAGCACGAGGGCGATGCCGAAGCCGCTGCCGCCTGGGTGGGGACGTGGCTGGCCCAAGAGGCCGACAACCGCAAGGCACGGCGCACCCAGCTCCAGGCGCAGATGTTCATCTGCAAGCTGGTGGGCGACGACAAGGAAGCCTTCCTAAGCGCCCAGAAGCCGCTCATCCGCGTGCTGGCCGAAGCCGGCGTGCGCAGCCGTAGCGTGGCCGCCACGTCCGGAGCCGCGCGGCAGTCACTTGGCCCGAATGTCAGGAAGCATTAGCCCAAGGCTGTTATAGTCGCGCCTGGGCGTGCGTGTGCACCTACACGGTGCGTGCCCAGGCGGGCCAGGCCCGCGAATCAAGGAAGATGGAACATGGAAATAGTCAGTCGGCAGGTTGCCGACGTAGCGGGCGGCGTCGAGCTGCACACCACGCTGGATGGCGAGAGCATCAGCGCCTATGTCGTCATGGGCGTCACGGATCTCAATGCGATCGCAGACATCGTGCCGCGCGAGAAAGTCGAGGCGGGGGCGGACATACACGCCTCCAATGTCGACAATGTTGATAATGCGCAAGAACAGATCGACCAAGTCCTGGAAAATATGAATCCCGGCGACGTGGCGGTTTTCCTTTGCTCGGGCCCCGAAGCCTTCGGCGCGGCGCTCGACTTGTTGGGTTTACCTATCGACCAGTAAGCCTGACGGCAAAACCTAAGTGCCATCCAAACGGCGTATTGAGGGTTGTACGCGTTTTGGTGGTGTTTATATAAGCCTTGATTGTTTTAAGATGCGTGGGTGTAAACACCTATGCAGGACCTCGTTTTGCCTATGAAAACGTGTGTTTTTTTTGCGCAGTTTCTCTTTGTTGCATTATTGGCACGTATTTTTTAGGATTATGTTGACTTGTGAGGGGAACATAACGATAGTGTCGGCACACGATCACAAGCGTTGCGATTTTCGTTCAGTGCCGTGCCTTTTCCGGCTCAGCGTTATTGTTCTACTGTCCCCTCCTTGATTGATTCGTGACCTCCGGGCATTTGCCCATTATCTCTAGGAAATACAGTATGGAAACCGGCGTCGTTAAGTGGTTCAATTCGGAAAAGGGTTATGGCTTCATCACCCCGGAAGCGGGTGGTAAGGATCTGTTCGCTCACTTCTCCGAAATTCAGGGCTCGGGCTTCAAGTCTCTGGAAGAGAACCAGCGCGTCAGCTTTGTGACGGCCAATGGCCCCAAGGGCCCGCAAGCCACGAAGATTCAGGTCCTGTAAGGCTCTGATTTTTCGGAAAAAAAGCCCCCTCGTGGGGCTTTTTTTATTGTTGTGCGCGGTATTCTTCGGGCTGTTCCAGCCGATGCGCCGTCTTGGCGCCGACAGCTCCCCACCGCTTCAGGACTCGCCGCCGCCATGACTATTGCCCCCCTTGTTTCCCTTGCCACGCAGCCGCAAGACGTCGTCACCTTTTGGCTGGATGCGGGGCCCCGGCAGTGGTTCAGCAAGGACACGTCGTTCGACGCCCGGTTCCGGGAGCGTTTCGAGGACGCCCACCTGGCCGCCGCCGCGCGCCAACTTGATGGCTGGCTGGACGAGGCCCAGGGGGCCCTGGCGCTGATGATTTTGCTGGACCAGTTTCCCCGTAACGCCTATCGGGGAACGGCTCACATGTTCGCCACCGATCCCCTTGCCTTGCACTTCGCGGAACGAGCCATCGCCGCGGGGCACGACCTGGCCGTCGATGCGGGGCTGCGGCAGTTCTTTTACCTGCCGTTCGAGCATGCAGAGAGCCTCGTGGCGCAGAATCGGGGCGTGGCCCTGATGGAACCCGTGGATGCGGACTCCCTGCGCTGGGCGGTACTGCATCGCGACATCATCAAGCGTTTCGGGCGCTTCCCGCATCGCAACGCGGCATTGGGCCGGCACACGACACAGGCTGAACAGGATTTCCTGGAGTCGGGCGGCTTCTCGGGCTAGCGGGTCGCGCCCAGTTCTGCACGGGATCCAGAGGCAAGTATCGGCCTGTATCAGTGCATGGCAAGTTGAAAAACTTGCGTGTTCAAAATGGCGGCTGGCGCTTTTTTGCCTATGCGGGACGCTGCACGCGGGGCCGCTGCCGCCCATTCGGATATTTGACGTTTTTCCGCGTTCACCAATACACTGGATTCAGCGAGATTCTCAAGCGACGCGGTCTGCGTTCCTCTTGGTCGCCGTCAGTGGTGCTGCGGTTGCTATCCTCTCCCATCCTTGATGATCTGGCGCCCCGCGAGCAATCGCTTATCTAGGTTCAAGGACATTCCATGGCAACCGGCATCGTCAAGTGGTTCAACGCCGAAAAGGGTTATGGCTTCATCATGCCCGACGACGGCAGCAAGGATCTTTTCGCTCACTACTCCGAGATCCGTAGCGAAGGCTATAAGTCGCTACAGGAAAACCAGCGCGTCACCTTCGAGGTTGGTACCGGCCCCAAGGGTCCCAGCGCCAAGAACATCAAGGTCGCGGCCTAAGACCTTTCGGGTAGCGCTCCGGGCATCTCCCGGCGTACTGCCTATAAAAAAGCCCCCACGCGCAAGGCGTGGGGGCTTTTTTTTTGCGGAGCGGCCGAAGCCTCAGTGCTTGTTGGCAGCCGGGGTCGACAGCCTGTCCACCAGCGCGATTCCCAGCGCCGACAGGATGAACACGGTATGGATGATGGTCTGCCACATGACGCCGGCTTCGGTGAAGCGCGCGTTGGGCGTGCCCATCGTTCCCGCCTCGATGAAAGTGCGAAGAAGGTGGATCGACGATATGCCGATGATTGCCATGGCCAGTTTCACTTTCAGCACGCTGGCGTTGACGTGGCTCAGCCATTCCGGCTGGTCCGGGTGGTTTTGCAGGCGCAGGCGGGACACGAAGGTCTCGTAGCCGCCCACGATCACCATGACAAGCAGGTTCGAGATCATCACCACGTCGATCAGGCCCAGCACCAGCAGCATGATCTCCATTTCGCCGAAGCTGTTGGCATGCGTCAGCAGGTGCCAGAGTTCCTTCAGGAACAGCATCACATAGACGCCTTGCGCGACGATCAGACCCAGGTAGAGCGGTAGCTGCAGCCACCGGGAACTGAAGATCAGGCTGGGGAGCAGGCCTAGGCGGGGAGGGGGGTTCGGGATCATGTTGGGTGCGAGCCGTTTGTTGTTTGCAGAGAAATGCGCGGCGGCAATTCTATCAATGCCGTCGATACGGCGGCATTTGTTTTTGATGACAGAAAATGTTCCCGGCCGGGAGCTAGCATGCCGGGACGGGGCGCGCTCGGGTTTTATGTAAGCGAAGTTCGCATTTGCGAAACTCTGTGCCGAAACGCTTCGAAAGCTTTTCGTCTATATAGAATTGCCGCCTCATTTGCATAGAACGTGTCAATAGGAGTTTGTTCCCATGAAGATCCGCTACACCGTCGCCGCATTGGCCGTTGCGCTTGGTCCGTACTCGGCCGCGCACGCCCTGGATATCGGGGGGCTAGTGGGGGCCGGCGCCAAAGTGGTGCAGGCCGCAACGCTTAGCGATGCCGAGATCAAGACCCTGTCGGACAAGGCTTGCGCGCAAAGCGATTCTCAGGAAAAGATCGCCGCGCCCGGCAGCAAATACGATGCGCGTCTGCAAAAGATCGCCAAGTCGCTGGGTGGCACGGTCAACGGCCAGAAGGCGAGCTACAAGGTCTACCTCACCAAGGACGTCAACGCCTGGGCCATGGCCAACGGCTGCATCCGCGTCTACAGTGGCCTGATGGACATGATGACGGACGACGAGGTGCTGGGCGTGGTGGGCCACGAAATCGGCCACGTGGCCCTGGGCCATTCCAAGAAGGCGATGCAGACCGCTTACACGGTATCGGCGGCACGCGATGCGGCTGGCGCGGCTGGCGGCGCGACGGTCGCCGCCCTGAATTCCTCGCAACTGGGCGACCTGACCGAGAAGTTCATCAATGCGCAGTTCTCGCAGTCGCAGGAAAGCGCCGCGGACGATTACTCGTTCGATCAACTGCAGGCCAAGAAGCTCAATACGCGCGGCCTGGTGACCGCATTTCAGAAGCTTGCCGAGCTGGATGGCGGCAAGAGCGATATGATGAGCTCGCACCCGTCCTCGGCCAAGCGCGCTCAGCACATCGAAGACCGCATCGCCAAGGCCAATTAAGTCTTTAAACAGACGTTTGCCCTCACTTTTCGGGCAGAAAATGGGGCGCGAGCATCCGGGCAAATCCGGGGCTCGCGCCTCTTTGCGTCAGGGTTCCGGAAGTTTCCGGTAAAATGGCGCGTTTATCCGCCCGTAATCTCATCTCTCGGAAAATAGGTCTTTTAATGCAGCCTGTGGTTGAAACCCTCTCCGGCCTGGAGCGCCGTGTTGATCTGGCCGTCTCGGTGGCCGACGTCGAAAAGGAAGTCCAGGCGCAATTGAAGCGCGTGGCTCGCACCGCCAAGGTCCCCGGCTTCCGCCCGGGTAAAGCTCCGCTCGCCATGCTCGAGCGCAGCCATGGCCCCAGCATCCGCTACGACGTGATCAATGGCCAAGTTGGCCGTGCCTTTGAACAAGCCATCGACGGCGCCAAGCTGCGCGTCGCTGGTGCCCCCAACCTGGAACCCAAGACTGACGGCGTTTCCGACGACACGCTGGCGTTCACCGCCACGTTCGAGGTCTACCCTGAAGTCGCCGTGCCGGACTTGTCCGAACTGGCCGTCACGCGCTACGAAACCGCCGTCACCGACGCCGAAGTGCAGCAGACCCTGGACGTCCTGCGCAAGCAGCGCGCCACGTTCGAAGCCCGCGAAGGCCGTGCCTGCGCCGACGGCGACCGCGTCACGCTGGACTTTGCCGGCACCATCGACGGCGTGCCCTTCGAAGGCGGCAAGGCCGAAGATTTCCCGTTCGTGCTCGGCCAAGGCCGCATGCTGCCGGAATTCGAAGAAGCCGCCCGCGGCCTGAAGGCTGGCGAGTCCAAGGTCTTCGAACTCAAGTTCCCCGATGACTACCAAGGTGTCGAAGTCGCCGGCAAGACCGCCGAATTCACGATCACCGTCAAGGAAGTCGCCGAAGGCGTCCTGCCGGAACTGAACAGCGAATTCGCCAAGTCCCTGGGCCAAGCCGAAGGCGACGTCGAAAAGCTGAAGGCCGACATCCGCAGCAACATCGAACGCGAAGTCAAGGTGCGCGCGCAAGGCCGCACCAAGTCCAGCGTGATGGACGCCCTGGTCGAAGCCGGCAAGTTCGACGTGCCGAAGGCCCTGGTCGACAACGACGTCCAAGGCCGTGTCGCCGCAGCCCGCGAAGAGCTCAAGCAGCGCGGCATCCCGAACGCCGAATCCGTGCCGATTCCGGCTGAAGCCTTCTCGACCGAATCCGAGCGCCGTGTCCGCCTGGGCCTGCTGGTGTCGGAACTGGTCAAGCAAGCCCAGTTGCAAGCCAAGCCCGAGCAAGTTCGCGCGCGCATTGAAGAATTCGCCGAGAACTACGAACAACCCGCTCAGGTTGTCAGCTATTACCTGGCTGACCGCCAGCGTCGTGCTGAAATCGAGGCTATCGTGCTGGAAGACAATGTCGTCGCGCACGTGCTGGAAAAGGCCAAGGTCACCGACGAAAAGGTGCCTTTCGATCAGTTGATGGGGATGGCGTAACACTATGCAGAGATTCACCGATTTCTATGCGGCAATGAATGGCGGGTCTTCGGTGACCCCCACCGGCCTGGGCTACATTCCCATGGTGATCGAGCAGTCGGGGCGCGGCGAGCGCGCCTACGACATCTATTCGCGTCTGCTCCGCGAACGGCTCATTTTCCTGGTGGGTCCGGTGAACGACGCCACGGCCAACCTGGTCGTGGCTCAGTTGCTGTTCCTGGAATCGGAGAATCCTGACAAGGACATTTCCCTGTACATCAATTCGCCCGGCGGATCGGTGTATGCGGGAATGGCCATTTTCGACACCATGCAGTTCATCAAGCCGGACGTTTCCACCCTGTGCACCGGCCTGGCGGCCAGCATGGGGGCGTTCCTGCTGGCGGCAGGCAAGAAGGGCAAGCGTTTCACGCTGCCCAACTCGCGCATCATGATTCACCAGCCGTCTGGCGGCGCCCAAGGGCAAGCCTCCGACATCCAGATCCAGGCTCGCGAGATCCTGGACCTTCGCGCCCGCCTGAACCGCATTCTGGCCGAGAACACCGGCCAGACGATGGAGCGGATCGAGCTGGACACGGAACGTGACAACTTCATGTCAGCCGAAGATGCGGTATCGTATGGACTGGTGGACAAGGTGATGACCTCCCGTTCGGAAGGCTGACTTCCCGGTTGATCCAGACCCCCTGCCATCATGTTTGAGTAAGCGCATGCGCTAGACCTTTCATCCGGTCTGGCGCATCTTTACCTGAGATACGAAACAAATATGCCTGAAAAAAAGGGATCGGCAGACGCAAAAGTGCTGCATTGCTCGTTTTGCAATAAAAGCCAGCATGAAGTCCGCAAGCTGATCGCGGGTCCGTCGGTATTCATCTGCGATGAATGCATAGACCTGTGCAACGACATCATCCGCGAGGAAGCGCAGGCGACCGCGCGCGCGGCGATTCGTTCCGAACTGCCCACTCCGGCCGAAATCAAGACCTTCCTCGATCAGTACGTCATTGGGCAGAACTCGCCCAAGCGCATGCTGGCCGTGGCGGTTTACAACCACTACAAGCGCATTCGCCACGGCGAGATCAAGGGCGACGAAGTCGAGCTCTCCAAGAGCAACATCATGCTGATCGGCCCCACGGGGTCGGGCAAGACGCTGCTGGCTCAGACGCTGGCGCGCATGCTGAACGTGCCCTTCGTCATGGCCGATGCCACCACGCTGACCGAAGCCGGCTACGTGGGGGAAGACGTCGAGAACATCATTCAGAAGTTGCTGCAGAACTGCAACTATGAAGTGGAAAAGGCGCAGCGCGCCATCATCTACATCGACGAAATCGACAAGATCTCCCGCAAGTCCGATAACCCGTCCATCACCCGTGATGTCTCGGGCGAGGGCGTGCAGCAGGCTTTGTTGAAGCTCATCGAAGGCACGGTCGCTTCGGTGCCCCCGCAGGGCGGCCGCAAGCATCCGAACCAGGACTTCGTGCAGGTCGACACGACCAACATCCTGTTCATCGTGGGCGGCGCCTTCGATGGTCTGGAAAAGGTCATTCGCGACCGCACCGAAAAATCGGGCATCGGCTTCTCGGCCTCGGTGCGCGCCAAGTCGGAACGCGGCGTGGGCGAACTGTTCTCCGAAGTCGAGCCCGAAGACCTGATCAAGTTCGGCCTGATCCCCGAACTGGTCGGCCGTCTGCCTGTCGTCGCCACCCTGGACGAACTGGACGAAGCGGCCCTGGTGCAGATTCTGACCGAGCCCAAGAACGCCTTGCTCAAGCAGTTCCAGAAGCTGTTCGCCATGGAAGGCGCTGAACTGGACGTGCGCCCCGGCGCTCTGAAGGCCATCGCCCGCAAGGCGCTCAAGCGCAAGACCGGCGCGCGCGGCCTGCGGTCCATCATCGAGCAGGCGCTGCTCGACACCATGTATGACCTGCCTTCCCAAGGCAACGTCAAGCGGGTGGTGCTGGACGAAGGCGCAATCGAAGGCGAGGGCAAGCCCCTGCTGATCTACGCCGACGAAGCCGCCGCCTCGGAGAAGCCAGAGCGCGGAGAAGTCCGCGACGCCGCCGCCTGATATTTCAAAAAAGCCCGTTCTCGTAACGGGTTTTTTTCTCTATGGGCGCGCCACTGGTACAAACACGCTTTTCTCGCCGCGGCGGCGCCCTCATACTGAGAGCGCTGTCTGGGGTTTTTACAGCCTTTTGGTTATCCTGGCGCCGAGATCTTGAATTTTCGGCTATTGTTCCCATAACAGACGTAACTGACGAGTTTGCTCGGGTATTCCCGATCCTCCCGTCCCCGATACGCCGAGTCATACCGAGGAACCTCCTATGTCTGCCAGCCAGACCCTGCCTTCCGACCCGATCGACCTTCCCCTGCTGCCGCTGCGCGATGTCGTAGTGTTCCCGCACATGGTCATCCCGCTGTTCGTCGGCCGTCCGCGCTCCATACGCGCGCTCGAGGTTGCGATGGAAGCGGGCAAGAGCATCATGCTGGTGGCCCAAAAGTCCGCCGGCAAGGATGACCCCACGCCTGAAGACGTCTACGAAATCGGTTGCGTTGCCGGCATCCTGCAAATGCTCAAGTTGCCCGATGGCACCGTCAAGGTGCTGGTCGAAGGCACCCAGCGCGCCCGCATCAACAGTATTGAAGATGCCGATTCGCATTTCACCTGCCAGGTTTCGCCGATCGAACCCGACGCCATGCAAGGCTCCGAAACCGAAGCCCTGCGCCGCGCGATCGTGGCTCAGTTCGAGCAGTACGTAAAACTCAACAAGAAGATCCCCCCGGAGATCCTGACCTCGCTGGCTGGCATCGATGATGCCGGTCGCCTGGCCGACACGATCGCCGCGCATCTTCCGCTGAAGCTCGAGCAGAAACAGAAGATGCTCGAGATCGTCGGCACCTCGGAACGCCTCGAAGGCTTGCTCACGCAGCTCGAAACCGAAATCGACATCCTCCAGGTCGAAAAGCGGATTCGCGGCCGCGTGAAGAAGCAGATGGAAAAGAGCCAGCGCGACTACTACCTGAATGAGCAGGTCAAGGCCATTCAGAAGGAGTTGGGCGAAGGCGAAGAGGGCGCGGACATCGAAGAGCTTGAAAAGAAGATCATCGCTGCCCACATGCCTAAAGAGGCGCGCAAGAAGGCCGATGCCGAGCTCAAGAAGCTCAAGCTCATGTCGCCCATGTCGGCCGAAGCCACCGTGGTGCGCAACTACATCGATACGCTCATCAACCTCCCCTGGAGGAAGAAGAGCAAGATCAACAACTCGATCTCCAACGCCGAGACGGTGCTGGACAACGACCATTACGGTCTGGAAAAGGTCAAGGAACGCATTCTTGAATATCTTGCCGTGCAACAGCGCGTGGACAAGGTGAAGGCCCCGATCCTGTGCCTGGTCGGTCCTCCGGGCGTCGGCAAGACCTCGCTGGGGCAGTCCATCGCCAAGGCGACGAACCGCAAGTTCGTCCGCATGGCGCTGGGCGGCGTGCGCGACGAAGCCGAGATCCGCGGCCATCGCCGTACGTACATCGGTTCCATGCCGGGCAAGATCGTCCAGAACATGTCGAAGGTCGGCGTGCGCAATCCCTTGTTCCTGCTTGATGAAATCGACAAGCTGGGCATGGATTTCCGTGGCGATCCTTCCTCTGCGCTGCTCGAAGTGCTGGACCCGGAACAGAACCACACGTTCCAGGACCACTACATCGAAGTCGACTTCGACCTGTCCGACGTCATGTTCGTGGCAACCAGCAACACGCTGAACATTCCGCCCGCGCTTCTGGACCGCATGGAAGTGATCCGCCTGTCGGGTTACACCGAGGAAGAGAAGATCCATATCGCCCGCGACCATCTGCTGCCCAAGCTGATGAAGAACAACGGCGTGAAGGATAGCGAGCTGACTGTCGACGACAGCGCGCTGCGCGATATCGTGCGCTATTACACCCGCGAAGCCGGTGTGCGTGCGCTCGAACGCGAAGTGGGCAAGATCTGCCGCAAGGTCATCAAGCAGTTGCTGACCCAGAATGACCGCGCCAAGGCCGAGGGCAAGATCCTCGAGGTCAAGCCTGTCAACGTCACGGGCGACAACCTGAGCGACTACCTGGGCGTGCGCCGCTACACCTTCGGCATGGCCGAAAAGGAAAACCAGACCGGTCAGGTGACTGGTCTGGCGTGGACGGAAGTCGGCGGCGACCTGCTGACGATCGAAGTCGCGGACATGCCTGGCAAGGGCGTCATCCAGCGCACGGGTTCGCTCGGCGATGTGATGAAGGAATCGGTTGAAGCGGCCCGCACCGTTGTGCGTTCTCGCGCTCGCCGTCTGGGCTTTGCCGACAGCATCTTCGAAAAGCACGATATGCACGTCCACGTGCCGGAAGGCGCGACTCCCAAGGACGGTCCGTCCGCGGGTATCGCGATCACCACGGCCATGGTGTCGGCCTTGTCGCGCATCCCCGTGCGCGCCGATGTCGCCATGACGGGCGAAATTACGCTGCGCGGCGAAGTGCTGCCAATCGGCGGCTTGAAGGAAAAACTCCTGGCGGCTCACCGCGGCGGTATCAAGACGGTCTTGATCCCGGAAGAAAACGTCAAGGACTTGGCGGAGATCCCGGACAACGTCAAGAACCATCTTGAGATCGTGCCGGTACGCTGGATCGACAAGGTGCTGGAACTGGCCCTGGAACGTCTGCCCGAGCCTCTGGCCGAGGAAGAGGCGGTCAAGGAGCCCCTGGTCGCCAAGCCGGCAGAGCCGGGTGCGACCGACCCTGTGCTGAAGCACTGATCGCGTCGTGAGCCCCTGCGGACGCGCCCTGCAAAGGGTGCATCCAAAAACAAACCCCGCCTGAGAAGGCGGGGTTTTATTTTGCCGCCAGCGGGCGGGGTTTAGTGCAGCGCGTGGGTGCGGATCAGGCCGACCGCGATGCCTTCCAGGGCGAATTCCTGATCGGCCTCGACTACGATGGTTTCGAAGTCCGGGTTTTCAGGCAGAAGCTCGATATGGCCGTTCTGGCGCTGCAGACGCTTGACGGTGACGTCGTCTCCGATGCGAGCCACGACGATCTGGCCGTTGCGGGCTTCGGAGGCCTTTTTGACAGCCAGCAGGTCGCCTTCCAGGATGCCGGCGTCGCGCATGCTCATGCCGCGTACCTTGAGCAGGTAATCGGGCGCCTGCGCGAACAGGTGGGGATCGACGCCGACTTCTCGTTCGACGTGCTCGGCGGCAAGGATGGGGCTGCCCGCCGCCACGCGGCCGACCAAAGGCAACAGCAATTGAGCCAGTCCAGGAATAGGCAGCGAGCTTTGCGCCGCCGCGGCCGCGGCATCCTTCAGGCGGATGCCGCGCGAGGCGCCGGCGGTAAGTTCGATGGCCCCCTTGCGGGCCAATGCCTTGAGATGGTCTTCCGCCGCGTTGGGGGAGCGAAACCCTAGGGCCTGGGCAATTTCGGCGCGCGTCGGCGGGAAGCCGGTGCGCGTGACGGTCTGCCTGATGAGGTCCAGGATTTGTTGTTGGCGATCAGTGAGTTTGCTGGCCATGGCGATGATCCGGTGCGAGCGGACTGTACATATATACAGCGCCATTCTGGGGGACACAGCGTAAAAATGCAAGCGCACACCGGGCGCCAACGAAAACGGGACCCGAAGGTCCCGTTTGATGGCTGGCCGCAAGGGCCTGCCCGCCGCGTGCCGCTTTACAGCACTGCGGCGATGCCGGCTGCCACCTTGTCGATGTTGCCGCTATTCAGCGCGGCGACGCAGATCCGGCCGCTGGACACGGCGTAGACGCCATGTTCTTCACGCAGGCGGTCCACCTGTGCAGCGCTCAGGCCCGAGTACGAGAACATGCCGCGCTGCTCCAGCACAAAGCTGAAGTCCTGCTTGCCGCCGTGTTCCTTGATTTTGTCGACCAACTGCTTGCGCATCAGACGGATGCGGTCGCGCATGCCGGCCAGCTCTTCTTCCCAGAGGGCAAAGAGTTCGGGCGTGTTCAGGACGGTCGAGACCACCGTGCCGCCGTGGGTGGGCGGGTTGGAATAATTGGTGCGGATGACGCGCTTCAATTGGCTCAGCACGCGAGTGGCTTCGTCCTTGCTGCCGGCGACAACCGTCAGCGCGCCGACGCGCTCGCCGTAGAGCGAGAACGACTTCGAGAACGAGGAGCTGATGAACATGGTCATGTCCAGGTCGGCGAACATGCGCACGACCGAGGCATCTTCCGTCAGGCCGTCGCCAAAGCCTTGGTAGGCGATGTCCAGGAACGGAACCAGGTTGTTTTCCTTCACGACGGCGGCGATCTGCTTCCACTGGTCGGCGGTGGGGTCCACGCCGGTGGGGTTGTGGCAGCACGCGTGCAGCACGACGACGGTCTTGGCCGGCGCGGCCTTCAGGTCCGCCAGCATGGCATCGAAGTTCAGGCCGCGGGTGGCGGCGTCGTAGTAGGAATACGTGCCGACTTCAAAGCCGGCGCGCTCGAACAGCGCGCGGTGGTTTTCCCAGCTGGGGTTGCTGATCAGCACCTTGGATGCCGGCAGCAACTGGCGCAGGAAGTCGGCGCCGATCTTGAGCGCGCCGGTGCCGCCCAGGGCCTGAGTGGTCAGCACGCGGCCAGCGGCGGCCAACGCGGAATCCTTGCCCAGCAGCAGGGCTTGCGCGCCGCTGTTATAGCCGGCGATGCCTTCGATCGGCAGGTAGCCGCGAGCGGCGGCGGCCTCGATGCGGGCGGCTTCTGCCTTGCGTACGGCGCCCAGCAGGGGGATCCGTCCCTGGTCGTCGTAATACACGCCGACGCCCAGGTTTACTTTACCCGGGCGCGTATCCGCGTTGTATTGTTCGTTCAGGCCAAGAATGGGGTCGCGCGGCGCGAGTTCGACGGAATCGAAAAGGGTGCTCATGGGACTCTGATGAGGTGGGTGGACGCAGTACGAGGTGCTGTGGATAATGGGGGGTTTACCCTGGAACAGTCTAGCATGCCTAAAAGCGCAATAGACCCGAGTGCGGTGGTGCCTGCCGCAGGTCCGGGATTCGTCGATTTTCCTGACAGCCCGTTTCATCTCTATCAGCCGTACCCGCCCGCTGGAGATCAGCCCACGGCCATCGAAGGGCTGACGCAGGGCGTCGAAGACGGCCTGATGTTTCAGACGCTGCTGGGCGTGACGGGGTCGGGCAAGACCTACACCATGGCCAATGTCATTGCGCGCATGGGCCGCCCCGCGCTCGTGCTGGCGCCCAACAAGACACTGGCGGCGCAACTGTACGCCGAGATGCGGGAGTTTTTCCCGAAGAATGCGGTCGAGTATTTCGTCTCTTACTACGATTACTATCAGCCGGAAGCCTACGTGCCTACGCGCGACCTGTTCATCGAAAAGGATTCGTCCATCAATGAGCATATCGAGCAGATGCGGCTGTCGGCCACCAAGAGCCTGCTAGAACGCCGCGACACGATCATCGTGGGGACGGTGTCCTGCATCTACGGTATCGGTAATCCCGGCGACTATCATGCGATGGTCCTGATCCTGCGGACCGGCGACCAGATCGCCCGGCGCGAGATCCTGGCGCGCCTGGTCGCCATGCAATACACCCGCAATGATGCCGAGTTCACGCGCGGCGTCTTCCGCGTGCGCGGCGAGACCATCGACATCTTCCCGGCGGAAAGCGCCGAACTGGCATTGCGGCTTACGCTTTTCGACGACGAGATCGAAAGCCTGGAGCTGTTCGATCCGCTGACGGGCCGCATTCGCCAGAAGCTGCCGCGCTTCACGGTCTATCCCGGCTCCCACTACGTGACGCCGCGCGACACCGTGTTGCGCGCCATCGAGACGATCAAGGAAGAATTGCGCGATCGCGTCAAGCGTTTCGTGGACGACGGCCACCTGGTCGAAGCCCAGCGCCTGGAACAGCGCACCCGGTTCGACCTGGAGATGCTTCAAGAGCTCGGGTTCTGCAAGGGCATCGAAAACTACTCCCGCCACCTGTCGGGCGCCGCGCCGGGAGATCCCCCGCCGACGCTGATCGATTATCTGCCGTCCGATGCGCTGATGTTCATCGACGAAAGCCACGTCACCATCGGCCAGTTGAGCGGCATGTACCGGGGGGACCGTTCCCGCAAGGAAACCCTGGTGCAGTACGGCTTTCGCCTGCCGTCCGCGCTGGACAACCGCCCGCTGAAGCTCGAAGAGTTCGAGACACGGATGCGCCAGTGCGTCTTCGTGTCGGCAACCCCCGCGGCGTATGAAAAAGAGCACGCCGACAACGTGGTCGAGCAGGTTGTGCGGCCTACGGGGCTGGTCGATCCTCTAGTCGAGGTCTTGCCGGCACGTACCCAGGTGGACGATCTGCTGGGCCAGATCAAGGCCCGTGTCTCGCAAAGCGAGCGCGTGCTGGTCACCACCCTGACCAAGCGGATGGCGGAGGACCTGACGGACTTCCTGAGCGAGCACGGCGTGAAGGTGCGCTACCTGCATTCCGACATCGACACCGTCGAGCGGGTCGAGATCTTGCGCGATCTGCGCCTGGGCACCTTCGATGTGCTGGTGGGGATCAACCTGCTGCGCGAAGGCCTGGATATCCCCGAGGTCTCGCTCGTGGCGATTCTGGACGCGGACAAAGAGGGCTTCCTGCGTTCCGAGCGCAGCCTGATCCAGACCATCGGGCGGGCGGCGCGCAACCTTAATGGCCATGCAATCCTCTATGCCGACCGCATCACGGATTCAATGCAGCGCGCCATGGAAGAAACCAGCCGGCGCCGGGCCAAACAGCTTCAGTTCAATAAGGACAACGGCATCACGGCGCGCGGCGTGCACAAGGCCGTGCGCGAACTGATCGACGGCATTGTGGCGCCTGTCCAGCACGACGCGTTGGAAGCGGCGGTCCCCGCCGAGTTCCTGAAGGACGAGAAGGCCCTGGCGCGCGAAATCAAGCGCCTGGAAAAGCTGATGATGGATCACGCAAGAAACCTGGAATTCGAGCAGGCCGCCGCGGCCCGGGATGCGCTGACCGCATTGAAGCAGCGGGTGCTGCTGGACGGGGCTGTGTAGCGGAAAAGCAAGGCTCCAAATGTATCAATTTGCTGACGCCAAGCTGAATTCCGCAGAAATCTGTTGCGTTGCAATCCGGAGGTCACAATCGCACTGAATCCCGCCCGCAAACTTGTGAGGCGGGACTTTAAAATAGCGCACAAGCCTATGATTTAAAAGGGTAAAAAAGAGGTTCCGGTTTGCTTTTTGTCAATTGCGCAGCCGCAAAAAAAGCTTGCCTTATCTCGGGTTTTCCCGCACACTTGCTTCCATGATGACCAAGGTACTTTTCGTTTGCATGGGCAATATCTGTCGCTCGCCGAGCGCAGAGGGCGTGTTTCGCCATTTGGTGAACGACGCGGGTTTGGGCGATGTGGTTCGCATCGACTCCGCGGGCACGCACGCGTTTCATATCGGCGAGGCGCCTGATGCCCGGGCGCAGGCTGCAGCACGTAAGCGCGGCTACGAGATCACGCACTGTGAGGCGCGTCAGGTCACCGCGGAAGATTTCCGCGACTTTGATCTTATCCTCGCCATGGACTGGGACAATCTGTCCGCCATGCAGCAACAGTGCCCCAAAGCATACCAGCACAAGCTGATGCTGCTGATGCGCTTTGCCAATGAGTTCGAAGAAGCCACCGTGCCCGATCCGTACTACGGCGGCGCCGATGGCTTCGGCAAGGTTCTGGACTACCTGGAGGACGCCTGTCAGGGTGTTCTTGAACTGGTCCGCAAGCGCGCTACCCAGTACCAGGCGGCCTGATCCGTCCCGACGTAGAACCGCCTGTGGCGCGGTTCTTGAGGTACATGGCAGTGAAAAAACCGCGCAAATGCGCGGTTTTTTCTAGCCGGGAGTCATACCAAATTAGTCGGGAATAGGCTATACTTGAGCCAATTACTCGGGTATTGACCGCCGGATTCGCCGACGGCCATTGCCGAATCACAGGGAACCCACCATGCGGCTAACTACCAAAGGGCGTTTCGCCGTGACTGCCATGATCGATCTGGCTATGCGGCAGCATAGCGGCCCGGTCACTCTTGCGGCCATCAGCCAGCGTCAGAACATCTCGCTTTCCTATCTGGAACAGCTCTTCGGGAAACTGCGTCGCCACGAACTCGTGGATAGCGTGCGTGGCCCGGGCGGCGGTTATTCCCTTGCCCGCCTGGCGCGCAACGTGACGGTCGCCGACATCATCTTCGCTGTCGACGAACCGCTGGACGCCACCAGCTGTGGCGGCAAACGGGACTGTACGAGCGGCAACGATGGCAAGCCGGGCAAGTGCATGACGCACGAACTCTGGGCCACGTTGAATCGCAAGATGGTCGATTACCTGGATTCGGTGTCCCTGCAAGATCTTGTGGATCAGCAGCGCGTGCGCCAATTGCAGGAAGCCACCAATCAAGCGCAGGCCTGCGCGGTGCGTGTGAACAGGGTAGGGGGCGGCACCGCCGCCAACGCCCCGACCACCACCGTCGCCGCCAATGCCACCGTATAAGAAGTATCAGGAGCTGTAGAAATGACCACCCGCCCAATCTATCTGGACTATTCGGCCACGACCCCGGTTGACCCCCGCGTCGTGGACAAGATGGTGCCGTGGCTGTATGAGAACTTCGGCAACCCGGCTTCGCGCAGCCATGCTTTTGGCTGGGAGTCGGAAGAGGCCGTCGAGCGCGCACGCGAAGAAGTCGCCAAGCTGGTCAACGCCGACCCGCGCGAGATCGTCTGGACCTCCGGCGCAACCGAATCCAACAACCTGGCCATCAAAGGCGCCGCGAATTTCTACGCGGAACGCGGCAAGCACATCATCACCGTCAAGACCGAGCACAAGGCCGTGCTTGACACCTGTCGCGAACTGGAGCGCCAAGGCTTCGAGGTCACCTACCTGAACGTGAAGGACAACGGCCTGATCGATCTGGATGTCTTCAAGGCCGCGCTGCGTCCCGATACCGTGCTGGTGTCGGTGATGATGGTGAACAACGAGATCGGCGTGATCCAGGACGTGGAAACGCTGGGCGAGATCTGCCGCGAAAAGGGCATCATCTTCCATGTGGACGCCGCGCAGGCGACCGGCAAGGTGGAAATCGACCTGCAAAAGCTCAAGGTCGATCTGATGTCGTTCTCGGCCCACAAGACCTACGGTCCCAAGGGCATCGGCGCGCTGTACGTCCGCCGCAAGCCGCGCATCCGCATCGAAGCGCAAATGCACGGCGGCGGTCACGAACGCGGTTTTCGCTCGGGCACGCTGGCCACGCACCAGATCGTCGGCATGGGCGAGGCTTTCCGCCTGGCGCGCGAAGAAATGGGCACCGAGAACGAACGCATCCGCATGCTGCGCGACCGTCTGTGGAATGGCCTGTCGCAGATCGAAGAGGTCTATCTGAACGGCGACATGGACCAGCGCGTGCCGCACAACCTGAACGTGAGCTTCAATTACGTCGAAGGCGAATCCCTGATCATGGCGATCAAGGAACTGGCCGTTTCCAGCGGTTCGGCCTGCACCTCGGCGAGCCTGGAGCCGTCGTATGTGCTGCGTGCCCTGGGCCGCAACGATGAATTGGCGCACAGCTCGATCCGCTTCACGCTGGGCCGCTTCACCACCGAGCAGGAAGTGGATTACGCAATCGAGCTGCTCAAGAGCCGGGTTGGCAAGCTGCGCGATATGTCGCCGCTGTGGGAAATGGCCAAGGAAGGCATCGACTTGAACACCGTGCAGTGGGCTGCGCACTAAGCGCCCGCGCCTGGATATACGTGGAGAATTAACATGTCTTACAGCACCAAAGTTCTGGATCACTACGAAAACCCGCGCAACGTCGGTTCGTTCGACAAGTCGGACGAGTCGGTGGGCACCGGCATGGTCGGCGCGCCGGCCTGTGGCGACGTCATGAAGCTGCAGATCAAGGTCAACGAAGCCGGCGTCATCGAAGACGCGCGCTTCAAGACCTACGGCTGTGGTTCGGCCATTGCGTCCAGCTCCCTCGTGACCGAATGGGTCAAGGGCAAGACGCTGGATCAGGCCATGAACATCCGCAACACGCAGATCGCCGAAGAACTCGCCTTGCCGCCCGTGAAGGTCCACTGTTCGATCCTGGCCGAAGACGCGATCAAGGCCGCGGTGCAGAACTACAAAGAAAAGCACTCGGTTCCGGCCGAAGCGGTGGCGGGCTGATCATGTCCGTCACCCTGACCCAACAGGCCGCCACCCATATCGGCCGCTACTTGCAGAAGCGCGGAAAGGGTATCGGCTTGCGGCTCGGCGTTAGGACGACGGGCTGCTCCGGCATGGCCTACAAGCTCGAGTATGTCGACGAGGTCGCTTCGGAAGACATCGTCTTCGAGAGCTTCGGCGTCAAGGTCGTCATCGACCCGAAGAGCCTTTCGTACCTGGATGGCACGGAACTGGATTATGCCCGCGAGGGCCTGAACGAAGGCTTCAAGTTCCGCAACCCCAACGAAAAGGCGACCTGCGGCTGCGGCGAGTCGTTCACGGTGTAACGCTTGGCTGGAGACGATCACTTCAGCCTGTTCGGCTTGCCGGCGCGTTTCGACCTGGATGCCCAGGCCCTGGAAAGCGCCTGGCGCACCGTCGCCGCGCAGGTCCACCCCGACCGCTTTGCCACGGCCAGCCCCGCGGAACGCCGCGTGGCCATGCAGTGGGCGGCGCGCGCCAACGAGGCTTACCGCCAATTGAGGGATCCGCTGCTGCGTGCGCGCTACCTGTGCGAACAGGCCGGCGTGGACTTGCAGACCGAAAGCAACACGTCCATGGACACGGCTTTCCTGATGCAGCAGATGACCTGGCGCGAAATGCTGGACGATGCGCGCGACGATGGCGTCGCCTTGACCGCGCTGCAAGCGGAACTGGACGAGGCGCGCACCGAGATGCGCGCCACGCTTACCCGTTTGCTGGACGACGAGCAAGACTACGCGGCGGCCGGGCTCAAGGTGCGGGAATGGATGTTCGTGGAAAAGCTGGCGCAAGAGCTGGCGCACGTCCAACCCGCTGGATAGCCAAAGCTGCGCTGGGGTGTCCGTGCAACGGGCGCCGGCACAGCGCGGCCTACTGACCAGAAAAATAGAATCATGGCCTTATTGCAGATTTCCGAGCCCGGTGAGTCGCCCGCGCCGCACCAGCGCAAGCTGGCGGTCGGGATCGACCTGGGCACTACCAATTCGCTGGTCGCGGCGGTGCGCAGCAGCGTCGCCGAAGTGTTGCCCGACGCGCAAGGCCATGCCTTGCTGCCGTCGGCGGTGCGCTATTTTCCGGACGGCAAGGTCACGACCGGCCGCGAGCCCCTGGCGCAACAGGCCGAAGATCCGCTGAACACCGTGGTGTCCGTGAAGCGGTTCATGGGCCGTTCGCTGGAAGAGGCCCGCGCCTCGCGCGCGCCGTACGAATTCGTGGACGCGCCCGGCATGGTGCGTATCCGCACGGCCCAGGGCGACCTGAGCCCGGTCGAGGTGTCCGCGCAGATCCTGGCGGTGCTGCGCCAGCGCGCGGAAGACGTGCTGGGCGACGACCTGGTGGGCGCCGTCATCACGGTGCCCGCGTATTTCGATGATGCCCAGCGCCAGGCGACGCGCGACGCGGCCCGGCTTGCCGGGCTGAACGTGCTGCGCCTGCTGAACGAACCGACCGCCGCGGCGATCGCCTACGGCCTGGATCACGCCTCGGAAGGCGTGTACGCGGTGTACGACCTGGGCGGCGGCACGTTCGATATTTCCATCCTGCGCCTGACCCAGGGCGTGTTCGAAGTGATTTCCACCGGCGGCGATACCGCGTTGGGCGGTGATGATTTCGACGCCCTGATCGTGGATCACGCGGTGGCCAGGCTGGCGGCCGGCGAGTTGTCGCCCGCCGACCGGCGCGGCCTGCTGATGGCGGCCCGCGCGGCCCGCGAAGCCTTGTCCGACGCCGACACAGCCAGCTTGAAGCTGGCACTGTCCGACGGGCGCGAGGTGGATGTGGCCTTGACGCGCGCCGAATTCGAGGCGCTGGCCCAGCCGCTGATCGAACGCACGCTGGATTGCGCGCGCCGCGCCTTGCGCGATGCGTCCTTGAAGCCCGCCGATGTGCGCGGCGTGGTGATGGTGGGCGGCGCCACGCGCATGCCCGTCGTGCGCGCCGCCGTGGGCAAGCTGTTCGGCACCGAACCGTTGACCGATCTGGATCCGGATCAGGTCGTGGCGCTGGGCGCGGCCCTGCAGGCCAACCTGCTGGCCGGCAATCGCGCGCCGGGCGAAGACTGGCTGCTGCTGGACGTGATTCCCTTGTCGCTGGGCCTGGAAACGATGGGCGGGCTGGTTGAGCGCATCATCCCGCGCAACAGCACCATCCCCGTGGCGCGCGCGCAGGAGTTCACCACATTCAAGGATGGCCAGACGGCCATGAGCATCCACGTGGTGCAGGGCGAACGCGACCTGGTCGCCGATTCCCGTTCCCTGGCTCGCTTTGAGCTGCGCGGCATTCCTCCCATGGTGGCGGGCGCCGCCCGCATCCGCGTGACCTTCCAGGTGGATGCGGATGGCTTGCTGAGCGTCACCGCGCGCGAACAGAGCCAGGGCGTCGAGGCCATGGTGTCCGTCAAGCCGTCCTACGGCCTGTCGGACGACGAAATTGCACGGATGCTGGCCGACAGCGTGGCGCAGGCCGACACCGACGCGCAGGCCCGCATGCTGCGCGAGCAGCAGGTGGACGCGCGCCAGTTGGTGGAGTCCGTGCAGGCGGCGCTGGCGGTTGATGGCGACCTGCTGGACGCCGAAGAGCGCAAGCGGGTGGACGAGTGCCTGCAAGCCGCGATTGAAGTGCAGCAAGCTCAGGACGTGGATACGGTGAAAGAGGCGGTGCAGGCCTTGTCGGCCGCGACCGACGACTTCGCCGCGCGGCGTATGGACCGCAGCATCCGCGCCGCGCTGGCTGGCCGCAAACTTGACGAAATCGCCTGATAAGAAGTTATGCCTAAACTGACTGTACTGCCTCATCCCGATTACTGCCCGGAAGGCGCCGTGATCGAAGACGCGCCCAAGGGCGTGTCGATCTGCCGCGTGCTGCTGGACAACCATATCGATATCGAGCATGCCTGCGAGCTGTCGTGCGCCTGCACGACCTGTCACGTCGTGGTCAAGCAGGGCTATTCCTCGCTGGAAGACGCCACGGACGATGAAGAAGACCTGCTGGACAAGGCCTGGGGCCTGACCCCGACGTCGCGCCTGTCCTGCCAGGCGGTGGTGACGGACGCGGACCTGACGGTCGAGATCCCCAAGTACACGATCAACCACGCGAAAGAGGGCCATTGATGAAGTGGACCGACACCTACGAACTCGCCGCCGCGCTGGTGGACGCGCATCCCGACGTCGACCCCAAGACGCTGCGGTTCATGCAGTTGCGCGAATGGGTCATGGCCTTGCCTGGCTTCAGCGATGATCCCGCCCACTGCGGCGAGAAGATCCTGGAGGCCATCCAGATGGCCTGGATCGACGAGGCGGACTGACCGCCACGCGGCAAGACGCTCCCTCCGGGGAGCGTTTTTGTTTCCGGACGGCGTTCGTGGCCCATCCTGGGCCGCGCGGCAGGGATCCGCTTTTGCCATGCCGCGGTCTCGATGCCACGGTATCATCGGGGATCCGTTTGTTGTCTTCCTAGCCCGAGTCCACCGATGCCCGCTGCCCAATTGCGTTTTGGCCTGGCCGCCAATCGATTGCACCATGAAACCCCCGATGCCGCCTTGTTCACCTGGCTGCGCGCGTGTTCGTCCACGATACGCGAGCTGGGCGTGCAACTGCACACCGTCGGCCGCACCCACGACGCGATCGTGCGCGAAGGCATGCTGCAGGGCTATGGCGGCCTGGTTCGCTACCCGTATGGCCGCGAGGGCGGCCTGATGAAGCTGGTGGCCCGCGTGACCGAAGGCCGCGACGGCCAGGCGCCATTCGACGGCGCGATCTACCTGATCGATCCGGTCGACCCTTCTTCGATTTTTCCGGAAGCGCTGGCGCTCAAGCGCCAGTGCATCACGCACGGCCGGCCGTTCATTTCGACGCTGGCCGGCGCCATCGAATGGATGGAAGTCGAACGCATCCATGCGGGACTGGCGCCGGACGCCTCGGCGTCGCGCCATTTCAACTTCACGGGGCAGACGCTGGCGATGATTGCCCACGATGCGCTCAAGGACGAGATGGTGGCCTTTGCCAGCGAACACTTCGACGTGTTGTCGCGGTTTGCGCGGCGCGTGGCGACGGGCACGACCGGCGGCAGGCTCAACGAGCTGGCCTGGTCGCGCGGCTGGCCCAAGGATACGCCGTGGGTGCACCGCTATCTGAGCGGGCCGCTGGGCGGCGACGCGCAGATCGCGGAGCTGGTGCTTGAACATCAATGCCAGCGTGTGATCTTTTTCGAGGATCCGCATGTCGCGCGCCAGCACGAGGCCGACATCCAGTTGCTGGAACGCGCCGTGCGCGTGGTCACGGAGTCGGCTACCTGCGCGACGTCGCCCACGGTGGCGCGGCGGTGGGCGCAGGCGGTGGAAAAGCGCGTTATCTGACCCTGGGCCTCGCGGGCGCGCCGGCGGGCCGGGCGTCCGCGATGATGCGGCCGACGCGGTCGGCGACGGCCGATGCCGCCATCGACAGCGGCAGGACATCCGAGCGGCAGAGGAACACCGGACGCGTCATGCGGGGCTTGCTTATCCGGTGCAGGACGACATCGCCGCGCGTGGCCTCGTGACGCACGGCCTCGTACGACAGGATCGTGTGCGCGACGCCGGCCTGCGCCAGTTCGATCAGTTGCGGAATGGCATTGGCTTCGGCAATGACACGGAAGTCAACGCGCTCGCGCTGCTGATATTGGTCCAGCAGGCGCCGCAGGCTGTGCGGATTGCCCGGCAGCACCAGGGGCAATGCCGACAGGGCCCGCAGGCTCATGGCGGGAAGCGCGTGCAGGTCGGCGGCCGGCGGCTTTCTGCCCCGCTTTGCCAACGGGGGGGACACCACCACCAGTTCCTCGTCGATCAGGTGCTGGAAGCGCAGATCCACCGATGCGTCGTCGCTGAAGGTCAGGCCCAGGTCGGCGTGCCCTGAACTGACAAAACCCGGAATGTACCCGGTACTGGATTCGATGATCTTCAGGTAGACGCCTGGCCAGTGTTCCAGGCTGAACCGCAGCAGCGGCACGGTCAGCAGCTTTGCCATGGACATCGACATCGCCAGCGACACCGTTCCTCGCGGTGCGCTGAGGTCTTCGCGCACATCGGCGCGCGCCGTGTCGATGCGACCCAGGATCTCGCGCGCGTGCGCAAGCATGCGCGTGCCGGCCGCGGTGGGGGTGACGCCGCGGGCACTGCGGTGCAGCAGCACCACGCCCAGATCTTCTTCCAGATTGCGGATCAGCAGGCTCAGCGCAGGCTGCGCCACATGCAGCGTTGCCGCCGCGCGGCTGATCGAACCCGTGGAAACCACCGTGACGAAGCACTGCATCGCCCGAATGGACATGGCCATGGAAGCACTCCAGTCAGCGCGAGCCATCATGAATTTATTATGGCCTGCATATTTAAACGGTATTTCCAATATACCAAGCCGCTTCGGATAATGAACGCCAGCCCCGAAAAAGATAACGGAGACATCATGGCGTTCAATAGAATCCTTGCCGCGTGCCTGGCGTCGGCAACCCTGGCCACCCCCGCGTGGGCCGATAGCTGGCCTTCAAAGCCGATTACGCTGGTCGTGCCATTTTCGGCGGGCGGACCGACCGATTTCATCGCCCGCCTGGTGGCGGAGCCCCTGGCGCGCGAGCTGGGGCAGCAGGTCATCGTGCAGAACAAACCCGGCGCCAGCGGCAATGTCGGGTATCAGAGCGTGCTGAACGGCCCGGCCGACGGCTATACGCTGATGCATAACACCGTGGCCATGCAGGCCATCAACCCGCTCATGTATCCCAGCGCCAGGATGCATCCGCTGCAAGACTATGTGCCGATCGGCACCACGGGCGCCATGCCCAATCTGCTGGTGGTGAATCCCGAGCGTACGCCCGTCAAGACGCTCGCCGAACTGGTCGAACGCGGACGCGCTGCGCCCAACGGGCTGAGCTACGCGACGTTCGGGCCGGGCAGTTCGCCGCATGTGTACGGCGCTTCGTTGCAGAAGCTGGCTGATTTCCAGGCGGTGGGCGTGGCTTACAAGGGCAGCGCGAATGCCGTCACGGACGTGATTGGCGGCCAGGTCGACTTTCTGTTCGACAGCATGTCCACCAGTTTGGGCCAGGTCCAGGGCGGCAGGCTGAAGGCGCTGGCGATCACGTCCGCCGAGCGTTCCCCCATGCTGCCTGACGTGCCGACGCTGAAGGAAGCCGGCTATCCCAGCCTGGATCTCAAATTCTGGTTCTCGTTGCAGACGCCCGCCGGCACGCCGCCCGACGTGGTGCAAAAGCTGCGCGACGCGGTGGCGCGCGTGGTGGCGGACGATGCCTACCGCAAGGCGATGCAGGACCGCGGCGCCGAGGCATTCCAGGTGGCGCCCGCGCAACTGGACGACTTCTTCAAACGCGAAACCGCGCAATGGACCCAGGCCGCGAAGACCATCGGGCTGAAGGCCGAACAGTGACCATGTCCGCCTCCGCCGTCCGCATGACTCCGCTGAAGAACATCACGGTCCTGGACCTGAGCAAGGTACTGGCCGGGCCGCTGTGCGGCCAGTATCTGGGCGAGCTGGGCGCCCGCGTGATCAAGGTCGAGCCCGTGGGCACCGGCGATGACACGCGCGCCTGGCTGCCGCAGGATGCCGGCCAGTCCGCGACGTTCATGGCGGTCAATCACAATAAGCGCAGCCTGGCCGTGGACCTGAAGACCGCGCAAGGGCGTGCGGTGGTGCATCGCCTGGCCGAACAGTCGGATGTGGTCTTGCAGGGATTTGGCGGCAAGACCGCCGCGCGCCTCGGCGTGGACTACGAGACGCTGAGCCGCCTGAATCCGAAGCTGGTGTACTGCGAGATCTCGGGCTATGGCCGCGAGGGGCCGATGGGCGAGGAGCCGGGCTACGACGTGATGTTGCAGGCGTTCAGCGGCATGATCAGCACGATGGGCGAGCCGGGCGGCAACTTCGCCCGCGCCAGCTTTTCGCCGGTGGACCTGGGCACGGGCTCGTTCGCGCTGAGCGGGATCCTGGCCGCGCTCCTGGAACGCAGCCAGACCGGCAAGGGGCAATACCTGGACGTGTCGCTGCTGGATACCTCGCTGGGACTGATGTCGTACATGGCCCAGAACTATTGGCGCACGGGCCAGGTGCCGCGCCGCATGGGGACCGGCCATCCGGCGATGTGTCCTTACCAGGCGTTCCGCGCCGCCGACGGCGACCTGATGCTGGGCGTGGGCAACGACGCGCAGTGGCAGCGTTTTTGCGCGGTGGCGGGCCTGCAGGACCATGCGAATGCACCCGAGTTCGCGAGCAATGCGGATCGGGTGCGCAATTTTGACGCGACCGTCGCCTTGGTTCAGGCGTGCATCGGAACGCGAACCGTAGCGCAATGGCTGAAAGCATTGAAGCCCGCGGGCATTGCGTGTTCGGCCATCCATACCCTGGATCAGGCCTTGTCCCATCCACAGGTCGCCGCGCGCGAGCTGATCGTGACCAGCCGGCACCCCGTTCTGGGCGAGGTGCAGAACGTGGGCCTGCCGATACGGTTCGGACGCCAGCCGCGCCAGGCCGCGCTGCCGGCGCCATTGCTGGGGGAACATAGCCGGGAAATCCTGGCCAGCCTGGGTTACGCGGAGCACGAAATCGAGGCGATGCTGGCCGCCGGTTGCATACAGGAGCACGCCCGTCACGGAGAACCGGCATGAAGTATCTGCGCTATGTAGTTCGAGACCGGATCGCTGAAATCCATCTCTGCCACGCGCCCGTCAATGCGCTGGATGTGGACATGCTTGATGAGCTGATCGCGGCGTTGGCGCAGGCCGATGCGGACCCCGATGTGCGCGCCGTTCTGATGGCCAGCGATCTGCCCGGCCGGTTCTGCGCGGGACTGGACATGAAAAAGCTGCTGCAAAGCACGCCGGCCCATATCCATGAGTTGCTCACGAAGCTGTACATCAAGCTGTACGACGCGCAGTTCAATCTGAGCAAGCCGTCGATCGCGGTGGTGTCGGGCGCGGTGCGGGGCGGCGGTATGACGGTGGCCATTTCCAGCGACATGATCGTCGCCGCGGACACCGCCACGTTTGGCTATCCGGAAATCGACGTGGGCGTGTTGCCCGCGATCCATTACGTGCATCTGCCGGCCATCGTGGGCAAGCACCGCGCGTTTGACCTGCTGTTCACCGGCCGGACCTTCGGCGCGCAAGAGGCGCAGGGGCTGGGATTGGTGGCGCGCGTGGCGCCCGAAGCGGAACTGCTGGAGCAGGCGCGCGTACTGGCGCGCGCATTGGCGGACAAGCCGCCGCAGGTCCTGGCCATGGGTCGCCGCGCCTTTGTCTACAGCAACGACAACGAATACCGGCGCAGGGTCGCGACGGCGGTCGAGGTGTTCTGCAATGCTGCCGCCACGCCGGAAGCCCGCGAGGGCTTGAGCGCCTTTGTGCAGAAGCGCGCGCCGGACTGGTCCGCCGTGGGCGGCGCGGCGGCGCGCTAGCGTCACCGTCCGGTGAATAGCGGGGTGCGCTTTTCGCGGAAGGCCTTCACGCCTTCCGCGAAGTCGGCGCGCGTGGCGGAGTCCAAAAAGCGCGCGGTTTCCTCGGCCAGTTGGGTTTCCAGCGTGGCATGTCCGGCCGAACGCAGCAGGTCTTTCGCGCCCGCGATGCCATGCGGCGCGTGCCGGGCGATGTCCTGCGCGTAGGCCTGGGCCGCTGCATCGAGTTCGTCTGCCGGGGCGGTCCGCGTGACGATGCCCCAGGCCAGCGCGTCGCTGGCGGTGAAGGCGTCGTGCCGCAGCAGCAGATCCAGCGCGCGCCTGGGGCCCAGCACCCGCATGAGCCCATGCGTCATTCCCGCGTCCGGCGTGGCGCCGAGCTTGAGATACGCGGTCATGAAGCGCGTGCCCGTATCGGCGATGGCGAGATCGCAAGCCAGCACCAGCGATAACCCGGCGCCAGCGGCCACCCCGTGTGCCTGCGCGAGCCAGACCTTGTCCATGCGCGCGATGCGCGCGATGAAATCGTTCAGCGGCGTGAACAGGTCCAGCAGCGTGCCGCGCACCTGAGCGGGTTCGCCGGTGAACATGCCGATGTCTCCGCCCGCGCAGAATGCCTTGCCGGCGGCGCGCAGCAGGACGACGCGAATGGCGTCGCGCGCTTCCAGCCACTGCGCGGCTTGTTGGAGGTCTCTGGCCATCGCGACATCGATGGCGTTGAGCGTGTCCGCGCGGTTCAGCGTGACGGTGGCGATTGCGCCGTCGGTCTCCAGCAGCAAAGTCTGGAAGTGCGGAAGGTCCTGGGTCATGGGCAGTCTCCGTTTTCGGGTAAATACCAACTGTCGATCCAAAAACCGCGATGCTAAGGTCTGAACCGAGCGCTTGCTTGGTTTTGTTTTGAGCACGTTTAGCGTAACGCATAGAACGATTTTCCGGCGCTGTACTGGCGTAGGTAAAGCGGGTCGCCAGATTCACCGTCGAAAAAGATGTTCGCCCCAGGCGGCAAAAAAACTTCGCGACAAAAGCGAGGAGACAAATGGTGGATCAGTCCGACAGGCCTCCCTTGCTGGAGGTGGATGGGGTGACGCTGGCGTTCGGCGGAGTCAAGGCGCTTACGGGCGTGGGCTTTCGCGTCGCGCCCGGCTCCATCACCACGGTCATCGGCCCGAACGGCGCCGGCAAGACCTCGCTGTTCAACACCATTTCCGGTTTCTACAAGCCCGCGTCGGGGCAGATCCGCTTCGAAGGCCGCGACATCACACGGATGGCCGCGCCGGAGCGCGCCCGGCTGGGACTCGCGCGCAGCTTCCAGAACATCGCGCTGTTTCGCGGCATGACGGTGCTGGACAACATCAAGCTGGGCCGCCATGCGCATCTGCGCAGCAATGTGCTGGACGCCCTGTTCTATCTGGGCCGGGCGCGCCGCGAGGAGATGGCGCTGCGGGCCGACATCGAAGAGCGCATCATCGACTTCCTGGAGATCGACCATATCCGGCACGCGCCGGTAGCGGCGTTGTCCTACGGCCTGCAAAAGCGCGTGGAACTGGCGCGGGCGCTGGCGATGAATCCCAAGGTGCTGATGCTGGACGAACCGGTCGCCGGCATGAACCGCGAAGAAACCGACGACATGGCGCGCTTCATTCTGGATGCGCGGTCGGAATGGGGCCTGACGGTGCTGATGGTGGAACACGACATGGGCATGGTGATGGACCTGTCGGACCACGTGGTGGTGTTGAACTTCGGGCAGGTGATCGCGGACGGCACACCGATCGAGGTGCAGGCCAATCCCGAGGTCATCAAGGCCTATCTGGGCGCGGGCGATGTGGGTGACCTGCGGCGCCGCCTGCGGGAGGCGGCCTGATGGATGGCCTGTTTTTCCTGGAGGTCACGCTGGCGGGGCTGGGCAGCGGCGGGCTGTATGCCCTTGCCGCGCTGGCCTTCGTCATCGTCTACAAGGCGACGCGGGTGGTGAACATCGCCATCGGTGAATTCCTGATGCTGGGCGCCTACGTGTTCTATGCGTTCGCGACCGGCATGGCGTGGCCCATCTGGCTCGCGATCCTGGGCGCGGTCGTGGTGTCCGGCGCGCTGGGCGCGCTGGTCGAGCGGCTGACGATACGGCCCATGCTGGGAGAGGCGCCGATCTCGGTGTTCATGATCACGGTGGGCCTGGCTTCGATCCTGGTGGGGGCGGTGGAGCTGATCTGGACGGCCGACCAGCGCCGGCTGCCGGAGTTCATGCCGCGCGCGCCCGTCATGATCGGCGAGGCGTTCGTGGCGCCCAAGGTCTTCTACGGATTCTGGGTGGCGGTGGTGCTGGCCCTGCTGGTGCTGGTGGTGTTCCGCTATTGGCGCGGCGGAGTCGCCTTGCGCGCCACGGCGTCGGACCAGGGCGCGGCCTATGCCATGGGCATCAATGTGCCGCGCGTGTTCTCGCTGGCCTGGGTGGCGGCGGGCGCGATCGCGGCGGTGTCGGGCGTGATCGTGGGCGCCATCGGCGGGATCTCGTCGTCGATGGGCGTGTTCGGCCTGTCGGTGCTGGTGGTGGTGATCGTGGGCGGCCTGGACAGCGTGGCTGGGGCCCTGGTCGGCGGGATCTTCATCGGACTGCTGGAGGCATGGGCGGGCGCCTACATGGGCGGCGAATACAAGCTGCTGGCCACCTTCATCGTGCTGGTCGTGGTGCTGATGGTCAGGCCATACGGCCTGTTCGGCACCCGTGAAATCGAGAGGCTCTGATCCATGCGTATCGCGACTGCCAAGCAGACCTATCTGGCCGACGAGGCGCTGTTCGATACGCGGACCCAGCACCTGTGGCTGGCGCTGCTGGCGGCGTCCCTGGTGCTGTTTCCGTTCGTGGCGGATGCCTATTGGCTTTACCTGGCCTGCCTGGTGGCGATCAATATCGGCAGCGCGACGGGGCTGAACATCCTGACGGGCTACACCGGACTGGTCAGCCTGGGGCAGGCCGCGTTCATGGGCCTGGGGGCGTATACGGTGGCGGTGATGGAGCTGCGCCTGGGCACGCCCGTCCTGATCAACCTGCTGGGCGGCGGCCTGGTGGCCATGGCGGGCGGGCTGCTGGTCGGCATTCCGTCCCTGCGGGTCAAGGGGCTGTACCTGGCCATCGCCACGATCGCGGCGTCGTTCATCGCGCATTTCATTTTTGCGAACTGGCAGTTCACGGGCGGGACCACCGGCCTGCAGGTGCCGCCGGCGCGCGTGCTGGGCATCGACCTGGATACCTCGTTCAAGATCTATTGGCTGATCGTGCCGGTGACGGTGCTGATGGTGCTGGGCGCGGCGAACCTGTTCCGCACCCGCATCGGGCGCGCCTTCATCGCGATCCGCGACCGCGACATCTCGGCCGAGGTGCTGGGTATCCGGCTGCTGCGCTACAAGCTGCTGTCGTTCGGGCTGTCGTCGTTCTACGCGGGCGTGGCGGGCGGCCTGTGGGCGTACTTCTTTCGCGTGGTCACGCCGGAGAGCTTTCCGCTGATCATGTCCATCTTCTTCCTGGCGGCCATCATCGTGGGCGGCATGGGCTCGATCCTGGGTTCCATCCTGGGCGCCATCTTCATGACGATGGTGCCTGAATTTCTGAAGCTGATCGTCGGCTGGCTGCCCGTGGGCGGCGACGCGCTGCGGCTGATCTCGCCAGTGCGCACCATTGTTTTCGGCCTGCTGATCGTGGGCTTCTTGATCTTCGAGCCGCACGGGCTCGCGGAAATCTGGCGGCGCGTGCGCCGATTCTTTCACCTCTGGCCCTTTCGCACCTAGCGGTTCGACCCCGACGTGACGGCGGCCACCCATAAGACCCAGGAGACAAACCATGAAGCGCATCCGGATAGGCAGCGGTTTATCGAAGTGGTTGGCCCCGTTGGGCCTGGCGGCGGCGATGGCGGCGGCGCCCGCGGCCTACGCGGCCGAGGATCTGGTGCTGGGCGGGTCGATTCCGCTGAGCGGCGTGTTCGCGTTCGCGGGGCAGGGGATCCACGCGGGCATTACCGACTACGTGAAGATCGTCAACGACCAGGGCGGGGTGAAGGGGCGCAAGCTGCGCTATGTGCCGGAAGACACGGCATACAAGGTGGATGCGTCGGTGGCGGCGTTCAAGAAGATCACCAGCCAGAACAAGGTGAACTTCTATTACGGTGATTCGACCGGCTTTTCCAAGACGATCAACGCCGAACTGAACCGCACGGGCGACATCCTGATGACCGGCGCGTCGTTCGCGACCGAGCTGAACGATCCCGCGAAGTATCCCGCGCAGTTCATGCTGGGGCCCGACTACACAGAGATGTTCGGCATCCTGCTGCGCTATATCGCCAAGGAGCAGCCCGGCGCCAAGGTGGCGTTCGTGTATTCCGACACGGAATTCGGCCGCGATCCGATCGCCAGTTCGCGCGCGGTGGCCGAGAAGCTGGGGCTGAAGGTCGCGACCGAGATCATGACGCCGCCGGGCAGCGTGGACGTGTCGACCGAGGTCATCAAGCTGCGCCGCGCGGATCCGGATTTCACGATCTTCCATGGGTACGTGCTGGCGCCCATTCCCGAGTTCGTCGGGCAGGGCAAGCGCATGGGCCTGAAGACGCGGTACATGGGCACGTTCTGGACCATGGACAACTCCACCGTCATGCAGATGGGCGAGGACGCCGAGGGCTTCATGGGCGTGATGCCTTACCGGTACTACTACGACACGGCCGCCGACGCGCCGATGCTGAAGAAGATCCGCGAAATGCGCCCGCAGTACCAGAGCACCGGCTACATGCAGGGCTTTCTGGCCGCCATGCTGTTCACGGAAGTCGCCAAGCGCACGCTGGACGCCGGCAAGGAGCTGACCGCCGCCAACATGAAGGCCGCGCTGGATGGCATCAAGGACTTCGACACGGGCGGCCTGATCGGCGTGCCGGTCACCATCAAGGGCAATTCGATACCGGTGGGACGGATCTACCGCGCCGACGTGAAGCAGAAGCAGATGGTGCCCGCGTCCGACTGGATCGTGCTCAAGTGAGGTTGCCGTGAATCCGGGACATGACGCGCGGACAGAGGCCGCCGGGGCGCCGCCTTCGGCGGTGCTCGACATCAACAACATCGAGGTCGTCTACAACAAGGCGGTGCAGGTGCTGCGCGGCTTGTCCCTGTCGGTGCCGGCCGGCAGCATCGTTGCGCTGCTGGGAAGCAACGGCGCCGGCAAGTCCACCACGCTGAAGGCGGTGTCCGGGCTGCTGGACCTGGAGGATGGGGCGCTGGTGCGCGGGCAGATCGTCTTCAATGGCGGCGATACGGCCGGGGCCAAGCCCCAGAACCTGGTGCGCTCGGGCCTGGCGCATGTGATGGAAGGGCGCAGGGTCTTCGAAGACCTGACCGTGGAAGAGAACCTGGTGGCCGCGACGTATGCGTTGACGGGCAGGTCCGGGGCGCGCGTGGACTTCGATCTGGTCTACGGCTATTTCCCGCGCCTGTTCGAGCGGCGCCGCGGGCTGGCCGGCTATCTGTCGGGCGGCGAGCAGCAGATGCTGGCCATCGGCCGGGCGCTGATCGCGCAGCCCAGGCTGATGCTGCTGGACGAGCCGTCGCTGGGGCTGTCGCCGATGCTGGTGGAAAGCATTTTTTCCATCATCGCGCGCATCAACAGCGAACAGGGGGTGTCGATGCTGCTGGTGGAACAGAACGCGTCGGTGGCGCTGGCGGTGGCGCACTACGGCTACATCATGGAAACCGGCAAGGTCGTGATCGACGGCAGCGCGGAGAAGCTGGCGGCGGATCCGGACGTGCGCGAGTTCTACCTGGGCGTGGGCGGCTCGGGCGAGACCCGGGGCTTTCGCGACATCAAGCACTACAAGCGCCGCAAGCGCTGGCTCTCATGATGGACGCGCCTTTCGACCGGGACGGCTGGCCCGCGCTGACGCTGCCGCAGATGCTGCGTGAACAGGCGCGCCGGCAGCCATCCGCCATCGCCATCCGGCAGAAGGACTTTGGCATCTGGAAACCCCTGTCATGGGCGGAGTACTGGCAGCGCGCGTGCCGCATCGGCCTGGGCTTGCGCGCCTTGGGGCTGAGCCGCGGCGGACGAGTGGCCATCGTCTCCGACAACCGCGTGGAATGGCTGCTCACGCAGATGGGAGCGGGCGCGGCTGGTGGCGTGGCGGTGGGCGTGTATTCGACCAGTCCCGCCGAGGAAATGGGCTATGTGCTGGAGCACGCCGACGTCGAACTGGTGGTGTGCGAGGACCAGGAGCAGACCGACAAGGTGCTGCAGGTGGCTGGACGGCTGCCGCTGCTGCGCCGCATTGTGATGATCGAAACGAAGGGCTTGCGCTCGTATGCGCCGCAGGACCGTGCGCGCATCGTGCCGTTCGTCGAGGTCGAGGCCGACGGCGGCAAGCGGGAAGCGGCGGAGCTGGCGGCGATGAACACGATGCTGGACGGCCAGCGGCTGGACGACACGGGCTTGATGATCTACACCTCCGGCTCCACCGGCAGGCCCAAGGGCGCGATGCTCAGCTACGGCAACATGCGCGGTGTCGCGCCGGGCATTGCCGAGCGGCTGTCGATGGATGCATCGACGGTGCATCTTTCGTATCTGCCGCTGTGCCATGTGGCCGAACAGATGCTGTCGACCTTCGCGCCCATTTACCTGGGCGCGCAGGTGAACTTTGGCGAATCGATCCGGACCGTGCAGGAAGACCTGCGCGAAGTGGCTCCGACAATATTCCTGGGCGTGCCGCGGATCTGGGAGAAGCTGCATGCGGCAATTTCCATCAAGATGCAGGAGGCCGGGCCCGTGCAGCAATGGCTGTACCGGAAGGCGCTGAGCCAGTGCGCGCCATTTCTTGAAAAGTCGCGCGGCCAGTATGGGCTGGGAGAACGATTGACGCACCTGCTGTGGTATTGGCTGGTGCTGCGCGCCCTGCAGAACTTCATTGGACTGCGGCGGGCGCGGGTGGCGATGACGGGCGCGGCGCCCATTCCGCCGGACGTGGTGCGTTACTTCCGCACGCTGGGCGTGCCGCTGGTGGAGGTCTACGGGCTGACAGAGTCGGCGGGGATGATCTTCGGGCAACACCCCGACCGGGTCAAGGTCGGCACCGTGGGCGAGCCGATCCTGGGCGTGGAATGGCGGGTGGGAGACGCGGGCGAATTGCTGGTGCGCGGCGAGATGGTGTTCCAGGGCTATTACAAGAACCCGGACGCCACGGCCGATGCCGTGCGCGACGGCTGGCTGCATACCGGCGATGTCGTCGCGGAGGAATCCGGACGCGTGCGCATCGTGGACCGCCTGAAGGACATCATGATCACGGCGGGCGGCAAGAACCTGACGCCATCCGAGATCGAGAATGCGGTCAAGGGCAGTCCGTACATCAAGGAGTGCATCGTGATCGCGGATGGCCGGAAGTACGTGTCGGCGCTGATCCAGCTTGAGTTCGACACGGTGGGCAAGTGGGCGGAGTCCCGGCGCATCGCGTTTACGCATTTCCGGTCGCTGGCCGAATGTCCGCAGGTGCGCGAGCTGGTCCAGCAGGAAATCGCGCGCGCCAATGCCGGGCTGGCGCCGGTGTCGCAGATCAAGCGTTTCCATCTGCTGACCAAGGAACTGGACCACGACGACGGCGAAGTCACGGCGACGATGAAAGTCAGACGCGCCAGCATCTATCGCGTCTACGCGGACGAAATCGAAACGCTCTACGTCGAGGAGACGACCGCATGAACGAAGCCGTGATCGTGGAAGCGGTGCGCACGCCTTTCGGCCGGCGCGGCGGGTGGTGGGCACAGACCCGGCCGGACGCGCTACTGGCCAGTACCGTGCAGGGCCTGCTGGCGCGCGCCGGCCTGCCCGGAGACAAGGTCGAGGACCTGATCGCCGGCTGCGTCAGCCAGGCGGGCGAGCAGGGCGCCAACATAGGGCGGCTGGCGGCGATGCTGGCCGGGCTGCCGGAAACCGTGCCGGGCGTGTCCCTGAACCGCATGTGCGGATCCAGCCAGCAGGCGGTGCATTTTGGCGCGCAGGCGATCGCCGCGGGCGATATGCGCTACGTGGTCGCGGGCGGAGTGGAAAGCATGAGCCGCGTGCCGATGTTCCTGGACGTGACGCTTGGGCAGGGGGAGTTCCAAGGATTCGATACGCTGAATCCGGCCCTGCTGGAACGCTTTCCGTTGATCCATCAGATCGAGAGCGCCGAACGGATCGCCAGCCATTGGGGGCTGTCGCAGGCCGAGATGGACCAATGGGCGCGCGAAAGCCACGCCCGTGCATGGGCGGCGGCCAGCGCCGGACTGCACGCGGAGCTGCTGCCGGGCCCGCATGCGGACGCGCGGCGCGATGAAGGCATCCGCGAGGCCACCGATCCCGCCCGCATGGCGGCCATGGCGCCTGCGCTCAGGTCCCCGGGGCAGGGCGGCGTGACGGCGGCCAATGCCAGCCAGCTCGCGGACGGCGCGGCGGCGGTGCTGCTGGCCGACCGCGACACGGCGCTGGCCGATGGCCTGCGCCCGAGGGCACGATTCCTGGCGCGAGTGGTGGTCGGTTCGGACCCGGTGATGCAGCTCACCGGCGTCATCCCCGCCGCCCGTCAGGCGCTCGCGCGCGCCGGATTGGTGCTGGACGATATCGACTGGATCGAGATCAACGAAGCTTTTGCCAGCGTGGTGCTGGCCTGGCAGCGCGAACTGGGCGCGAATCCGGCGCGCGTGAACCCCTGGGGCGGCGCGATCGCGCATGGGCATCCCTTGGGCGCGACGGGCGCGGGCCTGATGGGCAAGATGCTGACGGGGCTGGAGGCCACCGAGGGCGAATTGGGCATGCAGCTCATGTGCATCGGTCACGGCATGGCGACCGCCACCATCATCCAGAGGCTGTGAAGCGGTATGGACAAGACCGGGACGGCGGCGTCGCGGGACGAAGGCGCGGATTCCGAACGCCGCAAGGAACTGGTCCTGACGGCGGGACGGCTATTCAGCAGGCGCGGCTATGAGCGCACGACGGTGCGCGAGCTGGCGCGCGCCGTGGGCCTGCAGTCCGGCAGCCTGTTCCATCATTTCCGCAGCAAGGAAGAGATCCTCGTGGCGGTCATGAACAACGGCATCCAGGAAGTGATCGACCTTGGCGAACGGGCGCTGGCCTGCTATGACGTGCCGGCGGATCGGCTGGCGGCGCTGTTCCGCGTTCACATGTGGAGCATGCTGCACGGCGCGGGCGGAGATGCGATGAATGCGCTGGTGTACGAATGGCGCAGCCTGTCGGGGCCAAGCCAGGCGGCGGTGAAGGTGCTCAGCGACCGCTATGAGGCGATGTGGCAGTCGGTGGTGGCGGCGGCGGTGGAGGTCCGGCTGATCAGCGGCGACGCGCGCGTCATCAAGCGCTGCGTGCTGGGCGCGATGAACCTGACCGTGCAGTGGTACAAGCCCGGCGGGCGGCTGGCGCCGGCGGAGTTCATCGATGCGATGCTGCAGGCAGCGTTGCCGGCGTTGCCGGCGGGCGCCGGCAAGTGGCCCTGCGAGCCTAGCCCCGGCGCTTGAGAAATGCCGCCACCGCGCAGGCGATGGACAGCGCCAGCAGGGATCCGGATACGGGCAGCAGGAAGTCCGCCTCGCCGTGATAGCCCCCGCCAGTGACGCCGCCCGCCACGCCACCCATCCACAGCAGGGCGGTCAGCAGCGCCGCCACGGCGGCAATCGCGGTGGCGATGCACAAGGCGATGAATACCGGGCGGCGCGCGGCCACGGGCCGGTAAGGCGCGCCGGGCTGGACGCGGCGAGGCTGCTTGATCCAGTAGACCAGCCCCGCCACGACCAGCAGAAGCATCAGGATCTTGAAGATCATGATGCCGACCGCTGCTTAGTCTTCACGGCGCAGGTGCGGGAACAGGATGACGTCGCGGATGCTGGGGCTGTCGGTCAGCAGCATGACCAGGCGGTCGATGCCGATGCCGCAGCCGCCCGTCGGGGGCATGCCGTATTCCAGGGCGCGGATGTAGTCGGCGTCATAGAACATGGCTTCTTCGTCGCCGGCGTCCTTGGCTTCGACCTGCGAGCGGAAGCGTTCGGCCTGGTCTTCGGGGTCGTTCAACTCCGAGAAGCCGTTGGCGATTTCGCGGCCCGTCATGAAGAGCTCGAAGCGTTCGGTGATGCCTGCGCGGGTGTCGGAAGCGCGCGCCAGCGGCGAGACTTCCACCGGATAGTCGATGATGTAGGTGGGGTTCCAGAGCTTGGCTTCGGCGGTCTCTTCGAACAGCGCAAGCTGCAGCGCGCCCAGGCCGGCGCGCGACAGCACCGGGCCGTCGGCGTCGGCGCCCAGCTTCTTGAGCTCGGCGCGCACGAAGACGGCGTCGTCCAACTGCGCCTGCGTGTAGCCCGGGGCGTACTTCAGGATGGCTTCGCAGATGGTCAGGCGGTCGAAGGGCTTGGACAGGTCCAGCTCGCGTTCGCCGTAGGTGAGGACGGCGCTGCCGGTGGCCGAGATGGCGGCCTGGCGGATCAGCTCTTCGGTGAAGTCCATGAGCCAGCGGTATTCCGCGTAGGCCGCATAGAACTCCATCATCGTGAATTCAGGGTTGTGGCGCGGGCTGACGCCTTCGTTGCGGAAGTTGCGGTTGACTTCGAACACGCGTTCGAAGCCGCCGACGATCAGGCGCTTCAGGTAGAGCTCGGGTGCGATGCGCAGGTACATTTCCATGTCCAGCGCATTGTGGTGCGTGACGAAGGGCTTGGCCGCCGCGCCGCCCGGGATCGGGTGCAGCATGGGGGTTTCGACTTCGAGGAAGCCTGAGTTCAGCATGAACTGGCGGATGCTGCCCACGGCCTTGCTGCGGGCCTCGAATGTGCGGCGCGTGGCGTCGGTCATGATCAGGTCGACGTAGCGCTGGCGGTAGCGCAGTTCCTGGTCGGCCACGCCATGGAACTTGTCGGGCAGGGGGCGCAGCGACTTCGACAGCAGGCGCGCCGTGGCGGCATGCACCGACAGTTCGCCCTTGTTGGTCTTGAAGACCGACCCTTCGATCGCGATGATGTCGCCGATGTCCCATTGCTTGAACGCGGCGTAGTTGTCTTCGCCCAGCGTGCCGCGGTCCAGGTAGATCTGGATGCGGCCGGTGCTGTCCTGCAGCGTGGCGAAGCTGGCCTTGCCCATGACGCGCTTGAGCATCATGCGGCCGGCGACCTTGACGGTGACGGCGGCGGCGGCCAGGGCTTCCTGCTCCTCGCCGTCGTACTTGTCATGCAGGGCGGCGGCGCGGGCGTCCGGAACGAAATCGTTGGGGTACGCGACCCCGGTTTCGCGCAGTTTGGCCAGCTTGGCGCGCCGTTCGGCGATCAAGCGGTTTTCATCCTGGGCGGGAGCCGGAGTGGTCGAGTGGTCGGTCATGGTCGGGGGATCAGTCGTAATTGCGGATGTCGTCGATTTCGGTCGTGCCGAAATCTTCGCGATCCAGGTAGGCGAGGAGGCGGGAGGCTACGTGGGCGGGCGAGGTCAGCTTGCCGGTCGCGTGGAGGTCCTGGAACCTTGCCACCGCCGGGAAGCTTGCGGGGTCGCTGGCGCGCAGGGTGGCCTGCATGTCGGTGTCGACGATGCCGGGGGCCAGCGCGACGATGCGGACGCCGTCGGCGCCTTGCTCTGCTTTGACCACGCGCGCATGCATGTCGAGCGCGGCCTTGGTGGCGCAGTACACGCCCCAGCCGGCGGTCGGGTTGCGGCCCGCGCCGGAGGAGATGCTCAGCACGCGGCGGTCGGCCTTGAGGCCGGCCACGGCAGCCAGGAAGCGCGCCGTGAGCAGCATGACGGCGGTGATGTTCAGGTTGACGGCGGCGGTGATGGCCGCGCCGTCGGTGAGCGCGTCGGTGCGCGCCACGGGGTGCACCGTGCCCGCGTTGTTGATGAGCAGATAGCGCTTCGCGTCGCGCGGCAGCGCGGCGCAGATGCGTTCGGCGGTGGATTCGGCCGCTTGCACGTCCGAGAGGTCCACGGACAGCTGTTCCAGTTGCACGTCCTGCGAGCGCGCATAAGCGGCCAGCTCGGGGTCTTCGCGGCGCGCCAGCGTGATCAGGCGGGTGCCGGGTTTGGCCAGGCTGCGCGCCATGGCGGCGCCGATACCGCGTGAAGCGCCGGTAAGAATTGCGATGGTGTCAGACATTCGTGGACCTCTGGGTGAGGGTAGCGGGAAGAATCGCGGAACTTAGACGCCTTGCTTCAGGCTGGCCTGGATGAAGGGATCCAGATCGCCGTCCAGCACTTTCTGCGTGTTGGAGATTTCGACGTTCGTGCGCAGGTCCTTGATGCGGCTCTGGTCCAGCACGTAGGAACGGATCTGGTGGCCCCAGCCCACATCGGTCTTGGAGTCTTCCAGCTTCTGCTGTTCGGCCATGCGGTTGCGCATTTCCAGTTCGTAGAGCTTGGACTTCAGCATCTGCATGGCTTCGGCGCGGTTGCGGTGCTGCGAACGGTCGTTCTGGCACTGGACCACGATCCCGGTGGGGATGTGGGTCAGGCGCACGGCCGAGTCGGTCTTGTTGATGTGCTGGCCGCCCGCGCCCGAGGCGCGGTAGGTGTCCACGCGCAGATCGGCGGGGTTCACATCGACTTCGAACGAGTCATCGACTTCCGGGTAGACGAAGACGCTGGCAAACGACGTGTGGCGTCCGCCGGAAGAATCGAAGGGGCTCTTGCGGACCAGGCGGTGCACGCCGGTTTCGGTGCGCAGGTAGCCGAAGGCGTATTCGCCTTCGATCTTGATCGTGGCCGACTTGATGCCCGCGACTTCGCCGTCGGATTCTTCAAGGATCTCGGCCTTGAAGCCCTTGCGTTCGGCGTACTTGAGGTACTGGCGCAGCAGCATCGAGGCCCAGTCCTGCGCTTCCGTGCCGCCCGCGCCGGCCTGGATGTCCAGGAAGCAGTTCAGGGGATCGGCCGGATTCGAGAACATGCGGCGGAATTCCAGGCTTTCGAGCTTTTCCTGGAAGGCGTCGGCGTCCTGCTCGATTGATTCGAGGGTGGCGTCGTCGTCGTCGGAGGCGGCCAGTTCGAAGAGTTCGTTCGAGTCGGCCAACCCGGAGCCCAGGAGCGTGAGGGTTTCCACCACGTCTTCCAGCGCTTTCTTTTCACGGCCCAGGTCCTGGGCGTGCTTGGGGTCGTTCCAGACGGCCGGGTCTTCGAGCTCGGCGTTTACAACGTGCAGGCGTTCAGCTTTGGCATCGTAGTCAAAGATACCTCCGTAGAGCCTGTTCGCGCTCCGCGTAATCGGCGAGGCGGGCTGCGAGCTGGTTCTGACGTTCGGCTTCCATGATGATCCTGTCCTGATGACTTTTGTGCGAAACCTGGCATTTTACCGTGGATGGGGCCGATGGGGGCGGGCGTGCCGGGACAGGCGCCCGCCGCGTCCCTTTTTATGCGGCGTGCTCGATGACCAGCTGCACCGACACCATGCCGTTCCAGACGTTCTGCTCCAGGCGGTAGGCGGCCTGGATGTGTTCCGGCAGGGACTGGTCGTGGCCGAACCAGATGGCGTCAAAGCGCTGGTGGCCGCGCTCCAGCGACAGCTTCAGGTGCTTTTCGCCGACCAGGCGCTGGTTGCGCACCACGAACTCGTCCAGGAACAGCGGCGCGGCAAAGCCCGCGCCCCAGACCTGCTGCTGCAGCATGCCGGCCACGTCGGCATTGGCGTAGCCGGTTTCCAGCGATCCATCGGTTTCGATGACGGGCTCGAAGCTGTCCCGCCCGGTCAGTTCGCGCACGGCCGCGTCGAAGGCGGGCGCGAAGGCGGGAAAGTCCGCCTTGCCCAGCGTCAGGCCGGCCGCCATGGCGTGGCCGCCGAACTTGCGGATCAGGTTGGGATGGCGCTTGGATACCAGGTCCAGCGCGTCGCGCAGATGCACGTCGGGGATCGAGCGGCCGGAACCGCGGATTTCGTCGTCGCCCGCGGGCGCGAAGGCCAGCGTTGGCCGCCAGAATTTTTCCTTCAGGCGCGAGGCCACCAGTCCCACGACGCCCTGGTGCCAGCCAGGATCGAATACGCAGACGGTGGCGCCCGCCGACGCGCTGGGTTCTTCCATCGCGGCCAACGCCTGTTCGCGCATCTCGGCTTCGATCGTGCGGCGTTCGCGGTTGATGTTGTCGAGCTCGCGGGCCATTTCCAGCGCCTGCGCTTCGTCGTCGGTGGTCAGGCAGGCGATGCCCAGGCTCATGTCGGCCAGCCGGCCGGCGGCGTTGATGCGCGGACCCAGGGCAAAGCCCAGGTCGAAGCCGTTGGCGCTGCGCGGCTCGCGGCCGGCGACGGCGAACAGCGCGCGCAGGCCCGGCTGCAGGCGGCCGCTGCGCATGCGCTGCAGGCCTTGCGTGACGAGCAGGCGGTTGTTGGCGTCCAGCTTGACCACGTCGGCCACCGTGCCCAGCGCGACCAGATCGGAGAGCGCGTCCAGGCGCGGCCCGCCATCGGCGGCGTAGACGCCGCGGCGGCGCAGCTCGGCGCGCAAGGCCAGCATCATGTAGAAGATGACGCCCACGCCGGCCAGGTTCTTGGACGGGAAGCCGCAGCCCGGCTGGTTGGGGTTCACGATGGCCAGGGCGTCCGGCAGGGTGTCGCCCGGCAGGTGGTGGTCGGTGATGACCACGCCGATGCCGGCCGCGTTGGCGGCGGCCACGCCGTCCACGCTGGCGATGCCGTTGTCTACCGTGATGATGATGTCGGGCTTGCCTGCGCGGTGTTGGCAAGCCAGGTCCACCACGGCGGGGGACAGGCCGTAGCCGGTCTCGAAACGGTTGGGGACCAGGAAGTCCACGTCCGCGCCCATGGCGGACAGGGCGCGCAATCCCACCGCGCACGCGGTGGCGCCGTCGCAGTCGTAGTCGGCCACGATGAGCAGTTTCTTGCCGGCCTGGATTGCGTCGGCCAGCACGCCGGCGGCGTGCGCGGAATGCGTCAGGCCGGCGGGCGGCAGCAGCGACGGCCAGGCCAGCCTGGTCTGGTCGGGATGCGTGACGCCGCGGGCGGCCCACAGGCGCGCCAGCAGGGGATGGACGCCCGAGGCTTCCAGGGCGTGGCAGGCGGCCAGATCGGCCGGACGGATCGTTAAGCGGGGTGAGACCACCAGGCGCTCCAGTTTTTCTTGGGGGCGGGCAGCAAGGCTAGCAGGCCCCCGCGCGGTTTCAGGGTAAGGGCGGCCTTGCGGTCGTCGCCCAGCAGCAGCAGGTCCACGGGCGTGGCGGGCAGGCCTTTGGCGCCGGCCAGCGGGCGCAGGTGGCGCGCGTCGAGTTCGGCCAGGGCATCCAGCCATGCCGCCCAGTCGCCGGCCCGCTGTGGGGCGTCCAGCGTGGTCAGCACTTGCGCGGGGGCCGCCGGCGCCGCCGTCCAGGGCGTGCCCCCGCCATACAGCCAGAGGGCGTTGACCGGGGGCGCGCCGCGGGCCGCGCGGGCGTCATTGACGGGGTGTTCGTGCCACGCCATCTGTATTTCATTGAGCAGCCGCCGCCACGGGCGCATCGCGGCGTCCTGGCGCCACCATTCGTTCAGGCGCTGCCCCGCCACGGCCATCGGGCTGGCGGTCTGGGGACGCAGGCCTTCCGGCAGGCGCAGGCGCCAGCGTTCGGGCGACAGGGCCTGGACCGCGAAGCCGGTGTCCTCGAACAGAGGACGCGCCGTATCCAGCAGGGCGGCCGTTTCCTCCGCGCGCAGATCCATGATGCCGGGGTCCAGCAGGGTGGCCTGATCCGTGCCCAGCGCCAGATGGACCAGGTCGGCCAGCCAGATGGCCGCGCCGTCGTCCTGGCCGCCGGCCAGCAGCGGGCCCAGGCCCGCGCCTTGCAGGAGGCCCGGTTCTGGCGTGTAACCCGCGCGGTCGAGCTGCCAGGATTCGAAGGCCGTGCAGCCCTGCGCGCGCAGGTCGAAGGGTTCGGGCCTGGCCGGGGCGGCCTGCAGCCAGCCGTGCAGCGTGGGCGCGCGTTCCGGCAGCAGTTTGGCCAGTTCGGCGGCAACGGGGAGGGCGGGCAGGGCGCCCGGAATGACGATCAGCATGGCCGCGATTGTAGTCCGCGCGGGCCAGGGGAACTAAGCGGCGCCGGCGGCTGCCATAGCTTGTCACGCCTGGTCGTGGACCCGCACATCCGCGGGGCGATCCAAAGGCGGTTAATGCAATAATGCGCTCGTGCTGAAAATACCCTACGAACTCTGGATAGGCGCCCGCTATGCCGGGTTGGCCCGAATCCGCCAGCGACGCGGGCGCCGCGATCGCTTCATCTCCTTCATCGCCGCCAGTTCCATGGCCGGGATCGCGCTGGGCGTCGCCGCCCTGATCGTGGTGCTGTCCGTGATGAACGGGTTCCAGAAGGAAGTCCGCGACCGCATGCTGTCGGTGCTGCCGCACATCGAACTCTACATTCCCGGCGCCTCGCCCGAACGGGTGCTTGAACAGTGGCAGCAGTTCGCCACCGCGGCCGAACAGAATCCCGAAGTCAAGGCCGGCGCGCCGTTCGTGGCGGCCCAGGGCATGCTGGTGCGCGGACAGGCCCTGCGCGGCGTCCAGGTGCGCGGCATTGACCCCGCCACCGAGGGCAACGTGTCCGACCTGCCCCGGCAGATGGTGTCGGGCAAGCTGACCGATCTGAAGCCGGGCGGCTTTGGCGTGGTGCTGGGCAACGAGCTGGCCGACGGCATGGGCGTCAAGCTGGGCGACACGCTGCTGATGATGGCGCCGCAGGGCTCGATCAGCCCGGCGGGCTTCGCGCCGCGCATGCGCCAGTTCACCGTGGTGGGCGTGTTTTCTTCCGGCCACTATGAATACGATTCGTCGCTTGCCTTCGTCGACAACGAAGACGCCGCCCGGGTGTTCCGCGAAAGCGGCACCGCCGGCGTGCGCTTGCGGATCGCCGACATGCAGAAGGCTCCCGAAGTGGCGGCCGAGCTTCGGAACGTCCTGCCGCCCTATGTGATGGCCAGCGACTGGTCGCGCAACAACCGCACCTGGTTCGCGGCGGTGCAGACCGAAAAGCGCATGATGTTCCTGATCCTGGCCCTGATCGTGGCCGTGGCGGCGTTCAACCTGCTGTCGTCCCTGGTCATGGCCGTGAAGGACAAGCAATCCGATATCGCCATCCTGCGCACGCTGGGCGCGGGGCCTGGCGAAGTGGCGCGCATCTTCCTGGTGCAGGGCGCGCTGATCGGCGTGATCGGCACCTTGCTGGGCGTGGCCGGCGGCATCGCCATCGCCTACAACGTCGATGTGATCGTGCCCTTCATCGAGCGCCTGCTGGGCGTGCACTTCCTGCCGCGCGAGATCTATTTCATCAGCGCGCTGCCGTCCGATCCCCAGATCGGCGACATCGTCACGATCGGCGTGACGTCGCTGGTGCTTTCGCTGCTGGCGACCTTGTATCCGAGCTGGCGCGCATCGCGCCTGCAACCCGCACAGGTGCTGCGCCATGACTGATTCCCTGACGCCGGCGCTGCAGGCCGACAACATCGTCAAGGTCTACGACGAAGGCCCCGCCCGTATCGAGGTCCTGAGCAACGTCACCCTGTCGGTGGCGCGCGGCGAGATGGTCGCCATCGTGGGCGCCTCGGGCTCCGGCAAAAGCACCTTGCTGCACATCCTGGGCTTGCTGGACATGCCTTCCAGCGGGTCCGTGTCCGTCGATGGGCAATTGGCCGTCGGCCTGTCGGAAGCGAAGAAAAGCGCGGTGCGCAACCGCAGCCTGGGCTTCGTGTACCAGTTCCACCACCTGCTGGCGGAGTTTTCGGCGCTGGACAACGTGGCCATGCCCCTGATCGTACGCCGCGAGAACCGCGACATGGCACGCCAGGCCGCGCACGAGGTGCTGGGCCTGGTGGGGCTAACCGCCCGGGAAGGCCACTTCCCCGGACAGTTGTCGGGCGGCGAACGCCAGCGGGTGGCGCTGGCGCGCGCGCTGGTGACCCGGCCGGTGTGCGTGCTGGCCGACGAGCCCACGGGCAACCTGGATCGGCACACGGCGCACAATATGTTCGAACTGCTGACGCGGGTGAACCAGGAGTCGGGCACGGCGTTCGCCATCGTGACGCACGACCCGGAGCTGGCCGCCCGCGCGGACCGCCAGTTGCTGATGGAAAACGGCCGCCTGGTTTCGGGTTAGACGGAGCGGGCGGATAATCCAGCCTAGGAGACCACGCCCATGCTCATCGACACCCATTGCCATCTGGACGCCGCCGAGTTCGACGCCGACCGTGAACAGGTGGCCGACCAGGCCTGCGAGGCCGGCATTCAGGCCATCGTGATCCCCGCGGTCGAGCGCGCCAACTTCCCGGTGGTGCGCGACCTGGCCGCCCAGGTCGCCGGAGGCGCCTACGCGCTGGGCATCCATCCCCTGTTCGTGCAGCGCGCGGCCGATTCCGATCTGGACGCGCTGCGCGACGCCATCAGGCAAGCGCTGGGAGACCCCCGCTTTGTCGCCATCGGCGAGATCGGCCTGGATTTCTTCGTGCCCGAGATCGCCTCGGGCGAACCGCGCGAGCGCCAGGAACGTTTCTATGCCGCCCAGTTGGCGATGGCGGCGGAGTTCCGGCTGCCGGTGCTGCTGCACGTGCGCAAGTCCCAGGACATCCTCTTGAAGCATCTGCGCCGCCACGACCGCATCGGAGGCATCGCGCATGCGTTCAACGGCAGCGCCCAGCAGGCGCAAGCGTTCATCGATCATGGCTTCGCGCTGGGCATGGGAGGCGCCATGACCTACGAGCGCGCGCTGCAGATTCGCCGCCATGCGGTGGATGTGGGGCTGGAGCACCTGGTGCTGGAAACCGACGCGCCCGACATTCCCCCGGCCTGGCTGCATCCGCCCGAGCGGCGCAACCGCCCGGGCGAGCTGGTCCGTATTGCCCAGGTGCTGGCGGAGCTGCGCGGGATCACGCCAGCGCAGGTGGCCCATGCCACCACGGCCAACGCCATGCGCGTCCTGCCGCGCCTGCCGGCGGCCATACTGGCGGATGCCGACTGACCAGCCCGGCAATCGCCTTTCAGGGCTTCTGAAGATCAGGCGCGCAAGCGCGGCAGATCCATGCGCACGCTCAGACCATGCGGTGATACGTTGCGCGCCGAGATGACCCCTTTGTGGGCGGCCACCGCGGCCTGCGCGATGGACAGGCCCAGGCCGGCCCCGCTGCCCGGAGACGAGGCGGCGCGGTAGAAGGGTTCGAACAGGGAGGCCAGGTCTTGCGTGGCCACGCCCGGCCCGCGATCCTCGATCTCCAGGCTCGCCTCGTTGGCGTCGACCAGCAACCGCACGCGGATCATGCTGTGCGGCGGGGCGAAGCGCAGGGCGTTGCGCAGCACGTTTTCGATGGCGCTGGCCAGGCTGCAGCGGTCGCCGAGTATCGGCACCGGCGGCGGCGCATCCCACGCGATGCGCAGGTGACGGCCTTCTGCTTCGTAGCGGGCATCTTCCACCACGCCCGCCACGACTTCCGACAGATCCAGCGTTTCGGTGGGCGCGGGCAGCGCGCCCACGCGGGCCAGCCGCAGCGTGTTGCCCACCAGGGAATCCAGGCGCTCGCATTCGCGTTCGATACGGTCCAGCTGCAGGTCGCGCCGTTCGTCGTTGCGCCGCGCCAGCTCCGAGGCCAGCCGCAAGCGCGCCAGGGGGGACCGCAGTTCGTGCGCGATGTTGTGCAGAAGCTGTTCCCGCGTGTCGACCAGCGCCTTCAGGCGGACCGCCATCGCGTCGAAGTCGCGCGCCAGCAGGCCGAGTTCATCCTTGCGCTTTGCGAGCTTGGGCGGCGTGTGGGTGTCTAGGCGTCCGGCCGCAAGCGCATGGGTAGTGTGGCGCAGCTGCGCCAGCGGCGCCGTGATGTGGCGCGTCAGGGCCCAGCAGAAGGGCGCGGTCACCGCCAGCGCGAACAGCAGCAGCGCCAGCGCCACCGGCGATAGCGCCAGCACTTCCCAGCGCGAAGCGTCGAATGGCAGGAACAGCATCAGCAGTTCCGAGCCGTCCGGCAGGGTCAGCAATTGAGGCTCCCACCAGGACACGCGCTCGCCCGTCGGATCGGCGGGCGGGTAGTCCGCGCGCGGGGACCGGTCGGGCGCCGCGCGGTAGGCGATCAGCCAGTCATGCATGCGGGTGGGCAGGCGCCGGCCCAGGATATCCGCGTCCTGGCTGTCCATGATGTAGATCTTCAGGGCCGAGTAGCGCTTGTCCATGGCCCAGACCCAGCGCTCGAGTCCTTCCTTGCCGTACGTGTGGGCGATCTGGGCGGCGTCGCGCGTCAGATTGCCGGGGTTCAGGCCGTCCAGCGAATTGAAGCGGTACCAGGCGACCGCGGCGGTCAGCATCATGCCGCACACCAGGATCACGGCCATCGCGCCCCAGAAGGTCAGGAAGGCGCGCCCGAACAAGGAACGGGCGGGGTGCCAGGCCATCATGCGGCGCCCGCCAGCACATAGCCCAGGCCGCGCAGGTTGCGGATGGACAAGGTGTCGGCGCTGGTGTCCAGGCGCAGCTTCTTGCGCAGGCTGCTGATGTGGGTGTCGATGCTGCGGTCGTAGCGGTCGGGCGTGCGCCCCAGCGCGTACAGGCCGATCTGGTCGCGGGCGATCACCTGGCCCGGCGCGCGCATGAGGATCTCCAGGATGCGCTGTTCGGCGCCGGTCAGCGCGACCTCGTCGGCGCCCAGGCGCGCGCGCCCGGTGGCCGGATCCAGCGATAGCGCGCCCAGGCTCAGGCAGGGCCGGGGGGTGTCGGGCGTTTCCACGAAGCGGCGCATGACCGCGGTGATGCGGGCCTTGAGTTCGCGCGGGCTGAAAGGCTTGGCCAGGTAGTCGTCGGCGCCGAACTCCAAACCCAGCACGCGGTCCGTCTCGCCGCCGTGCGCGGTGAACATGATGACCGGCCGACGCGAGCGTTGCCGGTAATGCTTGAGCAGGTCGAGTCCGTTGCCGTCGGGCAGCATCAGATCCAGCAGCACCAGCTCGAAGTCGTCCTGCGACAGCAGGGCCTGCCCCTGAGCGCCGGTGTGCGCGAGCGTGAGCTGGCAATGATTGGGTTCGAGGTATTCGCGCAGCATCTCGGCCAGTTCGACGTCGTCGTCGATCAGCAAAATGCGGTGCGCCACCGTTGAGTAAGTGAAAGGCATGCGTCGTCAGCGTCCTGCATCCGGCAGTTTGGCCGAAGGCCGCGCGCCGAAGTGTCAAGAAATGCAAAGAAGATAAAAGATGCGGAAAGCGTGTTGCCGGCTCCCGCCAGGTCCAATTCTAATATGAGAATGGTTTTCATTCATAAGACAGAGGCAGACACGACGCCGCACGCGGGGTGTGGCGCGGGCCTGAGACGGGAGAAATCGGAATCATGAGCAGGAAACAACTGGCCGCCGGCCGGCGCGTCGTGGTGTCACGCACGCAGTTGGCCGCGGCCCTGTGCGCCGCGGGTTTTGGCATGGGGCCCACGGCCCTGTGGGCGCAGGGCGCGAACACCGCCACGACCATGGACACCGTGGTGGTCACGGCCAGCGGCTTTGAGCAGCGCATCCAGGATGCGCCCGCCTCGATCAGCGTCATCACCCGCGAGGACCTGGACAAGAAGTTCTACCGCGACCTGAACGACGCGCTGGTGGAAGTGCCCGGCGTCATCGTCACCGGCGGCGGCGACCGCCAGGACATCAGCCTGCGCGGCATGGGACCGAAGTACACCTTGATCCTGATCGACGGCAAGCGCCAGAGCTCCCGCGAGACGCGCACCAACTCGGATTCCACGGGCGTGGAGGGCGGCTGGACGCCGCCGCTGTCCGCCATCGAGCGCATCGAAGTGGTGCGTGGCCCCATGTCTTCGCTGTACGGCTCAGACGCCATGGGCGGGGTGATCAACATCATCACGCGCAAGGTCCCGTCAGAGTGGCACGGCGAGATCCGCATGGATACGACGATCCAGGAGAGCAGCAAGTCGGGCGATATCTACCAGGGCAACTTCTACCTTGCCGGCCCGATCAAGAACGATCTGCTGGGCCTGCAGATCTACGGCCAGGCCACGCAGCGCGACGAAGACGACATCTATGACGGATTCCGCAAGCGCAACGCGGAGTCCGTGACCGCCAAGCTGGCGCTGACGCCCAACCGCGATCACGACATCGTGCTGGAAGCAACCACGATGCGCCAGAAGTTCCAGGAAACGCTGGGCAAGACCGTCCAGCCGCTGGCGCCGGGCGAGGCATGCGCGCGCACGGGCTGCCCGGCGTCGTCGGAAACCGACTACCGCAGCAGCAAGTGGGCGCTGTCCCACACCGGGCGCTGGGGCTGGGGCGTGTCGGACAGCTATGTGCAAGAGGAAGAGTTCGACAACCGCTCGCGCCAGATGAAGATCAAGAACCTGGACCTGCAGACCTCGTGGTCCTTGCCGCTGGGTTCGCACATGCTGACGCTGGGCGGCAGCTATCTCAGCCAGCGCCTGAACGACCAGACCGGCAACCAACTGGCCGGGGGCCCGAACAAGGTCGAACGCTATCAATGGGCCCTGTTTGCCGAAGACGAATGGCGCCTCACCGAGAGCTTTGCCGTCACCACCGGCCTGCGCATGGACGAAGACGAGAACTTCGGCTCGCATTTCAGCCCGCGCCTGTATGGCGTGTGGCACATGGCCGAGCGCTGGACGCTGAAGGGCGGCGTATCCACGGGCTTTCGCGCGCCCGATCTGCGGCAGACGGTGGCTGGCTGGGGCCAGACCAGCCGCGGCGGCAATATGTACGGCAATCCGGACCTGACGCCTGAAAAATCGGTGACCCAGGAAATCGGCCTGCTGTATGACGACGGCGAGGGCATGAACGCGGGCGTGACGCTCTTCAACAACGACTTCAAGGACAAGATCACCCGCGTGGCGTGCCCGCTGTCCCAGTGCACGGACGGCCCGAACCAGTTCGGTTCGAACCCGACCACGTACATGAACGTCGACAAGGCGGTGTCGCGCGGGGTCGAAGCCAGCCTGAAGCTGCCGCTGGCCAGCGACTGGTCCATGACCAGCAGCTACACGTACACCAAGTCGGAACAGAAGTCGGGGCAGTACAAGGGCGAACCGCTGAACCAACTGCCCAAGCACCTGTTCACCACCACCGTGAACTGGCAGCCGTCGGATGCGCTGCAGGCCTGGGCCCGTGTGAATTTCCGCGGCCGCGAAAGCCAGCCCATTACCGGTCCGTCGTCGGGAGACCTGGTGGCCCCGTCCTACACCTTTGTGGACCTGGGCGGATCGTACGCCGTGAACAAGACCGTTTCGGTCTATGCCGGCATCTACAACCTGTTCGACAAGCAGGTCGCCTACGAAGACTTCGGCTATGTCGAGGACGGTCGCCGGTACTGGCTGGGCGTGGGCGTGAAGTTCTGAGATCGACGGGCGCGCCGCGCCCACACTGGAGAGTTTGCATGAAGTATGGAATACAGGCGGGCCAAGCCCGCCGCTGGGCGGCCCGGGCCGGCGCGGCTCTGGTTCTGGGCGCCGCGGCCACCGTCTGCGCCGCGCAGACCACCGTGCCGGTCAAGCACGCGCGCGGCGAAACCGCCGTGCCGGCCAATCCGTCCAAGACGATCGTGCTGGACCTGGCCGTGCTGGACACCCTGCATGCGCTGGGCGTGGACCCGGCGGGCGTGCCGAGCGCCGCCAAGCTGCCCCCGCAGCTGGCCCAGTACGCGGACAAGCGCTACCTGAAGGCGGGCACGATGTTCGAGCCCAATTACGAGGTCATCCATGCGGCCGCGCCGCAGCTCATCTTCGTGGCCGGCCGCTCCGCGCCCAAGTACGACGAACTGGCCAAGCTGGCGCCGACGGTCGACCTGACGGTCGATGCCAAGGACCTGGTCGGCAGCGTGAAGCGCAACACCGAAACGCTGGCCGCCATCTACGGCAAAGAGGCGCAGGCCAAGGAAAAGCTGGCTGCGCTGGACGCGTCCATCTCGTCCCTGAAGGCCCGGGCCGCCAGCTCGGGCACCGCGCTGATCGTGCTGACCACCGGCGGCAAGATGAGCGCTTACGGCCCCGGCTCGCGCTTCGGCGTGATCCATGATGCTTTCGGCGTCAAGCCTGCCGCCGCTGGCCTGAACGTGTCGAATCACGGACAGGCGATTTCGTTCGAGTTCATCGCCCAGACCGATCCGGACTGGCTGTTCGTGATCGACCGCGACGCCGCCATCGGCCGCGAAGGCGTGTCGGCCCAGCGCATGCTGGACAACGATCTGGTGCGCCCGACCAAGGCGTGGAAGAACCAGCGCGTGGTGTATCTGAACGGGTTCAACTGGTATCTGCTGGGCAGCGCGGGCCTGACGGCGATGCAGCAGAACGTGGACCAGATCGCCGCGGCGCTGGCGCAAGGAAAGTAAGCGGCATGCGGGATGCGTGGATGGGCCGCCGGTGAACTGGCGGCGCGCGTTGAGCGGCTGGGGCGGCCTGGCCGCCGTGCTGATGCTGTTGCTGCTGCTGTGCGCGGCCAGCATCAGCCTGGGCGCGGGCCGGATGTCCTGGGCGGCGCTCTGGAGCGGGGGCGAGGAAGCCGAACGCGCCTGGCGCTTCCTGATGGTCAGCCGCGTTCCGCGGACCCTGGCGCTGCTGCTGGCGGGCATGGCGCTGGCGGTGGCCGGCCTGATCATGCAGATGCTGGTGCGCAACCGCTATGTGGAACCCACGACGGCGGGCACCGTGGAATCGGCCACGCTGGGCATCCTGGCCGTCACGCTGCTGGCGCCCGACACGCCGGTGATCGGCAAGATGCTGACGGCCACGGGCTTCGCGCTGGCCGGCACCTTGCTGTTCCTGGCGCTGCTGCGCCGGGTGCCGCTGCGCACGCCCTTCATCGTGCCGCTGATCGGGCTGATCCTGGGCGGCGTGATCCATGCGGTGACGACCTTCATCGCGTACCGCTTCGATCTGCTGCAGTCGCTGCACGCCTGGACCACCGGCGACTTTTCCGGCGTGCTGCGCGGCCGCTATGAACTGCTGTGGATCGGCTTCGGCCTGGCCTGCGCGGCGTATGCCGCCGCCGACCGCTACACCGTGGCCGGCATGGGCCGCGAGTTCGCGTCGAACCTTGGACTGAACCATGCGCGGCTGACGCTGGTGGGCCTGCTGATCGTGTCGGCCATCTCGGCCGTGGTCGTCGTGACTGCGGGCGGCATTCCCTTCCTGGGCCTGATCGTGCCCAACGCCGTCAGCCTGGTGCTGGGCGACAACATGCGCCGGGCCATCCCATGGGTGGCCGCGCTGGGCGGGGTGTTCGTGCTGGCCTGCGACATCATCGGCCGGCTGGTCATCCACCCCTACGAGATTCCCATCGGGACCGTCGTGGGCGTGCTGGGCAGCATCCTGTTCCTGTGGCTGCTGCGCACGCGGAGGAACCGCCTTGGCTGAGTTCCTGCCTTCCGTGTCCGTTGCGCGCTCGCCGCAGGCGTGGCGCCTGGCAGTGCTGGCGGCCGTCGCGCTGGCCTGCGTGGCCGCCTTCATGACGCTGGGCGCGAATGGCCAGTGGTCCTTCGTGATCCCGTTTCGCGGCGGCAAGCTCGCGGCCATGCTGCTGGTGGCCTATGCCGTGGCGGTGTCGTCGGTGCTGTTCCAGACCATTACGCACAACCGTATCCTGACGCCCGCGATCATGGGCTTCGATGCTCTGTACCTGCTGATCCAGGCCGTGGTGGTGTTCGGCTTCGGGCAGGCGGCGGCCAGCGCCAGCCATCCGGTCGCGGCGTTCCTGCTGGAGGTCTGCGCCATGACCGCGTTCGCCTGCCTGCTGTTCCGATGGCTGTTTTCCGATGCCGTGCGCAGCCTGCACCTGATGATGCTGGTGGGCATCATCTTCGGCCTGCTGTTCCGCAGCCTGTCCAGCTTCGTGGTGCGGCTGATCGACCCGAACGAATTTTTGGTGCTGCAGGACCGCATGTTCGCCAGCTTCAATTCGGTGCGCGTGGAGCTGCTGCCGATTGCGGCGGCGGCCGTGTGCGGCGCGTCCCTGCTGATCTGGCGCATGCGCCGCCGTTACGACGTGCTGGCGCTGGGGCGGGAGATCTCCGTGAACCTGGGCGTGGACTACCGCCGCACCCTGATGGTGACCTTGGCGGCGATTGCCGTGCTGGTGTCGGTGTCCACGGCGCTGGTCGGGCCCGTGACCTTCTTCGGCCTGCTGGTCAGCAACCTGGCCTATCACGCCATGGGTTCCGACAGGCACAGGCACACGGTGCCGGCTGCGGCCCTGTTGAGCGTGATCTTCCTGGTGGGCGGGCAGACGCTGCTGGAGCGCGTGCTGGGCCTGAACACCACGGTCAGCGTGGTGATTGAATTCGTGGGCGGCGTAATGTTCCTCGTCCTGATCCTGCGCAAGGGGCGCCGATGATAGAAATCCAGAACGTCAGCAAGCAATACGGCGATGCCGTGGTGATCGACGACGTCAGCCTGCATCTGCCGGCGGGCGGAGTCACAGCCATCATCGGACCGAACGGGGCGGGCAAGTCCACCTTGCTGTCCATGGTGAGCCGGTTGCTGCCGATGAGCGCGGGGCGCGTGCTGGTGGAAGGCCTGGACGTGACGCGCGCCGATAGCCGCGAACTGGCGCGCCGCCTGTCGATCCTGCGGCAGGACAACCACCTGCCGCTGCGGCTGACGGTGAAGGACCTGGTGGCCTTTGGCCGCTATCCGCACACGGGCGGCCGCCTGACATTGGACGACAAGGGCCATATCGACCAGGCCATCGCGTATCTGAACCTGGAGCCGCTGGCCGGCCGCTATCTGGACGAGATGTCCGGCGGACAGCGCCAGCGCGCGTTCGTGGCGATGGTGCTGTGCCAGGACACGCGCTACGTGCTGCTGGACGAGCCGCTGAACAGCCTGGACATGAAGCATGCCGTCGCCATGATGGGCACCTTGCGCCGGGCGGCGGACGAACTGGGCAAGACGGTGGTGCTGGTGCTGCACGACATCAATTTCGCCTCCAGCTACGCGGACCGCATCGTGGCGATGCGGCAAGGGCGCATCGCCCGCCACGGCACGCCGGCCGAATTGATCCGGCCGGACGTGCTGAGCGAACTCTACGAACTGCCGATCGACGTGCACGAGATCGGCGGCAAGCGCATTTGCGTGTATTACCGCTAGGCGCGGAACCCCAAGGCAGAGCGCCCCATTGCAGGGCGCCCGCCTGCCCAGCCTGCCGCGCTACAGGCTGAGATCGATCGCGTAGCGCGACAACTGCGTGACCGGGTCCGGCGTGGCGTCGTACACCGAGACATTGGTCACGCCATGCGCCGTGGCCATCGCCAGGGTGCCCGGCACCGACGAGAACACCACCGGCCCCGCCAGGACGCCCAGTTGCTTGAAGCGCCAGCTTCGGTCCAGACCGTAGGTCGGCAGGTCCAGCGTCGGGTTCTTCTTGATGTAGCTGATCAGCACGTCGCGGCTGGCATCCGGGGCCTGCAACACGATGTCGCCCTTGCCGCCCGCCAGGCCGGGGAAGTCGCCGCCGCCGCTTGCGCGATAGTTGTTGGTCACGACCAGGAACTCCGCGGCCGGATCCAGCGGCGTGCCCTGATACATCAATCCCGTGATCCGCGAGCCCTTGGGCTGGGTCACGTCGATCTCGTACTGCAAGGTGTTGCCGGCGGCGTAAAGCACGTCGAAGTTGAACGTCGGAAAGCTCGTGTCGATCAGGTCCTGCGGCGCGACCTGAGCCGGGTCGATCTGCTTGAACTGTTCAGCGGTCTTCTCCAGCCATTGGCGCACGATGTCGCCGCTGACCCGCACCACCTGCAGCGTGTTGGGATACAGGTAGAGATCCGCGGCGTTGTTGATGGCGATGTTGCCTTGCTGCACATAGGTGAAGTCGCCCGGGCCATTGCGGCCGCCCTTGAACGGCGCGGCGGCCGACAGGATGGGCAGGCCTGCGTAGGACGGATTGTTCTTCGCGATGTAATCGGTCAGATAGTCGATCTGCGCCATGTTCACGACCTGCAGCGCGGAGACGTCGCCCGTCAGCGCGTAGTACGTGGCCATGTCGAACTGGCTCTCCCCGATCGGCGTCTTGACGTAGTCGATGGTTGCCGCGTGCTCGGCCTGCACGAGCTGCTGCACGGCGGCGTCCGGCTCCACGTAGGTGGCGGGCGTGGCGCCGCTCTGCGCGGTCAGGCGCGTGGAGATGCGCTGCACCTGGGTCGCGTCCTTGCGCACCTGCCAACCCTGGTCGTACGTCAGCGTCAGCGTGATCTGGCCCAGATTGTTGCCCCACTGGCCCGCCTGCACCGTCGGCACGCCATTGATCAGGCCCTTCTCCAGTTCGACGCCCGGCTGTCCGGCGAACGGCGATTTGGCGTTCGTGTCGGGAAACAGCAGATGCTGGTGGCCCGTGATCAGCGCGTCGATGCCGGGCACCTGGCTCAGGTAGCCCGCGCCGTTCTCCATGCCCGGGCTATAGGCGGTCGTCAGGTCGATCCCGCCGTGCGCCAGCGCCACGATCAGGTCCGCACCCGCCGCCTTCATTTCCGGCACGTAGCGCGCCGCCGTCTCCTTCCAGCCCGTGACCTCCACGTGGCCTTCCAGGTTGGCCTTGTCCCATTGCATGATGGGCGGAGGCGCAAAGCCGATCACGCCGACCTTGAGCGGCACATCGATGCGCTTGCCGCTCGCGTCCGTGGCCTGGAACGTCTTGTTCAACAGCACCCAGGGCTTGAAAATGGGCTGCTTGGAAGCCGCCGACACCACGTTGGCCGACACGAACGGGAATTCCGGCGCCGCGCAGTCCTTCGCGCCGGCCGGATTGGTCAGCGCCGTGCCCTTGCCGATGCCGGCCAGCCCGAAGTCCACATTGGTGATCTGCGACAGGAAGGGCAGGCCATAGTTGAATTCGTGGTTGCCCATGGTGGCCGCGTCATAGGACAGCAGCTTCATCTGCTTGTAGACGGCGATCATGCCCGAGCATTGCACCGGCGACACAAGCGCCTGGTAGTCCGACAGCGCGGTGCCCTGGATCGTGTCGCCATTGTCGAACAGCAGCGTGTTCGGGTGCTGCTTGCGCGCGTTCGCGATCAGCGTGGCGGTGCGGTCCACGCCATAGCTCTTGTCTTCGGCAAGCTTGTAATAGTCATAGCCCAGCACATTGGCGTGCAGGTCGGTCGTGCCCAGAATGGCGACATCCAACGTCGCTCCCTGGGGCACGCTGGCTTGAGGCGGCGTGCCGGGCGCGGCGTTGTCGTCATCGTCATCGCCGCCGCAGGCGGACAGGCTGGCTATCAGCGCAAAGCTGGCGGATACCGCGAAGATCTTGCGTACGTGTGGCTGCACCGTCTTTCCTCCGTGTTGAAGGAAGGAATTCTGGGGACGGTGTGTGACCTACCCGTGACACGGCCGGGGCAATATCAACGCAGCGGCGATTCCCGGTTCAGGCAGTCAGGCTCCAGCGCGGCCAGCGCGTCCAGGAACCGCCAGGCGAAAGATCCCGGCCCTTCCGCCTGCACGGCTGCCCGCTGGCCGGCGATGCCAAAGCAGGAGAGGGCGGCGACGGCCGCGGTGTACGGGTCGTCTTTGGACACGGCGGCGAAGGCGCCGACGACGGCGCTGAGCGCGCAGCCGGTTGCGGTCACGCGGGGCATCAAAGGGGAACCGCCTGCAATGCGTACCGAGCGCCTTCCGTCAGTGACGAAGTCCACTTCGCCAGTCACTGCCACGACTGTCTGGCGGCGTTTTGCGATGTCCAGGGCGGATTGCTCCGCTTGGGCGACGGCGTCGCGCGCATCCACGCCCTTGCCCGCGCTCTGGCCACCGGCCAGCGCAATGATCTCCGACGCATTGCCGCGGACGATGGTGGGCCCGAGATCCATCAGGCGCTGAATGGCGTCGCGGCGAAAGGCGGTAGCGTGATGCGCGACCGGGTCCAGCACCCAAGGCGTACTCGTCTGGCGGGCGGCCTCGGCGGTCAGCAGCATGCTGTCGAGCCACGGGGCGGACAGGGTGCCGATGTTGATCACCACCGCGCCGGCCATGCGCGCGAACTCTGGCGCCTCCTGTTCCGCATGCACCATGGCGGGCGACGCGCCGATGGCCAGCACGGCGTTGGCGGCGTAGTTCATGGACACGAAGTTGGTCAGGCACTGCACCAGGGGCGCGTCGCGGCGGACGGCAGCGAGGAGGTTCTGGGAATGAATAGCGAGGGCTTGCAGGTCGGAACTCGTCATGTCTGGATCAGGTTCGACGGGGGCCGTGCATTGCCTGCCGGGCAGGCCAACGGATTGTCAGCTTCTTGGCGAAGCTCCCCGGGTGTACGGCTATGTTCCGGGGGGAGCGGGGGAAGTGTCAAGCTGCCCGCGGGGGACGCGGGCAAATTGCGGGAGGTATGTTGAGAGGAGGGGATCCTCAGCCGCACTGGCCCTCAACCGCCAGCTTGACGTCGGGTTTGGAGATCACCCGCTTTCCTTCTTCTTCCGAGACCTGTTCTACGCCAGCGCCTCCTACGAAGACCCCCAGCTTGATGAATTGCCGCACGAAGTAATTCTTGCCGGCTTCCATGGTCAGCAAAAGATCGTTCGGCGAAAACTCCGACTCGGTCGACACCTTATGCGATTTGTCGCCGTCGACCTGCGTGTAGAAATAGACCTTGTCGGCGGTCTCGCCCAGGCAGTTGCCGTCGAGGTACACGTCCTTCTTCAGTGCTTTGCCAGCAAAGCTGTCCCGATAGACAAACAGCCCGGATTTGCCGTCGTCCGGCGCCGCAAAGGTTTTCGCCTTGAGGTTGCTCTCTTCCGGAGCAAGCGGAATCTTCGCGCATCCGGTCACTACGATCATGGCGCCGCCGGCGGCAGCCAGTTTCAACATATTTTTGGTCGTTCGGTTCATCTTCCTGGGACTCGGTGATTAATGGGAAGGACCGGATCCTCCCCCGAATTCAAAAGGCTAATGTATCAAAACGGTTCTGAGTGTTTCATATATTTATTATTATGTCCATGATCTAGCGTAGGCGCGGTGAAGGGCTGTGGAAGCCACGGCTACGCATACCCAAAATGAGGTATTCGCGGACAAGATACTTGGCTCAAAATCACCGCCACCGTGTGTGTCCGCCCGATGGCAAGCGGCCAAGGACGCGGGCGAACTCCAGCCAGCCTTGCCGTGGATGCACGGCGGGGCCTCAGCGAAGGGGGAACCATCATGCTGAGTCCTGATCTGCTTCAGCGCGTCTTTCCAATTTGCCGGGACCCCGGCGCCTGGGTCGATGCGCTGATCCCGGCATTCCAAAAATATGAAATAGAAACGCCGGACCGGATAGCGAGCTTCCTGGCACAGACGGGCTACGAATCGGGCCAATACAACCGGCTGGAAGAGAACCTCAACTTCACGACGGCCGCGCGGCTGACCAAAGTGTGGCCAAAGCGGTTTCCCGATGAGGCGTCAGCCCTGCCATATGTGAACAACCCCCAGAAGCTCGCCAACAGGGTGTATGCGAGCCGGATGGGCAATGGCGATGCGCAGAGCAACGACGGCTACCGGTTTCGCGGAAGGGGAATCATCCAGTTGACCGGCCGCAGCAACTACGACTCGGCAGGCGACGCCATGGGCGTGGACCTGATCGATGCGCCGGAATTGCTGTCGGAACGGAAATGGGCCGCGCTGAGCGCAGGATGGTTCTGGCAGTCGCGTGGGCTCAATGAGCTTGCGGATGACCGGACCCACGATGAAGATCTGGAAGACTTCGCGCGGATCACGCGTCGCATCAATGGGGGAGTGGTTGGCTTGAAGGAACGCTTCGCGTTATTCCAGCGGGTCTATGCCGAACTGGTGCGATAAGCGCTCCGGCTTTTTAATTCACTGTAATGTTCGCCGACTTGATCACCTGCGACCAATGCGCCGTATCCTGCGCCACGGTCTTGCCCAACTGCTCGGGGTTCTGATAATTCACCCGCACGCCCGCCTCGGTGGCGGTCTTGATGAGCTCCGGCTTTTGCAGCCCGGCCTCGAGCGCGGCGCTGATCTTCTGCACCACGGCGTCCGGCGTGCCGGCCGGCGCGAACAGCGCTACCCAGGCGTCCAGCTCGAAGCCCGGATACCCCTGTTCCGCGGCGGTGGGAACATCCGGAATCATCGGGTGGCGCGCGGCGCCGGCAACGGCGATGGCGCGCAGCTTGCCCATCTGCACATGGCCGATCACCGATGGCGGCGTGGTCACGAAGAGCTGGACGCGGCCGGACAGGACGTCCTGGATGGCCGGACCCGAGCCCTTGTAGGGCACATGCACCATGTCCGTGCCGGTCATCTGCTTGAGCAGTTCGGTGCCGACGTGCGGCACGGAACCGCTGCCTTGCGAGGCATAGTTGATTTCACCGGGGTGCGCCTTGGCATAGGCGACCAGCTCTTTCAGGTTATGCACGGGCAGCGAGGGGTGCACCGTCACGACGTGCGGCGCCACCGCCACCATGCCCACCGGCTTGAACGACTCGGTGTTCCAGCGCAAGCCGTTGAACATCGACGGATTGCCGGCGTGATACATCGAGTACGACGCCAGCAACGTATACCCGTCGGGTTGCGCGGCCGCCACCAGGTTATAGGCGATGTTGCCGCTGGCGCCGGTCCGGTTGTCGATGACGGTCGGTTGGCCCAGTGCGGTCGCCAGCGGTTCGCTCGCCAGGCGCGCGGCCAGGTCCACGATGCCGCCGGGGGGCACCGGCACCACGATCGTGATCGGGTGCGTCGGGAAGTCCTGGGCGGCCGCCAGCGGCGCCAGAAACGAGAAAGAGAGGGCGATCAGTTTGCGCAACATGAATGGACACCTAGGCCGGCAGCGGGAGGTTGAGGGTTGGCGCTCAGGCGCGCTGGGCCAGTTCGGCGCGCACGATCCGGGCGCCGTCGACCATGGCCTTCATCTTGCCGAAGGCCACGTCGCGCGGCAGGTACTTCAGGCCGCAGTCGGGCGCGATGATCAGGCGTTCGGGCGCTACGTGCGGCAACGCGCGGCGTATGCGCGCGGCGACCACTTCGGGCTGCTCGATCTCGTTGGTCGACAGGTCCAGCACCCCCAGCATGATTTCCTTGTTGGGCAGGGTGTCCAGCACCGCGCAGTCCAGGTTCGATTGGGCGGTCTCGATCGAGATCTGGTGCGCCGAGCAGCCGCACAGCTCGGGCAGGAACGAGTAGCCGTTCGGACGCGCGTGGATGACGGCGGCGTAGCCGAAGCAGATGTGCACGGCCGTGCGGCCCGTCACGCCTTCGAGGGCGCGGTTCAGCACTTCCACGCCGTATTCGCGGGCCTTCTCGGGGCGCGCCTGCATGTAGGGTTCGTCGATCTGCACCACGTCGGCGCCGGCCGCGAACAGGTCGCGGATTTCTTCATTCACGGCCTGGGCGTAGTCGTAGGCCATCTCGGTTTCCGAGCCGTAGAAATCGTTCTGCGCCTGCTGCGCCATGGTGAACGGACCTGGAACCGTGATCTTGATCTGGCGGTCGGTGTGCGCGCGCAGGAATTGCACGTCGCGCACCTGCACGGCGTGCTTGCGGCGGATCTTGCCCACCACGCGCGGCACGGGGTTGGGATGGCCGCTGCGGTCCAGGGCCGAGCCCGGGTTGTCCAGGTCCACGCCTTCCAGCGCGGTGGCGAAGCGGTTGGAGTAGCTTTCGCGGCGGACTTCGCCGTCGGTGATGATATCTATGCCGGCGGTTTCCTGGTCACGGATCGCCAGCAGGGTGGCGTCGTCCTGGGCCTGTTCCAGCCATTCCGGCGCGACGCGCCAGAGTTCCTGGGCGCGCACGCGCGGCGGGAACCGGTCGCCGAGACGCTTGCGATCGATCAGCCAATCGGGCTGGGAATACGAACCGACGAGCGTGGTGGGCAACAGCAGTGACATGGGAACTCCGAACTGGGAAAGGCGATGGAAAAGCGAACCCGGCTTTATAGGCGATATAGCGTGAATTGGGTTTGCGGGCAGATTGAGAAAAATTCACGCAATACCCGGCAGGGTGTTTTGCTTCGGCTTTCGGTTCGCGGTGAGGCGCCGCCGTGGAAGGTGAGGCGGCTTCAGGCCAGGGAGTGCCATTGCAGCACCGTTCCCCCGGCGGCGATCAGCGCGCCGGGGGAACGTCAGGCACGTTAAGTCGTGGCCCGGTAGCGGTTACGCAGGTCGCGTATCTGGTCGTGATTGCGCAGCACGCCCTGGTATTGGCGTTCGACGATCGCTCGAACATTTTCCGGCAGGATATCTTTCAGGGCTTTGGCGTAGGCCGCCTTCGCCACGTCCTCGCCGCGTTCGCACTCTTCGAGCAGGACGAGATCCGTGCGGCTTGCAACGGCGGCCTTCAGGTTGGTCCAGCCCCGGTGCATAGCGCCGGACACCGTCCCGCTGTCTTCCGGCTTGCCGCCCATTTGGCTCACCAAGGCCTGCAACTCCGACGCGCCGGCGGCGCAATCGCGCGCGCGGTTCCTGAAGAGTTCCTGCAGTTCAGCGGTCTTGGTGTCGTCGGCCGCGGCGGTAAAGCCCTTTTCGCCATCCTTCGAGGTTTCGATGAGATCGTTCAATACCTTGATTACATGGTCCGCCATATCGGTCTCCTTGGATTCAAATCACCAGGCGGCGTCCGCCGCCTGTCGAATTGGAGACTCAGCATGTAGCGTGCCTGGCTGGACGGGGCGGGCCTCCCCGGGGGGGAGGGACGCATGACAGGCCGGTCTTTCAGTGTTGTGTCCGTTGCCGGCTCGGGAGCGGGTGCAAATTCTGCACATCTTGCCCCCGGGGCGGTTCATCGGGAACCTGCGGGTGTCTCAGACGCCGGGGCAGGTGGAGCCTGATTTCAATGCGTCCAGTTCCTGGTCGGTCATATCCAGGGCCAGCGACGCCATCGCGCACGTCACCGCCAATGCATTGCGCATTTCGCTTTCCAGAATGATGTCCGGCACGTCGCCACGCGACAGGATGTGGCGCACGCGCGATTGGGGCTTGTCAAAGCCCGCCACCAGGCGAAGGGCGGGGATGCCGTGCCTGGCGAAATTGGCGTGGTCCGAGTTGGGCATGAAGGGCAGCCAGTGCGACACGGGCACGCCAGCCCGCTCGGCGGTGCTTTCCACCACGCGCGCCAACGCGGGATAGTCGCTGATCAGCGCGCACAGGGTGTCGTCGCCAGCCACGGTGTCCAGATTGATGTTGATCTTCAGGGCATGGCGTTCGGCGGCCGCCATGTCCGCCAGATAGCGCGCCGAACCCGTCAACGCCCACTCTTCGGCCGTGAAGAAGCACACACGCAGCCCCGGCGTGCCGGGTCCCAGGTGTCCCGCTAAGATGCGCGCCGCCGCCAGCGCCACGGCGACGCCCGTGGCGTTGTCCAGGGCGCTGCTGCCGAGGTTATGGCCATCCATGTGCGCGCTGATGACGATCCGGCTGTCGCGTCCGCCGGGCAGGTCCAGGACGCCGGCGCAGGCCATCGAATCCCGCAATTCTTCCCCCTGGATATGCAGCTGCACGCGGGCGCCGGGCTGCGCGCTCAATGCCAGGGCGCCTTCATGGTCGATATAGGCGGCCGGAATGCCGGCGCCATCGCGGGGCCGCCCTGACGATCCGGACAAGGGACCGGCGCCAGGCAAGGGGTTGGCGATCAGGAACGCGGCGGCGCCCTGGGCTACCGCCATGTCGTACTTGCGGCGGCGGTGTACATGCCCCGGAGAGAACGGATATTCGTGGCGCACCAGCACGATCTTGCCGCGCACGGCATCGCCCGCGCGCTCAAAGTCCTCGGGGCGGCCGGTCCCAAGGTCCAGTACGGCGCCTTCCAGCCCCTCGGCGTCTGTCGATGCCGAACGCAGCAGGGGCACGCAATCCAGGTTCAAGGGCTTGTCGCCCAGCAAGGTCAAACTGCTGGAGATACAGCGCCAGCCGTCGTAGGGCACCGACACCCGACGCACGTCGGGTCCGATCTCCCGCAGGCGCTTCAGCGCCCATTCCATGGCTGCCTCGTCCTGCCCGGTGCCGGACAGGCGTCCGCCAAAACTGCAAATGGTTTGAAAATCGTTCATCAGGGCC
>RCUK01000056.1_pt1 | contig 150409 bp, 160 predicted proteins | sample 2166381 | NCBI WGS metagenome assembly RCUK01 (sample SAMN09932809, study PRJNA488358) | compost metagenome | isolation source: compost soil in an enriched community | place: Germany: Experimental Botanical Garden | reverse complement strand
ATGCAAGACAGCAGATTAATACTCACGTCTATTTAAAGATGTGCTATATTAGCACGTCCAAATAGATGTGAGGCTGCTGTAAATCCATGTTAGCTTAAGGGGTCAGAACTTTTATAGCAGCCATGGTTTGCAGCCTCACATGTATTGCATACCATTTACGCAGGACTCGTATACCCCATACGAGTATGATTTTAAAATTAACACATCCTTTTGATCACCTCATTTCTTTGGTAATCTGTGCGCCAGAATAGTTTTGCTATTAAAGCGGGATAATTTTAATAGGAGCTATAAATAACTTCTTAATAATCTCGCCACATTAATTCCTTAATTTTTTGAGACTAGTTCTTTTAATGAATTAAAAAATTGAGAAAAGACGATAAAAACAATCGTAGTGGCTATGCTATGCTTTTTGGTAAAGGCGGGCAAGAAAGTTTAAAGACTCAACCTTAAGCAAAGAACTGCTAAATGTTGGACATGTTCATATTTGAAGGATTTAGGCTTAATGGTAATTTTTTCGTGCCTAGGATCGCTACGATGGAAAGCATCTCATATCTAATTAAACATATTACTAATGAAATACATACGGACACATCCCAATCGTGATATAAACTTCATCAAGTTTAAGGAAGGGAACGAGAAAGGGCTTGAATTTTTCTACAAATTGTTATATCGGTCTGTATATTACTATGGTTTTAAGTATATAAAAGACGATGTAAATGCAAATTGTATCGTAAATGAAGCTTTCCTGAGACTTTGGTTGTGTAGAAAAAATATAACCTGTCCAGAGGATATTGAAATCTTTGTAAAAAAGCTGACTGCAGAGGGATGCAGGACTTATTATAAAACCCCCAGCAGCAAGTTCCAGCGCAATATGCTGCGATTGGATGAAATTGACAACTATCGTGAATTTATCGGAGGTGGCAATCCTATTTATGAAGATAGTATGGAGGTTCTATATCAGCCTGAAGCAGGGGAGGAGGAGAAAAAGCAATGGGAAAGGGTGAGGGCAGTTATCCCTAAGCTCAGTCTGGACCAGCAGCTTTTTATCAGGCTTTGCATTAAATACTCCTTTGATTATGGACAGATGGCCTGGCATATCGGCGGTATTTCCGATTATCAGGTAGCAAGAAAAGTAGAGCGGACACTTGAATGCCTAAAGGCTGTCATCAATAATACACAAAAGCTCAGCAAAATTGAAAAAACAAACAGGTTCAGTTTCGAAGGTGATGTGAGCGAAGAGCAGTCCCAGATCCTGCAGATGCGCTATGAGCTACAATACAGCTTCACTGAGATTGCTGAAGCCTTAGGTCTGGATCAGGGATATATCCAGCAGGCATTTGCTGCAGCTTCGCTAAAGATCAAAAAAACTAAAATCAGTTGATATGGAGAGCAATACAATGGTTATTACACGCAAAATACAGTTGGTGGTTAACTCGGAAGATAAAGAGTTCATAAAAGATGCCTGGGATCAGTTATACAACTGGCAGAGGATCTGTTTCCGCTCAGCGAATATGATCATGAGCCATCATTTTATTCAGGAGCGGGTAAAGGACTTTTTTTACCTGACCGAGGAAGTTAAGCTTAAGATAGCTGATGTAAAAAAGGAAGAGAGGGGTATGTTGAAATCCTCACGGGAGGGTACAACATACACGCTGCTGTCGAATCATTTTAAGGGGCAGATCCCCACAAATATCCTAAGCCATCTAAACCATACGCTGATCAGCTATTTCAATAAAGAAAAGGAAGCCTATTGGAAAGGTGAAAAATCGCTCAGGAATTACAAAAGGAATATCCCTTTGCCATTTGGAGCCAGGGTTATTTCCAAGCTAGCCAAAACCGCCGACCAAAGGAACTTTACCTTCAGGCTTTTTCAGATTCCTTTTAAAACCTATTTTGGAAAGGACAGGTCGGATAAGAGAATGATGCTTGAAAAGATTATGGAAGGAAGCTTGAAACTGCTTACCAGCCATATCCAGTTAGACCAAGGGAAGATATTCCTATTGGCCGCAATACAGGTCGAAAAGGAACAGCACGTACTTGACCCGACGATCATTGCCGAAGCCTCGTTGTCAATCGAACATCCGGTAACGGTAAAGATTGGTAGCCACGAACATTCGATTGGGGATAGGGAAGAGTTTCTCCATCGTAGGTTGGCGATACAGGCAGCGGTAAACCGGGTTAAAAAGGGTATAGTTTTTAACCGTGGTGGGCATGGTAAAAATCGCAAAATGAAAAGTCTTGAAGATTATCGGCATAAGGAAAAGCAGTATGTGGATCAAAAACTGCATGTTTACAGCAGGATGCTAATCGATTTCTGCATAAAACACCGGGCAGCAACATTGCTGTTGATCAACCAGCAGGAAAAGGAGGAGATAGCAAAAGACGACCACTTCTTGCTACAAAACTGGAGTTATTACAGTTTAAAGGATAAGATCAGTTATAAAGCTAAGTTGGCAGGTATTCAGGTAATTGTTGAATAGAAAAACTAAGCTTTTATGTCATGGGAGCCCAATGATACTCGTAATCCAGTAAACAGGGAATCCCAATGGTGGAATTTGTGTTACTGTGGACAATCTCTTTGGGGATGAGACCGCTATACAATATTTGAGGCTGCTTGTACAGCCGTAGGGTGAGGATTTTTTACTCACTGACTATTTCTTAAATGGGGAGCTAGCCCTGGTGGTTAAGCGCAGTATCCCCCGTTTAGAATTAAGATACAACTACTATGGTTTTTCGCATGGTATATTTCTATTTCTTTGAAGTAAGATGCGACCTTTGTTATAAACCGAATAAGGGATTTAGAGGTCAGCTAATATTTGAAAGAATCAGATTTGCAGACTATCTGAAAGTATGGAGGGGATCGTATCTATATCCGTAGTATCTGATAAGCCGATATAGATGCTGTTGTTTGTTGACTTTCTATTTAAGAACATAAGGATTGTTTGTAAAGTCGTAAAGCTGGTTTTCTTTTGACTTTTAAGGTCTTATTAGGCAATATGAGAAGGATGCTGTATCTTCTTTATTCTTTTAAAGACTAAAACAGTTTGAGGTATGTTTGGAGCTAGGAATGTTATGTCGGAAACCTACTTGGTAGGGCTTAATCTGCAGTACAATACATTACAGTTAATTAAAATTTTTTACTCAATACCATAACGTTCCATCTTGGCATACAATGTTTTGCGGTCGATATTTAACATTTTTGCCGCCTTTGATTTGTTATGTTTTACTTTAATCAGGGTTTCGGCAATCAGGGTTTTTTCGTTCTGTTCATTAGCTGCTTTTAAATCGGAAGAACTTCCTGGCTGTGTTTGCTGATGAACAGCAATCATCATTTCATCTGGTAAGGCTTCTATCTGCGCCACTTCACCCGGACTTAACAAAACCATTCGTTTAATTACATTGCTTAGCTCGCGCAAGTTACCCGGCCAATCATACTGAAGTAAAAGTGATTTTGCTTCGGCTGATATGCTTTTAACATTACGTTCAAGGTCACGGTTAGCCAGTTGGACAAAATGATTGATGAATAATTCAAGATCACCACCCCGCTCGCGTAAAGGTGGAAGCTGGATTTTAAATTCGTTTAAACGGTGGTATAAATCTTCGCGAAACTCGCCCTGCTGTATGCTACCAGCCAAATCGTCGTTGGTAGCGGTAACAATGCGAACATTAACCGGAATTTGTTTCGTACTCCCTAGCGGCTGTATTACTCTTTCCTGTAAAGCTCTAAGCAGTTTAATCTGCACTTCGTAACTCAGGTTTCCAACTTCATCTAAGAATAGCGTTCCGCCGTTTGCCGCTTCAAACTGTCCTTTTTTATCGTTTAAAGCACCAGTAAAAGCACCTTTAATATGACCGAATAATTCGCTGGCTGCTAAATCTTTCGATAATGCACCACAATCTATTGCCACAAAGGGTTTATCGGCACGTTTACTCTGTTGGTGCAAGGTTCTGGCTGCAAATTCTTTTCCTGTACCACTTTCACCCTGAATAATTACCGACATATCGGTAGGTGCTACCAGGTTAATGTGGCCGTATAGTTTATCGGCAATGGCACTTTTGCCTTTTATAAAATCGCTGTTTATCTCTTCTGGTTCGGTGCTTTTTAAATCCTTTTTAGCTAAAGAGTTCTTAATTACCATTAAAAGCTCATCAGGATTAACCGGCTTGGTGATATAATCGAATGCACCTAGCTGCATAGATTTTACAGCGGTACGCACATCATTAAAGCTGGTCATAATAATTACTGGAATGGATAACCCCTGATCACGAAGGTGGTTAAGCACATCAAAACCAGTTCCATCTGGCAGGCGGTAATCGATTAAGAGCAGTTCAAATTCGTTATTTTCAATCTGTTTAAAGGACTGTTTTACATGGGTTACGAGGGTAATCGCATGATCGTTTTTTGTTAAAAAACCTTCAAGTAATTGAGCAAAAGTAGTATCGTCTTCTAAAATCAGGATTCTCGCCATGTAACAAAAATAAGAAAAGCCGGACATAATCCGGCTTTCTTATACTAGGTAGATGTAATATTTGGGTTTTTATTGTACGGGTTTACCGTCTTTGTCAATTTTCACAGAACCAGTTTCTGCTTCTTTTTTAACATTGATTAAGTAGTACTCTTTTGTTCCTTCTTTAACCGACCATGCTTCAGTAGCGGTCCATCCTTTATATGCATCAGATTTTAATGCAGTTTTAACTGGCTCAGGTAGTTCTTCTAATTTAACCGGAGTTTTTACTGCGCTATCCTGAACTGCAACAATTGCTGCATTTTTAATTGTATTTACTTCACTTGCCTGTACTGCTGAGAATCCTGCAAAAGCTAAAAACGCAGCTGATAAAATTAATCTTTTCATTTTTTTTAATTTGAGGTGATGCGTAGCACAGAGGCTACGCTTATATTAATTATGCCTGAACGGCGCTTATACAATTTAAATTATTGAACTGGTTTACCGTCTTTGTCAATTTTCACAGAACCAGTTTCTGCTTCTTTTTTAACATTGATTAAGTAGTACTCTTTTGTTCCTTCTTTAACCGACCATGCTTCAGTAGCGGTCCATCCTTTATATGCATCAGATTTTAATGCTTTAGTTACTGGCTCAGGTAATTCTTCTAATTTAACCGGAGTTTTCACTGCGCTATCTTGAACTGCTACAATTGCAGTAGGTTTTAAATCTTTAATTTCACTTGCCTTTACGGTTGAGAATCCTGCTAATGCTAATACTGTTGCTGCTAAAACGAACTTTTTCATAGTATGATTTTTAAATTTTAATTTATGTAACAATACTTGCTAAGGTTTCATAATGATGCCAAAACTGGCATAGATGATTAACTTGCTGGTTATTAGTTGTTTAATATTTTGCGTGGTTTTGATACTTGTGGAATTTCTCCACACATTGGGGAGAATAACTACAGGTATGGTCAACTTTTGAGGTTAAACACCAGATTGCGCTGGTTAAGACAGCTTGCTTTTAAACATTTTTGATTTAATTTTTAAAAAAGAGAAATTTTTTCTATCATTGCAGCCCGATTAAAAAGCCTCCTTAGCTCAGCTGGTAGAGCAACTGACTTGTAATCAGTAGGTCATTGGTTCGATTCCGATAGGAGGCTCTTTTTCTTTCTTCCCTTACTACCTTATTACTACAAAATCATTTTATTTATTTAGCCATCAATATATTTTGATGCCTTGGTTTAATCCACTTAATTTGCAGGTATGCTTAAATACTTTTCTGCCGATTGGATTTTTCCTGTAAGTAGTTCGCCCATTAAAAATGGTGTGGTTGCGGTAAATGCTACTGGCGAAATACAACAGGTTTTAACTGCTGCAGCGGCAAAAAATCTGGATGTAGTTTATCATAAAGGTGCAATTGTTCCCGGCTTTATCAATACCCATTGCCATTTAGAGCTTTCGCACATGTTGGGGTTGATACCTGAAAAGACTGGTTTGGTAGAGTTTGTACAATCTATTATTAAAAGCAGGCAGAGCGATACCTTACAGATTGAATTGGCGATGCAAAAGGCCGATCAGCAAATGCTAGAAAACGGGATTGTTGCGGTAGGCGATATTGCTAACCAGATTGTTTCAAAAAAAATAAAGCAAAATAGTAAAATATACTACCATACTTTTGTTGAGGCAATGGGCTTTAATCCCGAGCGTGCAGCGGCCATAATGGATTATACCAAAGGAATTAGAAATGACTTTAGTCCGCTCCCGGCTGCCGTGGTTCCCCATGCGCCATATTCTGTTTCTCCCGAATTGTTCAGGTTAATTAATACAGAAGCACAAAATGAAGGGAGTTTAATCAGTGTGCACAATCAGGAAACAGTTGATGAAAATGCTTTTTTTGAAGATAAAACAGGAGGATTTTTAGCTTTGTACCAATTTTTGGGATTAGACATTTCGTTTTTCGAACCCACTAAAAAAACATCGTTGCAAAGCTGGCTGCCTTATGTAGGGCAACAAAAAACCTTACTGGTGCACAATACGGTTTCGAACCGGACCGATGTTGAGTTTGCCAAACAAAACAATGGAAATTTATACTGGTGCCTCTGTCCACAGGCCAACTTATATATAGAAAACGCATTACCTGATGTTGATCTGCTTGTGGAGGAGGAAGTGAAAATTACTTTGGGAACCGATAGTCTGGCCAGTAACCATCAGCTTAATATATTAGCTGAAATGAAAACCCTTCAGCAACATAAACACGTAGATTTCGAAAAACTTTTGCAATGGGCAACTATTAATGGCGCCGAATTTTTTGGATTGGATGGTCAACTAGGTACAATGGAAATTGGTAAAACACCGGGATTAAATCTCATTCAGCTTTCAGAAGGTTTTATTATTGAAAGTGATCATGTAACAAGATTAATTTAATTTATGAACCCAATCTGTAAACTCTTTAATATTCAATATCCCATTATTCAGGCTGGTATGGTTTGGTGCAGCGGGTGGAAACTGGCTTCGGCGGTTTCTAATGCTGGCGGCTTGGGTATTATCGGAGCAGGCTCTATGTATCCTGAGGTTTTAAGAGAACACATTCAAAAATGTAAAAAAGCTACCGATAAACCTTTTGGCGTTAATATTCCGTTGCTGTATCCCAACATTCAGGAGATTATTGATATCGTAATTGATGAAGGCGTGAAAATTGTTTTTTCATCGGCTGGCAATCCAGCTACCTGGACTAAAATTTTGAAAGAGAAGGGGATTATCGTTGTTCATGTCATAGCGAACACCAAATTTGCATTAAAAGCAGAAGAAGCCGGCGTAGATGCTATTGTTGCCGAGGGTTTTGAAGCAGGTGGGCATAACGGAAGGGAAGAAACCACTACCTTGTGCTTAATTCCGATGATTAAAGCGGTTGTGCAGATCCCGGTTATTGCTGCTGGTGGCATTAGTAGTGGAAAAGCCATGCTGGCGGCCTTTGCTTTAGGCGCTGATGCCGTTCAGGTAGGATCGGCTTTTGCTGTGGCCGAAGAATCGTCGGCTCATCCGGCATTTAAGCATAAAATTATTGCAGCAGTGGAAGGCGATACTAAACTGGCCATGAAAAAGCTGGTTCCGGTGCGGTTATTAAAAAATGAATTTGCCGATGCCATTGCCCTAGCCGAAGCTGAGGGCGCTAACCGGACTGAGTTAATGGAGCTTTTAGGCCGGGCGAGAGCAAAACTGGGTATGTTTGAAGGTAATATGGAAGAAGGTGAACTTGAAATTGGCCAGGTTTCGGCCATGCTGAAAGAAATCAGGCCTGCAAGTGTTATTCTCGAAGAAATATGGTACGAATTTAAAGCAGAAATAGAACGTATTAAACAATTACAAAACGAATTGTATTACAAATATTGACACTTGTTTTTTTGCTAAAAAAAATAGTAATCCACTTGGCTAGACTGGGTATAGTTCGTATCTTTAAGCTGTTATGGAGCAGAATCAGATTATTATTTATCAGTCACCTAGCGGTGAAACAACAATTGATGTAAAAATTCAGCATGAAACGATTTGGTTGAGCCAGAAATTAATGGCAGAACTATTTGATAAGGATTCCGATACAATTGGGCTACATATCAAAAATATTTTATCCGAAGGGGAGTTAGATGAAGGCTCAACTACCGAGCTTTTCTCGGTAGTTCAACAAGAGGGGAAAAGAAGTGTAAAAAGGAAACTGAAGTTTTACAACTTGGATATGATTTTGTCAGTAGGCTACCGGGTAAATTCAAAGAAAGGTACTCAATTTCGTATTTGGGCTAATAAAATATTAAAAGATTATCTGATAAAAGGATATGCCCTTAATGAGAAGCGACTAAAAGAGCAGACAGAACAATTCTCAAGCCTTAAAAATACTGTTAACCTATTAAGTAATGTATTACAAAGCAAAGAACTGAATTCTGATGAAGCGACAGGCTTACTCAGAGTAATTACCGATTATGCTTACGCGTTAGATATTCTTGATAAATATGATCATCAGCAATTAACAATAGAAAGAATAACTCCAGAATCAATATTCATTATAGATTATAAAGAAGCCATGAAAGCCATTTATGATCTTAAAAATAAGTTTGGGGGCGTTCTTTATTCGGAAACGAAAAAGACGAATCATTTAAAAGTTCAATCGGAGCAATCTACCAAACATTCGGCGGCGATGATGTATATCCGAGCGTAGAAGAGAAGGCTGCTAATCTGCTATATTTTGTGGTTAAAAACCATTCTTTCTCAGATGGAAATAAGCGCATAGCTGCCTATCTATTTGTGTGGTTCATGGATAAGAATAAAATTCTTTATCGAAATGATGGTTCTAAGCGTATTGCCGACAATGCCCTTGTCGCTTTAACATTAATGATTGCAGAAAGTAAGTCAGACGAAAAAGAAATAATGGTTAAAGTTATTGTTAATCTCATCAATTCGAATAACTCTTAAAAGGTATGTAGATTTTATTAAGCGAAAGTAAGGATTGGCTATCTTGTCATTGTAAATTCTGATAAACGGTGATTTTAGTTACAGGCTTTTTTCCTGAAATTGTTTAAATAGTTATTCTCACGCTTGGTAATCTTAATTTAAAAAGTCACAATTCTAGGAATAATTTAACGGAATAAAGGTTAATAGCTTTGTTAATTCGATTTACACTCCTTATTAACATGTATTAAAGAGTTGTGAGAATTCATTTACCTTTGCATCTTTAAAACCTTTCAACTTTATAACAATAAATGAAACACCTTAATATAATAGTAACGGGTAAAGTACAGGGCGTTGGTTTTAGGGAAACCACTAAAATTATCGCCAACCAGATGATGGTGAATGGTTTTGTGCGGAACGAAAAAGATGGTTCTGTATATATCGAAGCAGAGGGTGAGGATATTTTTCTGGAGGAATTTGTAAACTGGTGCCATGAAGGGCCTGACCGCTCACGTGTAGAAAATGTTGCGGTAAGCGAAGCCGAAGTGAAAAACTATCGTAATTTTGAAATTTTAAGGAAATAAATTGTTGAATTGTTGGATTGCTATATTGCTTCGGTAAGGAGCTTATCTCAATACGCAATACTCAAATCTCAATATTAAATGTCTGTATATAAAAAGTTTGCCGGACAAACACTGATCTACGGTTTAAGCACCATCTTTTCACGTTTGTTCAATTTCATTTTAACACCGATTTACACCCGTGTTTACCCGACAAGTGTGTATGGGATATTTACCAAAATGTTCAGCTATGTTTCCATTATCAACCCAATTTTGGCATTTGGAATGGAAACTACTTATTTCAGGTATCTGAATAAGCATGAAGATAAAAAACAGGAAGTTTACAACAATAGCTTTCTGGTTATTGCTTTTATTTCTGTCCTTTTCTTAATAACCGGGTTAGTTTTTTCAGATTATCTTGCCCGTTTTACATTAAATGGAAGCATTTCGGAACTTGCTAACCAAAAGTTATATGTGAAATATTTTGTATGGATCTTGTTTGTAGATGCCATTAGCGTAATTCCGTTTGCCAAACTCAGGGCCGATGGGAAACCATTTCGTTACAGCCTGATTAAATTTTTAAATATTGGTGTATTTGTGGGGTTCAACCTGATATTCATATTTGTTATTCCTTGGTTAATTAAAAACGATGTTGGGAGCGGATGGCTGGCCTCCTGGTATAAAGGCCGCTGGGTTGGATATGTATTTATTTCCAATTTGATTGCAAGTGTTGTTACATTCGTAATGCTTTTGCCTCAGTTCTTAGAAATAGAGTTTAAGTTTAACAAAGCTTTATTCGGTAATATGTTTGGATACAGCTGGCCTGTGCTGGTTGCCAACCTGTCGTTTATTATTAATGAAAACCTGGATAAAATTTTATTGAGTAAATACCTGCCAACCAATATCGCCGATCACGACATTGGTATTTATGGGGCAGTATGTAAATTGGCCATTTTTATCAGTATTTTCAATACGGCATTCAGGTTGGGAGCCGAGCCTTTCTTTTTTAGCCATGCTAAAAATGCCAATGCAAAGCAAACTTATGCCACCATACTGTATTATTTTGTGCTTGCTCTATCCATTCTGTTTGTTGGCTTAACGGCAAACATTGAAATTATTAAACATTTTATCTCAGATAAATATTGGGTTGGACTTACGGCTGTTCCATACCTGTTATTTGGTTACGTGTGCCTGGGTATTTACATGAATTTATCTGTTTGGTACCGTTTGTCAGACCAGACACGGTTTGGTTTGTACATTTCGTTGGTGGGGGCAGTGTTTACCATTGTAATGAACATTATTCTGATACCAAAGTACAGTTATATGGGGTCGGCTTGGGTATCTATGTTTGCTTACCTGATTATTATGGTTATTTCTTACGTGTTGGGTCAAAAGCATTATCCTATTCCTTATAATTTAAAGCGTATGGTTGCCTATCTTGTGGTTTCCGTAATTTTAGTTTATCTTTCTTTTTGGGTATTTAAACAAAATATTTACTTTGGAAACGGGTTGCTGATTATCTTTTTATTAGGCATGTTTTATTTTGAAAAGAGTAATTTGTTAAAGCTTCTGAAAAAGTAATTTAAAATCCCACCACTCCAATCTCACATCTAATAAAATGGAAATAAAAATCATCAATAAATCAGGCCACCCGCTGCCGCAATACGAAACTGCGCATGCAGCTGGCATGGATTTGAGGGCAGCAATAACCGAAGAGATTACACTTAAACCTTTGCAGCGCTTGTTGGTTTCTACAGGCTTGTTTATCGAGCTGCCCATAGGTTACGAAGCGCAGATCAGGCCAAGAAGCGGACTGGCGTATAAGCATGGCATTAGTATTGTTAATGCTCCGGGTACAATTGATGCCGATTACCGTGGTGAGATCAAAGTTTTATTGGTAAATTTATCGGATACAGATTTTAAAATTGTTAATGGCGACAGGATTGCGCAAATGGTAGTGGCTAAGCACGAAACGGTGAGCTGGCAGGCGGTTGATGCGCTTGGAGAAACCGATCGTGGCGAAGGCGGTTATGGCCATACCGGAAAGTAATTTTGGCACTCGTGGTTTTCAGTTTGAAGTTAATTTTTGGATGATATGAAGTACAAAATTCATTTTCTTATTGCACTTAGCTTAGCTGGTTTCCAGGCTTTTGGTCAGGGGACGGTTACTCCGGCAAGCAACCGCGATAGCAATATGGTAAAACAGTTGTTCTTTGCGGGGTTGCGCGAGAAAATGTCTGAAAATTATGTAGTCGCATCAACCAATTTTAATAAGATTGTAAGCTTAGATCCCAATAACCATGCGGCCTATTTTGAGCTGGCCAATGCCAATTTGCGCTTAGATAAGCTTGCCGAAGCAGAGCAAAATATAAAGCAGGCACTTAAAATCAATCAGGATAACCTCTGGTACTGGCGTTTATTGGGCGAGGTGTACAAACGGAACAATAAAATGCCCGAGCTGGTTGAGGTTTTTAATCAGTTAATCCGCCTCGATCCCCAAAATGATGCCTACTACTTTGATAAGGCCAATGCACAGTTTTTAGCCAATCAGCTCGATGCCGCGAAGAAAACCTACGGTGAAATAGAAGCCAAATTTGGAGAGTCGAAGGAGTTGCTAGTGGCCAAAAGAAGAATGGACCAGAATGGGAGTACCTCAGAAAGCGATATTGTTAAATTATTAGAGGGCAACCAGGCCGATGTAAAAAACTATTTATATGCCGCGGGTTTGCTGTTGCAAAAAGGCAACGATCCCGAAGCCTTAAAAGTGCTGGTAAAAGCACATCAATTAGAACCCAATAATTTTGAAGTAAACTTAGGCTTGGCCGATATTTACCGCAAGCAGAAAAACGACGAAGCAGCATTTGCTTCATTAAAAATGGCTTTCGAAAGTGCAGAGATGCCAATAAATGAGAAAATAAAAATTATTGCAGCCCTTTTCCCAAAACTCAACCAGCCTGTGGTGGCTAAAAACTTAACCGAACTAACTAAACTGGTTGCAGAAAAAAATCCTTCAGATGCAAAAGCACTGGCACTTTATGGTGATGTACTTTATCAGCAAAACAATTTAAAAGAAGCTTTAACACAATATCAGGCTGCCTTAAAACTGAACGAACAGGTTTATGTAGTTTGGGAGCAGGTGATTAATATTCACACCCTACTTGGGCATTATGATGAAGCTGTGAAAGTTGGAGATGAAGCGCTAACCATTTACCCAAACCAGGCGAGCTTGTATTATTACGTGGCTTATGCCCTGTTTAAAACCGGTAAATTCGATACGGCTTTAAGTAACCTCAAAACTGCGCTGCAACTCGATGTAGAGAATAAAAGTTTGCAGGCACAGGTTTACGCCTTGCAGGGCGATATTTATATCAACCAGAATAATTTTGCACTGGCCAAAACAGCCTTCGAAAAGGCCATTACAGTTGAGCCAGATAATTACCTCATCATGAATAATTATGCTTACTATCTGGCGCTGAGGAATGACGATTTAAATAAAGCAGCTAAATATGCCGAAACTGCGGCCAATGCCATGCCTAACAATTCGTCGATTACCGATACCTATGCCTTTATACTGTTTAAACAGCAAAAATACGATCTGGCCGAAACCTGGATTGAAAAGGCCTTGCAAAACAATAGTAGTAAAAATGGTGTTTATCTGGAGCGATATGGCGATATCCTGTACATGAAGGGTGAAAAAGATGCCGCACTAATTCAATGGCAAAAAGCAAAAGAAGCTGGAAACAGCTCGGAAGTATTAAATAAAAAAATAAATGAAAAGAAATATTTTAAATAGCCTGTTCCTGGTAGGTACTGTAGTTTTTGTTTCCGCATGTAAGCCTAAAAAAGAAATTGTAGTGGCTCCGCAGGCCAAAACAGAAACCAAAACCGATAATACTAAAGCCGAAGCCTTAACTTTACTAAACGGTAAGCAACTTAAATTTAATACCCTTTCACTCAAAGCGAAAGCAACGCTCGATATTGCCGGCGATGCCAACGATGTAACCATGAATTTCAAAATGAAAGACAAGGAAACCATTTGGGTAAGTATTACCGCTTTGGGTGGCATGGCCGAAGTGGCGAGAGCTTTAATTACACCAGATAGTATTAAAATTATGAACCGCATGAAAAGTGAATATCTGAAAAAGCCTTTCAGTTACGTTTATAATTTCACCAATAAACAGGTTAATTTTAATACCCTGCAAGCCATTTTAACCGGTAATGCCATGGGCGAGTTTTTAACTGATCAGTCGGATGTTAAACAGGAAAACGGCGTTTGGGTAGTTTCGGGCAGTAAGCAAACGCTCGATTATAAATTGCTATTCAATACGCTTTTTAAAGTGGCGGAAACCAATTTAAATGATTCGCAAAACGGACAGGCCTTAAAAGTAACCTATACCGATTATCAGAAATTAAATGAATATTTATTTCCAAGTGCTTTGCAAATCAAAACCTTATCTAAAGCAAAGCGAATAAACATCGACATGCAGTTTGTTAAAATTGATGGCAATGTTCCGGTCGATTTTCCGTTTAGTGTACCAAAGAGATTTACTGTAGTAAAGTAATTACCAAACAAATTAACCAGGTGTGGTGCTCAAACCTATCCGGAGCATGAAGATTAAGTGAAGACGGTTCTGTTATAAGTAATTATGACCTGAGTATCTCAATTTTAATATTTTTTACTACAAAATTTTTATACTTTTGGCTTAATGAAGCTACACAAATATCTATTTATCCTTTTTTTTAGCGCGCTCACCCTTTCGGCAGTAGCGCAAACTGAAAGCCAACTTAGAAGGAAAAAAGAAGCCATTCAGCGCGAAATTGAACAACTTCAGAAAAATTTAAATAAGGCTGCCAGTGGTAAAAAACTTACCATACAGCAGATTAATACCATTAATGCCCAGATTCGGTTGCGCCAGGATAAGATTGGCACCATCAACTCTGAAATAAAAAATCTGGATAACCAAATCTCTCAGAACACCAATACCGTACATACATTACAAGGTCAGTTAGGCGATCTTAAAAAAGAATATGCCGGAATGATCCGTTTTGCCCAGCGTAACAGAAATGCTTACGACAAGATGATGTTTATTTTTGCTGCCAAAGATTTTAACCAGGCGTATAAACGGATAAAATACTTGCAGCAGTTTAGCCAGTACCGGAAAAAACAGGCAGGCTATATCGAAAATACACAGCAAGATCTGAATGGCAAGATTAAAGTACTGGATAAAACCCTCAGGGAAAAAAGTGACCTGTTGAAAGAGCAGGAAAGAGAACGTGAGCGTTTGGGAAAAGATAAGAGCGAACAATCGGTAGTGTTAAATAAACTGAGCAAACAGGAAAAACAGTTTAAGCAAGACATTAACACCCGTGTGAAACAACAAGCGCAGATTGATAAAGCCATTCGTTTGGCTATCCAACGTGCTATTGAGGAAGCGAGAAGAAAAGCCGCAGAAGAGGCGCGTATAGCAGCGGCCAAGGCAGCAGCAGAGGCAAGAGCTGCCGCGGCTAAAGCAAAGGCAGAAAATAAACCTGTGCCAGCAGCTCCGGCGGCAGCAAAAGAGAAAAATGCCAATGAACTGCTTACCAACGATGCCGGATCGGCAAAACTGGCAGCAGGATTTGAAAATAACAGAGGAAGGTTGCCTTATCCGGTTTCGGGTACCATTACCGAACATTTCGGTGTGCATAAGGTAGATCAGGCCACGATGAACAATGAAGGGGTAAATATTACTGCTTCGGAAGGTGCTGCAGTTAGAGCAGTATTTGATGGCGAAGTTTTAGGAGTAAGCCTTATTTATGGTAAATATGTGGTGATATTAATGCACGGTAACTATTTTACCATTTATCAAAATCTGAGATCGGCCAGTGTGAGTAAAGGCGATAAAGTAAGTACCCGCCAAACCATTGGGGTGCTGGCCAATACCGGAGATATTGCAGAACTCCATTTTGAAATTATGAGGGGCCAGACAAAATTAAACCCAGAAGCCTGGATTAGTAAATAAACTGAAGACAAGTTAAAATGTCTATATTTGTATAAATTATATTAGTGATGTATCAAGGCACGTTATTAGAGTTTTTAAACATGGGGGGGTCGGAGATCGTACTCATTTTAGTGGTAGTTCTTTTGTTATTTGGAGGTAAAAAATTACCCGAGCTGGCAAGAGGATTAGGGAAAGGGATCAGAGAATTCAAAGATGCCTCGGATGGTGTGAAGCGCGAAATCCATAGAAATATTAATGCCATGGATCTTGATAAGGAAGAAGCGGAAGAAACAACTGTAAACCATAGTCAACGTCATCACCCAACTGAGGAAGCACCGGTTGATGAAAAGGTAGAAGCACAAGCAGCGCATACACCTGAAAGCACACCTGTTGACGAAAAAAATGTTAGTGACAATCAAAAAGTTTAATCAAAAAAAATTATGTTAAATACAACAATAGCAGCAATGCTTGGAACACCAGAAATTATCATTATTGCGGTAGTGGTATTGTTATTATTTGGTGGTAAAAAAATTCCTGAACTAATGAGAGGTTTAGGTAAAGGTGTTAAAGAATTTAAAGATGGTAAAGATGGCGTTGATGGCGATCAGGTAGATCCATCTAACCGCGATAAGACTGTTTAATTGCAATAATTTTTTGTTTTGAAGAAATACAGTTCTCTTAAAGAGATTCAATCGCTCATTTCGCAAAAGCAGTTAACTTTACCCGATTTATTGGCTTATTATTTTAAGCAGATTAAAGATAATGAACACCTCAATGCATTTAATGAGGTGTTTTTTTATACGGCCGAAGTTCAGGCAAAAGCGGTACAGCAGAAAATAGAAGCAGGTACTGCAGGTAAGCTTGCCGGGATGGTTATTGGGATTAAAGACAATATCTGTTACAAAGACCATGAGGTAACTGCCTCATCGAAAATGCTCGAAGGTTTTATCTCTCCTTATTCAGCTACCGTTGTTGAGCGTTTATTGCAGGAAGATGCCGTTATTATTGGCCGCTTAAACTGTGATGAATTTGCCATGGGCGGCTCAAACGAAACTTCTTTTTATGGTGCGGTAAGAAATGCTGCCAACCACGAACTTGTTCCCGGCGGTTCCTCAGGTGGTTCGGCTGTGGCGGTTCAGGCTGATATGTGTTTGTCTGCTTTAGGTACTGATACCGGTGGTTCGGTAAGGCAGCCAGCGGCTTTTTGCGGTCAGATTGGCCTTAAACCAACCTACGGACGTATTTCCCGTTATGGTGTAATTGCCTATGCTTCTTCTTTTGATCAAGTTGGCCCAATTACTTCATCGGTAGAAGATGCAGCAATTCTGCTTCAGGTTTTGGCTGGTTCCGATGATCATGATTCTACAGCTTCAGCTTTAACCGTTCCCGATTATCCGGCACATTTAAACGAAACTAAAAAACAAAAAATAGCGGTTTTAAAAGAAACGATTGAGAGCGAGGCGCTTGATCCTGAAATTAAAACGGCCATTTTAAAATCAATAGCAGATTTACAGGCGCAAGGCCATACCGTTGAGTATGTATCTTTTGATCTGTTAGATTACCTCGTTCCGGCTTATTATATTTTAACCACAGCCGAAGCTTCATCTAATCTTTCGCGCTACGATGGTGTACATTATGGTCACCGCAACATGGAAGCGAAATCGTTAAACGAACTGTATAAACTATCGCGTGCAGAAGGCTTTGGCGAAGAAGTAAAACGCCGTATCCTTTTAGGGACTTTTGTTTTAAGCGCCGGATACTACGATGCTTATTACCAAAAAGCCCAGCAGGTTCGCCGTTTAATCCGCGAAAAAATGGATCAGCTTTTCGAAGAATATGATTTTGTTTTATCGCCGGTAGCACCTACAGCAGCCTTTAAAATAGGCGATAATGTGCAGGATGCGCTGGTAATGTACATGGCCGATATTTTTACGGTACTGCCATCTTTAAGTGGTAACCCGGCTATTGCACTGCCTTTGGGCAATAACGAAGCAAATTTACCGTTAAGTATACAATTTACAGCCAAACATTTTGAGGAAGATAAGCTTCTGGCTTTTTCTCAGGCATTTTTAAAATAGGCATTAGCTTCTATATGGAGCTGTGTACAGTGATCGTCATGCTGTCCCGGTTTTGGGATAAGCATTTCAATTAGAGGTTCTGAAACAAATCCGATAGCTATCGGATCAGAATGACGGCACTGAATAAAACCAATAGCCCATGATTAAAAAATTACTTCTTGCTTCAGTTTGTGCTTGCTTCGGATTTGTTTCTTCCGTTTCGGCACAACAACTTCTCCAGTTAGATAGCCTTCGTAAAGCGCAAAACAACATTTTCATCAATACCGATACCGTAGCCGTTCCGCTGGTTACCGAGAATCCGTTAATGATGAGCCAGAATTTCATCTATAAACTCAGGCTCGATTCGATTGCCAAAACTGTTCCGCTTCCTTACAACGAGTATGTACAACAGTACATCGATATTTATGCCAAGCGTAAAGATATGTTCGGCAAGATGATCGGCTTATCGAGTTATTATTTTCCGATTTTTGATAAGGCTTTAAAAGATTACAACATTCCGCAAGAGATAAAATACCTTACTATTGTCGAATCCCAAATGAACCCGCATGCCATTTCGCGTGTTGGGGCAACGGGTATCTGGCAGTTTATGTTTGGTACCGGAAAAGCTTACGGTTTAAAGATGGATAACTTTGTTGATGAACGTAAAGATCCCATTCAGGCCAGTTATGCAGCTGCAGCTTATTTTAGAGATGCATTCGAAGAACTGGGTGACTGGCTTTTGGCCATTGCAGCCTATAACTGTGGTAAGGGCAATGTAACCCGTGCGATTGATAAAGCCGGATCACGGGATTTTTGGGTAATCAGACAATTTTTGCCGAAAGAAACCAGGAATTATGTACCTGCATTTATTGCTGCGGTTTACGTAATGAATTATTCGAACAAACATCAGATTACCAGTCAGGCCTGCAATATGTTCCTGAAGACTGATACTGTTCAAACCACCAGGTTTGTATCGCTTGCCACACTCGCGAAGGCCCTAAACGTAGAAGAATCGGCTATATTTGCCTTAAACCCCTCATATAAGAAGAAGATTGTTAACGGTACCGACGATGAGCCCAAGCGTATTGTGATGCCGAAATTGAAAGATATCGATTTTGCCGGTGTTTACGAAGTGCTCAACAATGTGGATGTTGATGTGAACATGCGCGTAATTGAGGCGAGCACCGACGATGTACGCGATTTACGAAAGAAAAAAGCCAAGAGTACTACTGCTTCTGCAGTAGTTTACCATAAAGTTACCAGCGGACAAAATTTAACTTCCCTAGCCGATAAGTATGGGGTTGAGGTGCAGGATTTGCGCGTTTGGAACGGCTTAAAAAGTAAAAGTATAGTGCCCGGACAAAGACTTAAAATTTATGCCAAAAACCGTGTAGCCCTTAAAGCACCTGCATCGTTTTTAAGCTATAAAGTAAAAACTGGCGATACCTTGTCAGAGATTGCCGAGAAATTTGATGGCGCGACCGTACAGAGCATCAGAAGAGATAATAAGCTAAGCAAAGCTGGTCTACAGGCTGGTATGATCCTGAAAATCAGTAAGGGCTAAGTGAGCCTAAAAAGCATTTCACAATTTCTATTCGCATTCAGTTAGTGGAATTTCTAACTAAATTGGTGTGGTTCATTAATCGAATCTTATTTGTGAAATGTCTTTTATAAGTGTACACAAATGGATCAACTTCTCCAAACTTACGACAAGACGGTAACCGAGTATAAAAAAACTATTTCAGATAGTTTTAATGTTGATGACTTTCGGGAATACAACGAGATTCTTTTCTCTGCGCATAGCTGCGCCGTTGAGGGTAATTCTTTTACTGTAGACGAGGCAAGAGAGTTAAGAGAGAAGGGGATGAGCTTTAAACTCCAAAATCATTCGCTTTTTGAAGCTTTCGAAATCTTAGACCATTTTAAGGCATATGAATTTGTTTTTGATAACCTGGACAGGCCTTTGTCAGAACCCTTTGTCAAACAAACTCAGGAATTGCTTACCAGAAATACAATTAAATTCGCAAAAGGATATGAGCCTGGGGAATACACAACGAGGCAGATGGCAGCTGGAGATACAGTTTTTGAGGATTTCGAAACCAGTATTAAAAGAATGCCTCAATTAATGCAGTCAACGGAGGATGCAATCCTCAAATCAAGTTTGCATCCATTGGAAATCAGTACGCGTTTCCACAAGTTTTTCATCTATCTTCACCCATTTCCAGATGGCAATGGTCGAGTGGGTAGGTTAATATCCAATTATATTTTAGCTAGATTGTCACAGCCCCATGTGATTGTAACAGCGGCAGATAAACCAGCTTACATTAATACACTCAAACTTTCAGAAAAGCATGGAGATACTAGTGTTTTGACAAACTATTTTGCAGAATTGAGCATAGCACGCATGCAATCAGAGATTGATCAAAAAAGAAGCCTCACTAATAATTTTGAGATGAATTTCCAACCATGTAAAAGATAGAGGTAGGTTTTGCTATCACATTTGCAAGGTTGAAATAATGAGTTCTTCTTGTTATTTTAACTCAATTTTTTACTAAGACCAGATTAAACTTTTTTGGGGGGCTTTTTATTTTATGCCTCATAAAAAGAATTGTACCTTTGCGCCGTCACTAATAAGTTACGTAATGAGTAAAACCACTAGAAAGCAAGATGCGCTTGATTATCACGCACAAGGCCGTCCGGGAAAGATACAGGTAATTCCAACAAAACCTACAAATTCGCAGAGAGATTTAACCCTCGCTTATTCACCGGGAGTAGCCGAGCCTTGCTTGCAAATAGCAGAAAATAAAGAAGATGTTTATAAGTACACCGCAAAAGGAAACCTTGTTGCGGTAATCAGTAATGGTACAGCCGTTTTAGGTTTGGGCGATATTGGCCCTGAAGCCGGAAAGCCGGTAATGGAAGGTAAAGGTTTACTTTTCAAAATCTTTGCCGATATCGATGTATTCGATTTAGAGCTGGATACCAAAAACGTAGATGATTTTGTAAAAATCGTTAAAGCTCTGGAGCCAACTTTTGGAGGTGTAAACCTGGAGGATATTAAAGCACCAGAATGTTTCGAAATCGAACGCCGTTTAAAGGAAGAGATGAACATTCCGGTAATGCACGATGACCAGCATGGTACCGCGATTATTTCGGCAGCAGCTTTATTAAATGCCTGCGAAATCATCAAGAAAAAAATGGATAAGATCAAAATTGTAGTTAATGGTGCTGGTGCCGCTGCAATTTCTTGTACCAAATTATATGTTTCTTTAGGTGCTAAAAAAGAGAACATCGTGATGTGCGACCGTTCGGGCGTAATCCGCAAAGACCGCGAATCGCTTGATGCGATTAAAGCCGAATTTGCTACCGATAGAAAGATCAACACTTTGGAAGAAGCGATGAAAGATTCGGATGTTTTCATCGGTCTTTCTTCTGCTGATTGCGTTAGCGTAGATATGTTGAATTCGATGGCCAAAAACCCGATTGTTTTTGCCATGTCGAACCCAAATCCTGAAATTGCTTACGAATTGGCGATCAAAACCCGTAAAGATATCATTATGGCAACCGGCCGTTCTGATTATCCTAACCAGGTTAATAACGTTTTAGGTTTCCCTTACATTTTCCGTGGTGCGCTTGATGTACGTGCAACCAGCATTAACGAGCCGATGAAAATTGCTGCGGTTAAAGCGATTGCCGAACTGGCCAAAAAATCAGTTCCGGAATCGGTAAACCTGGCCTATAATGCCCGTAACCTTAAATTTGGTAAAGATTATATCATTCCTAAACCGGTAGATTTCAGGTTAATTACCGAGGTTTCTACTGCTGTGGCTAAAGCGGCTATCGAAAGCGGTGTTGCCCGTAAAATCATTACCGATTGGGATGCTTATACCGAGGAACTGAGAAAACGTTTAGGTTTGGATGATGCCATTATGCGTGCCATTACCACCAAAGCCAAAACAGATCCAAAACGTGTGGTTTTTGCTGAAGCAGATAACTATAAAATCTTAAAGGCAGCACAGATCGTAAACGACGAAAATATTGCAATTCCGATCCTTTTAGGAAATAAAGATAAAATACAAGCCATTATTGATGAGCATGGTTTAGAACTGGAAGGTGTAGAAATCATCGATCAGATGCAAAACCCTGATAAAACTAAACAATATGCTGAGGCGCTTTACAAAAAACGTCAGCGTAAAGGTGTTTCATTAACCGATGCGACTAAATTATTGAGAGATCGTAACTATTACGGTGCATCGATGGTAGAGTTCGGCGAAGCAGATGCCATGATTTCTGGTTTAACCAAAAATTACGGATCCACCATTAAGCCTGCGCTACATGTAATTGGTGTTGATCCAAGTGTAAAACGCGTAGCTGGTATGTACATGATGATGACCAAAAAAGGTCCGGTTTTCTTTGGCGATACCACAGTGAATGTTGATCCAACAGCTGAAGAACTGGTAGATATTACCTTACTGCTGGATAAATCGGTTAAACAGTTCAATATTAAGCCGCGTATTGCTTTATTATCGTATTCGAACTTTGGCTCAAACGATGGGGTAACACCAAACAAAGTAAGAGAAACCGTAAATCTTTTGCATAAAAATCACCCGGATGTAGTGGTTGATGGAGAAATGCAAGGGAACTTTGCCATTAACAACGAATTATTGAAAGATAACTTCCCTTTCAGCACCCTGGCCGATGCTCCTGCAAACACTTTGGTATTCCCGAATTTAGAGTCGGGTAACATTGCATACAAATTGTTACAAGAGCTGGGTGGAGCAGAGGCGGTTGGACCAATTTTATTGGGATTAAACAAGCCTGTTCATATTGTTCAGTTAGGAAGTTCGGTGCGGGAGATCGTAAATATGGTTACTATTGCAGTAGTAGATGTTCAAGCCAAAGAAGAAATTGCTGGAACTTCGAAACGAAAAGGTATATTTACAAAATCAACCAAGAAGTAGAATTACATGTACGCCTATATCGACGGTAAATTGACATTTAAAAACCCAGCTTATGTTGTGGTGGAAGCCGGAGGTATAGGCTATCATATTAATATATCATTAAATACTTACAGCGCTTTGGGCGATGCAGAAAGGTGTAAAATTTATACCTGGCTGCACGTTAAAGAAGATGCACACACATTATACGGCTTCGCTGATGAAGGCGAACGCCGTTTATTTTTACACCTGATTTCGGTATCAGGGATAGGACCCAACACCGGACGGATGATTTTATCGTCCATCACACCAGTGGAAATCCAAACGGCAATAATCAAGGCCGATTTGCCACTTATTCAACGCATTAAAGGTTTAGGAGCAAAAACAGCTCAGCGCCTGGTTTTAGAATTACAGGACAAACTAAAAAAAGAAGGCGCAGATTCATTAATTTCTATGCCTTTACACAATACTGTTAAAGATGAAGCGTTATCAGCATTGGTAATGCTCGGATTTGCCAAACAAACAGCCGAAAAAACTATAGATCAGATATTAAAAGTGAATGAGGGAACCCTTTCGGTTGAACAACTAATTAAGTATGCTTTGAAAACCTTATAAGATCTAACGCCTTTGAAGAGAATATCTACCTTTCTGTTTCTCATCCCCATCTTATTAATTGCTACTCAAAACGCCTTCTCTCAAGTTGTTCCAAGCAAGACGGATACTGTTACAAAAAAAAATAACTTCAGTTTACGAGAAAAGGAACGTTTAGGCCTGGGGCCATCTGTTAATCCGTTCTATCCTGCGCCCAGTAATTTAAAGCGTGTGGTAGAATACGATGCCAAAAACAAACGTTATATCGTTAAGGAATTAATTGGTGAACAGTTTGTGCTCAATACCCAATATTTAACCATCGATGAATACCAACGCCTGGTAAACAGCGAAATTAAACGCGGCAACTGGCGCAGCATTTCCAATGCCGAGGTAAGCGATTACCGGAGTACAGGTATTATTCCACAAATACAGGTAAACAGCAAAGCCTTCGAAAAATTATTTGGCGGTACCACCATCGATATTCAACCACGGGGTGAAGCCGAACTTACTTTTTTAGGCCGCGTAAATAAAAATGAAAACCCACTTTTTAACGAAAGGCAAAGGGTGCAAACCAATTTCGATTTTAACCAAAGGATTCAGATGGATCTGGTTGGGAATATCGGAACAAAACTGAAAATAAAAAGTAATTACAATACCGAAGCCCAGTTTGATTTCGAAAACCAGATTAAACTCGACTATACCGGAGGTAAAGATGATATCATCCAGAAAATTGAGGCGGGTAACGTAAGTTTGCCTTTAAATACCTCTTTAATTACCGGAACACAGGCTCTTTTTGGTATTAAAACACAGTTAAAATTCGGCCGCTTAAATGTAACGAGTGTTTACACGCAGCAGAAATCCGAATCGCGCGAAATTAAAATTACCAATGGTGCACAACAAAATACCACCACGGTAAACATCGATAGCTACGAGGCCAACAAGCACTATTTCCTTTCGCAGTATTTCAGAAATAACTACAATAAGAACCTGGCTAATGCGCCAATTATTACTTCACCAATTCAGATTACTAAAATTGAGGTCTGGATTACCAATAAAGCTGGTAATACTTCGGATTCGAGAGATGTTTTGGGCTTACTGGATTTAGGTGAGAATGCACCATACAACAATTTAATTACGGGTGGTACTTCAGGCTTACCCGCCGGAACTACTGCTGCCGGCTTCGCTCAACAATCCAATAACCTGATTTCGCAATTAAATGCTTATCAGGGTGGTGCTATAAGGCAGACCAATTCTAATGCTGTTATTTCTTTCTTCCAATCCAGTCCGCCATACATGGCTGGTACAGATAACTTTGCCAAATTAACTTATGCCAGGAGATTGACGGAAAGAGAGTTTACTTTTCAACCGCAATTGGGTTATTTATCGCTAAATAATCCGCTCAATGCCGATGAAGTTTTAACAGTTGCCTACCGTTATACCTACAATGGAGTAGAGTACCAGGTGGGTGAATTTTCTACCGATGTGCCTTTCGATGCGGCGAATCCAAAAGTACTTTATACCAAATTACTAAAGAACGAAACCACTAAAATTTCGCTTCCTACATGGGATTTGATGATGAAAAACATCTACTCAATAGGTGGATATCAGATCAGCAGCCAGAATTTTAAATTAGACATCTTCCGTATCGACAACCAAACCGGTGTTGATAATCCGGTAATGACCGAAGGACAGAATACAGCCAATAAACAGTGGATTGCATTAACCGAGTTTGACCGTTTAAACCAGCAAAATGAGCGTAAACCGGATGGGGTTTTCGATTTTGTGGCGGCTAACAATGCATTTGGCGCATACTCTACAGCAAACAATGCCAATACCCCAAGTTTATTCGGAACAGGCAGCAATGGGCAAACCTCTTTAGTAACCAATACCAACACGGGTTATATTACCATCGACCCCGCAAACGGACGAATTATTTTTCCGGTAATAGAGCCTTTCGGAAAGGATTTGGCAGCCAGATTTTTACCGGGTGAGCAGGCCTTAATTGATAAATATACTTTTACTGCATTATACGATTCGACCCAAACCATTGCCAAACAATTGTTCCAAAACCAGAACCGTTACGTAATTAAAGTAAACTACCAGTCTGATATTTCTTCTGAATTTAGTTTAAATGCCATTAATGTTCCGGAAGGTTCGGTAAAGGTGTTTGCAGGTACAATGCCTTTAACAGAGGGGGTAGATTTTACGGTTGATTACCAGGGTGGAAGGGTAAGCGTAATTAACCAGGCACTTTTAATTTCTGGTCAGCCTATTCGCATTACAACCGAAAATAACGAACTCTTTGGTTTACAACAGCGGTCGCTTTTTGGTACCCGCTTAGATTACCGAGTAAACAACAAACTGAATTTGGGTGGTACGATAATGAACCTGACGGAAAAACCGCTGACCCAGAAAGTGAATATTGGCGAAGAGCCCATTTCAAATACCATTTGGGGAGCCGATATCAACTACAGTTCGCCTTCAAGATTTTTAACCAAACTGGTTGATAAAATTCCACTTATTTCTACTAAAGCACCATCGAGCGTTACTTTTTACGGAGAGTTTGCGCAATTAATTCCAGGTCACCCGAGGGCTTTGAATTTTGCAGGCAGTAAAAACGGCGTAAGTTATCTCGACGATTTTGAAGCTTCGCGTTCGGTTATCGATTTAAAAAGTGCTATTTCATGGCAGTTATCCGGTACACCGCAACTGTTTCAGGAGTTCGACCGGTCTAACGATCTTTCGTACGGATACAACAGGGCAAGGGTAGCCTTTTATAATATCGATCCTACTTTTTACAATTCGGCAGCTTCAACTACGCCGGCCAATATCAGAAACAACAGGGCCGAACTTTCTAACCACTATGTTAGGGAGGTAATAGAGCAAGAGGTTTTCCCTTTCAAAGAAACGGCAACCGGACAGGCACTAAACATTACCACTTTTGACGTGGCTTACTACCCGACTGTTAGGGGACCTTATAACTTCCGTACTACAGGTTTTAAACCTGACGGATCATTACTGCAACCACAAAATAGCTGGGCAGGCTTTCAACGGAAGATTGAAACCAACGACTTTGAAGCCTTAAACGTTGGCTTTATTGAACTTTGGGTAATGGATCCGTTTATCTACAAACCAAACTCGAGCGGAGGGGATCTGTATTTCAATCTCGGAAACATTTCGGAAGATATCCTTAAGGATGGCAGAAAATCGTTGGAGAATGGTTTGCCGGCTACAAACGATCCGACTAAATATGATGAAACAGCCTGGGGTCGTGTACCTAAATTGCAACCTGTGGTACAGGCTTTCGATAACAATGCTGATTCGCGTAAGGCACAGGATGTTGGTTTAGATGGTTTATCAGATGCAGATGAAAAGACCAAATTCGCAGCCGAAATCAATCAGATTAAATCGCAATTGAATGCCAACGCAGCTGCTACTTTAGATGCCGATCCGGCATCAGATAACTATGCATATTTCAGAGGTCCGGCTTTAGATCAGATTAATGCCGGTATTTTAAAACGCTACGAAAGATATAACGGAACTGAGGGTAACTCAAAAACCTCACAACAATCGCAGGCAGAACTTGGGCTGGAGAATTCGGCCTCAACCTCCTTACCAGATGGTGAGGATATCAACCGCGATAACAACATGACCCAAAGCGACGAGTATTTCCAGTACAAAGTTTCTATTCGTCCAGGGGATTTAAATGTAGGACAGAATTTCATTACAGATAAAGTAACCTCGCAGGTTAAACTGGCCAATGGAAATACCCAGGCAGTAACCTGGTATCAGTTCAGGATTCCAATCGGGCAGTACCAGCAAAAAGTTGGCGGCATTCAGGATTTTAAATCGATCCGTTTTTTCAGGATGTTCATGACCAACTTCGCCGATACTGCGGTAATGCGTTTTGCAAAACTACAGTTAATCCGTGGCGAGTGGCGCGAATACAATGCATCCAATCAGGCTGCGCAGGTTATCGTCGATCCGGCTTTGCCAGCTTTAACCCCTGATAATTCTACTGTTGAAGTGTCAACCGTAAATATCGAAGAAAACGGCAAGCGCTCACCTATTCCTTATGTTACCCCTCCGGGTATTCTGCGCGAGCGCGATTACAGCAACTACCGTGGCGATACCCGCCTAAACGAGCAATCGTTATCAGTAATAGTAAAATCGTTAAGAGATGGTTATGGGCGTGCAGCCTTTAAAACTGCCTATAGCGATTTCAGGTCTTATAAACATTTGGAAATGTTTGTGCATGCCGAAGCTGTTAATAACCAGTTGTTAAATGATGGTGATGTTTCTGCCTTTTTAAGGATCGGAACTGATAACCAGGATAACTATTACGAATATGTAATGCCGTTAAAGGTAACCGCGCCGGGCACCAGCGATCCGGATGCCATTTGGCCAGAAGCCAACAGGATGGATATTGATTTAACGCTTTTCCAAAATGCCAAACTTGCCCGTAATGTGGCTAAACAGGCTAACGGACAACCGTGGGCAATAAATGTACCTTTTACTTATACCGACGGCACCAGAACCATTGTGGTTAAAGGGCAGCCCGATATGAGTAAAGTAAGGGTTTACATGGTAGGTATCAAAAACCCGCTTCGTCAGGCTAACGAGGTTGGTAGTGATGATGGCCAGGATAAAAATGCCCTGGTTTGGTTTAACGAATTAAGGCTAACCGAATTTGATGAAAAAGGTGGATGGGCAGCAACAGGAAGGTTGAATTTAAAACTGGCCGATTTTGCCGATGTAAATATTTCGGGGAGTAAATCGACTGTTGGTTTTGGTTCAATTGATTCGAAGGTTAGCGAGCGTAACCGTGCCGATAATGTGTTATTGGATGTATCGTCGGCCATGGAGCTCGGAAAATTCCTGCCACAAAAATCGGGGGTTAAAATACCGATGTTTGTAAGTTATTCTAAGCAGGTTTCTACACCGCAGTATAACCCGAGAACGCCGGATATTGAGTTGAAAAATGCGTTGGACCGATCAACCAAAGAACAAAAAGATTCGATTTTAAATTTCGCCCAGGATTATACCGTTAGAAGAGGCATTAACTTTACCAATGTTCGGAAAGAGCGCACCAATAATAGCAAACCGGTAAGGCTGTGGGATATCGAAAACTTCTCTGCAAGTTATGCCTATACCCAGTATAACCACCGTGATTTTATTAACCAGAGTAGCATCCAGAATACTTACAGGGCATCGCTACAATATAGTTATTCGAGAGAGGCTAAAACCATAGCACCGTTCGAAAAGATCATTAAATCGAATATGCTGGCATTATTGAAAGATTTTAATTTCAGTATTTTTCCAAGTGCCATTAATTTCAGGATTGATGTAGATCGTTTATACTCAGAAAATACTTTGAGAAACAACGACCCGAACAATACTTTGGGTGTTTACCAAACTGGTTACGGAACCACTTTTAATAAAAACTTTACCATGAGCAGGGTTTACGGCATAGCCTGGAACCTTACCCGTTCGTTACAGTTAGATTTTAACGCCACCAACTATTCTATTATTGATGAACCAGACGGAAGAATTGAAGGACTGAAACGAGATACCGTTTGGGAAAACTTAAAACGTTTAGGCCGTACAACCGATTATAACCACAACTTAAACGTTACCTATAATCTGCCGATTGATAAGATACCAGGTTTAAACTGGATTACCATTAAAACCCGTTACGGAACCAACTTTAACTGGCAAACCGAGCCGCTGGCTACCTTGCGCGATCCAAATATCAATTTAGGTAACACGGTACAAAACAGCCGGACGGTACAGGTTAACCCGACTTTAAATCTAACCACACTATACAATAAGTTTGGTTTTATACGCAATGCCGGTAACGATGATAATGGAAATAAGGCGAAAAACTTTTTCATCAACATATTAACCAGTTTAAAAAATGTAAACGCCAGCTTTGTACAAACCAAGGGTATTTTCTTGCCGGGTTATCTGCCAACAACCAAATATTTTGGTATCGATAACGCCACAGGCGCACCAGGTTTAGGCTTTGCTTTTGGTAGTCAGCGCGACATACGCGAAATGGCGTTAAACAACGGTTGGTTAACCACCGATACCTTACAAACCCAGTTGTATGTAAACACGCTTCGCGAAGATTTACAATTGACTGGCCAGGTAGAACCTTTTAAAGATTTGCGGATTACTTTAAAAGCAAACAAGGCGCAAACGCGAAATTTCTCAACCAATTTCAGGTATGTGGCCAGTGTATCATCATTTGAAAACCTGAGTGCCATTACCACGGGCGATTACAGCATTTCTTACATCGCTTTAGGTACTGCGTTTAAAGAAAATAATGCAACCCGGGTTTCGGGCTTGTTCCAGCAGTTTATGAATAACCGCAGTGTGATTTCGAGAAGGTTGGGTGCGCAAAATCCAAATTCATCGGGCGCTACCGGAGGTTTTGCCGACGGGTATAGCAAAGAAAGTCAGGATGTAATTATCTCAGCTTTTATGGCTGCCTATGCGGGCAAGGATGCCGGAAAGGTTAAAATGAATTCTTTCCCTAAAATTCCACTTCCAAACTGGAACTTAACCTACAGTGGCTTAACTCGCATTCCTTTTATTGCCGATAAATTTTCGTCGGTCGATATCAGGCACGGTTACCGTTCTGCTTATAACATCAATGGATTTAATTCGCTTTTGCGTTATCAGGAAACCAATGGAGCAGTGAGTAGCAGGGATGTAAACAATAACTTTTTACCCGAATACCAGTTTGCACAAGTTACGATTTCAGAATATTTTGCACCATTGGTTGGGGTAGATACCAGGTTTAAAAATAACCTGACGGCTTCTTTCGAGTTAAACCGATCACGTTTATTGGGCTTAAGTTTATCGAACAGCCAGCTGGCACAACTATCAGAAAACAATATGGTTTTAGGCCTGGGTTACCGTACCAATAAATTCCGTTTCCCGTTTGGCTGGTTTAAAAGCTTAAAAATGGATAACAACATGGACTTTAAACTCGATGTGGCCATTCGCGATAATAAAACCGTTATTTACCGGGCTGATATTACTGAAGCAGAGGTTTCTTCAGGGGCAAAAAACATTACCCTAAGGCCTAGCGTTGATTATGTGTTAAACCAAAAGTTTAATATTAAGTTATTTTACGATTCGAACATTACCAAGCCTTATACCTCGCAAACCTTTAATACTTCATTTAGTAATTTTGGCTTTAGTTTAAGGTTTACGTTGAATTAATGAATCTTCAATCATAGAAAAGCCTCATTTTTAATGGGGCTTTTTCATGCAGAAGAAAAAATGTTGAACAAATCAATGTCACAGATATTGAAAAGTTATTGATCACTTAACGGCTCTAGGTTACTATTATCTCTTTCATTCGGTTGGTTCGAAAGAACATTGTTCCGCCCGATAGAGAATATCCTGCTAAATAAATAGGCCGTGATGAACATGGGGACATAACTGAATACAAGATGGTCGAAATGCATTAAATAGGTGCTTCCGCTGGCAATTAGATAAAAAAGAAAGATTACTATTGAGTGCGCGATGGGCCTGTCATTTATAAATCTTTTATACCCCATTTTTTCAATCAGGTATATATTAAATGTAATAAATACAGCAACGATGCCGACAAAAATAAACATATGGTTAAACGGAATGTTAAAAGTGAAGTTATAATTCGCTGGTTTAATCAGCGTAATTAAACCGATATAGACAAATCCAATCGCCATAGTAAGGGGAACAGAAGCGATTAAGGTTGCCAGGCATACTTTTAAGGTATAAACAAAGGAAGGTTTCATATTGAGTGTTAATTTGTATTTTCAATATAGATATTATTTCTGAGTTTGACCTTGACCAGCCATGGTAATCGCAACATTCAACTTTTCTGATAAGTTAATTTTTAAGCCATTGCGAATGGATAAACTAAATTGTATTTTTGAAGCGCAAACACTACCAATTGCATAAATATTTTGCAGCTGGTATGTTGGCTAAGGAGAGTAAAAAATAAATAACTTATTTTCAAAACATATAAAATAATGAATTTTCCATCAGAATTAAAGTACACTAAAGACCACGAGTGGGTTAGAGTTGAAGGTAACGAAGCTTATATTGGCGTAACTGATTTTGCACAACGCGAGTTAGGTGATATCGTTTATGTTGACATCAACACCGTAGGTAGCGAAGTAGCTAAAGAAGAAGTTTTCGGTACAGTAGAGGCCGTTAAAACCGTATCTGATTTATATATGCCTGTTACCGGAACCGTATTAGAAGTTAATGCTGACCTAAACGACAACCCTGAATTGGTTAACTCTGATCCTTATGGAGAAGGCTGGATGGTTAAAGTATCTTTAGCTGATTTAACTGAAGTAGAAGGTTTGCTTACAGCTGCTGCATACCAGGAATTGGTAGGCGCTTAATTTATCATATTTTGTACAAAGCACTAAAAAGACAAATCTGGGCCATTATCTGGACCCTTGTTATTTTAGTGCTTTGTAATATGAGGATGCCTGAGTCTTCTGGTCCGGGTTTTTTCTTCGAAGGTTTTGATAAAATGACTCATCTGGGGTTTTTCTTTGTTTTATCTGTGCTGCTCTTTTATGGTAAAATAAGGTATCAGCATACTTTCGCTTTCAGAACATTAACAATTTTTAAAATCCTCCTGATCAATGCCATTATTGGAGGTACAATCGAAATATTACAGTGGAAAGTTTTTACCTACCGCTCTGCCGAATGGTGGGATTTTGCCTGTGATATGTTAGGTGCGTTAATGGCTGTTTTCAGTTATGTATTGCTCCATAAATTAAATTTCAATGAAAACGAAAGTTAGTATTATCTGCGTTATGGTAACCATATGTTTAAGCAGCTGCAGTATTTTTAAAAAAAACTGTAACTGCCCGAAAGTATATTACAAGAGTTATCCTTCACCACAAAAATAACATAGTCAAATCCCTCCCTCCCTTTTCGATTTGATTTGCAGCTCGCTTGCTGTATTTAAAATGTTACCAAGCTTTTAACACACCTTAACAAACCTTTAAGCTTTTGCCGAGTCTGATAGCTTAGTTTTGTATGTAATACCTAAATTTTTTTGATGAAAAAGAACGTTCAGAGGGCAATTTTTATAGTTCTCCTATTTTGTGGATATCTTGCCCAGGCGCAAAATACCGGCGCTATCAGCGGTAAAGTAATTAACGCAAAAGATAAAAAACCGGTTGATTTTGCTACCATAGCAATTAAAAGTTTGAAAGATTCGAGTGTGGTGGCCTCAGGTCAAACCAATCCGGATGGATCATTTAGCTTTAAAGCTATAGCAGCAGGCAAGTACCGGATTTATGCAGCCTTTTTGGGTTTAAAAACAGCAACTAAAGACGTAGAAGTGGCTAAAGCGGCAGTAAATGCTGGCGAAATTGCCATGAGCGATGATGGTGTTGATTTAAAAACCGTAAATGTTACCGCTACCATTCCGATTGTAGTAAAAAAGGATACCCTAGAATTTGATGCCAAATCAATCAAAGTGCGCGAAAACGCTGTAGTTGAAGACTTATTGCAGAAAGTACCCGGAGTTGAGGTAGCTAAAGATGGAAGTATCAAAGCCCAAGGCGAAACGGTAACCAAAGTAAAGGTAGATGGAAAAGAATTTTTTGGTAATGATCCTTTATTGGCAACCAAAAACTTACCAGCCGATATGGTTGATAAAATACAGGTAATTGATGAGCTTTCTGAACAGGCACAGTTTACCGGTATTGATGATGGAACCAGAAATAAAATCCTGAACATTACTACTAAAAATGGCATGAAACATGGCTACTTTGGTAATAGTACCGTAGGTTATGGTTCTAACGACCGTTACGATGCCAGTTTAAATGTAAACAAGTTTGACGATGACCGTCAGATCAGTTTCATTGGTCAGTTTAACAACGTAAATAAACAAAACTTTGGTCAGGGTGGTGGCGTAGGAAACGGATTTGGCGGAGGTGGAGGCGGCGGCCGTGGCGGTTTTGGCGGCGGCGGTGGGGGTAACTCCGGCAGTGGCGGGGGTGGTATCACTACAACGAATGCTGCGGGTTTAAACTTTGCCGATACTTACAAAGATGGTACACAGTTTCAGGCCAGTTATTTCTTCAATAAATCGACTGCCGATATCATTCAGGACTCACACATCCAAAATCTTTTTGGAGGGATTACAACCGATGTTACGCAGAATTTAAACAATACAACCGACCGTACCAATCACCGTTTTAATTTTATGGTGGATACGAAGATCGATCCTTCATTGTCTATTAAGATCCAGCCGAACGTAACTTACACAGAAAGTGATGGCAGTAGCATAACCAAGTATTACAGGAATTATGTAACGAGTATTACAGATGGAAGTCAGGAAAATACAACTACTGCTGCTACTCCTGCTGTTACCAATAATTTATTAGTCCGTAAAAGTTTTAAACGTAGGGGCCGTACCCTTTCGCTTAATGTAAACACCAGTATTAACGACAACAACGGTACCAATCAGAATTACCGTTTAGATCATATTACTGAAAGTGGAGTAAAAAGAGATTCGTTAACCAACCAGTTAAACAACACCAGTAGCCATGCTATAAACAACACTACAAGGTTGGTATATACTGAGCCTTTAAATAAAACCTTAAGTGTAGAATTTAATTATCAGAACGGTTATTCTAACAGCGATTCGCAGAGAGACGTATATAACTATAATCCCCTTACGTTGCAATTCGATTTAGTAGATAATACATTTTCGAATATTTATAATAACCGTACTTTAACCAATGCGGCTGGTTTTAGTTTTACTACAACAGAGAAAAAATACAACTGGAACATTGGTGTAGCCACACAGCAGACCAATAGGGTAAATACCAATTTAACTACAGGTTTAAAACGTACACAGAACTTCATTAACATTACGCCATCTGCACAGTTTAGATATAATTTCAGTAACCGTAAACGATTATTTATCAATTATCGTGGTTCTACTACGCAACCAAGCATCGATCAGATTCAGCCTATCCCAGATAATACAAATTCGCAAACCCGTTACGTAGGTAACCCGGAGTTGAAACCTTCGTTTAATAACCAGTTGAGGATTAACTTCAATAATTTCAATATCGAAAGTGGTCGTTTCTTCTTTGCCGGATTAAACCTTACACAGACCTTTAACAGTATTGGAAATACCGTTGTTCCAATATCTGGCGGCCTTCAGCAGGTTAGTTATATTAACGTTAATGGCGTTTATGCTGGTAATGCCAATGCAACCTGGTCTTTACCTTTAATGCCTGAGCGTAAGCTTACCTTAAATATTTCGGGTAACGGTTCGTATAGCAGAAACGTAAACTTTATTGCCCCTAACGCGAGTACTCAACTGGTTAAAAACGTGACCAATAGTTATACCATATCTAATGGCTATAAACTGGTTACCAACGTAGATAAGTTTGATTTAACTGGTGGCATTACCGGTAGCTATACCAACTCTACGTTTTCGGCACAGCAATCGGCAAATACGCAGTATTACACCATTAACCCAAGCTTTAATGTAAGCTATGTATTCCCGGCAAATATCAGGCTGGCTATGGACATCGATTATTTCAGAAATTTTGGTGGTGGCGATTTGTATAACCAGGAATATACCATTCTTAACCCTTACATCAGTCGTCAGTTCTTTAAAAACAGAGCTACTTTTAAATTCTCTGTAAATGATGCATTGAATCAGAATACAGGTATTTCGAGAACTACATCAGGTACTTCGATTACCGATTTAAACTATAACGTGCTAAAACGTTACTACATGTTCTCGTTCACGTATTCGTTAACCCGTATTGGTGGTCGTACCATGAGCGGCGATATGCAAATGCCGGGTCAGGGTGGTGAAGGCCGACGCATGAGAATGTAAAAAATATCAATACCAGAATTGAAAGGCCCGTTTCTCGGGCCTTTTTTGTTTTACAGCCGTAACAGCTTATTAAATGTAAAGCTGACAATTATGTATTTCATTTGTTACTTAAGTTAAAATAAACCTTTAAATATGCTGATAGTCTCTATGTTATAAAAACCAAACTAACCGAATGAAACCAATCTTTACGCTGCTTCTTGTACTATGTTCTTATTTTGTTTATGCCCAAAAAGCCGGCTCGGTGAGTGGGAGGGTGCTTCAATCGAAAGATAAAAAACCAATTGATTATGCTTCTTTGGCAGTAAGGAACCTAACCGATTCTAGTATGGTTGGTGCAATGAGTACTACCGAAGACGGAAAGTTTGTTTTCAAAGATCTGAAACCTGGCCCTTACCGAGTATATGCTGCATTTTTGGGATTAAAAAATATCACGAAAGATTTTACCATTACAGCCGATAAACCGGATGTAAGCTTAGGCGATATTGTTTTAGAAGGAGGTGCAATTGAGCTTCAAACCGTTGATATCAAGGCAGAAGTGCCTCCGATTGTGGTGAAGAAAGATACGCTTGAATTTAATGCAGGCTCGTTTAAAGTGGTAGAAAACGCAGTAGTAGAAGATCTGTTAAAAAAACTACCCGGAGTAGAAGTCGATAAATCGGGTGCGGTAAAAGCCCAGGGCGAAACCATTACAAAAGTTAAGGTGGATGGAAAGCTGTTTTTTGGGAACGACCCTTTACTGGCAACCAAAAACCTACCGGCAGATATGGTAGATAAAATCCAGATCATCGACGAACTTTCAGATCAGGCCCAGTTTACCGGTATAGATGATGGTTCGAGGACTAAGATCATTAATATTACAACCAAAAAGGACCGGAAGAATGGTTACTTTGGCAACACTTCGGGAGGTTATGGATCTAACGACCGTTACGATATAAACACAAATATCAACCATTTTAACCAGGACAGACGGCTAAGTGTAATTGGGCAGTTCAACAATGTAAACAAGCAAAACTTTGGTGGTGGTTTAGGTGGCGGTAACAGCGGCGGAAATGGTGGCCGTAGCGGGATTACAGATACTAAGGCCGGTGGATTTAACTTCTCTGACGAATATGCCGATCAAACCGAAATCAGCCTGAGTTATTTTGTGAATAAATCTGACAATCTCATTCTGCGCAATAGCGTTACACAAAATCTTTTGGGCAATGTTACCACGGTTTTTAATAATAACCAAACCAATACTTCCGACCGCTTAAACCATCGTTTAAATTTTATGGTCGATACTAAACTCGATTCGTTAACCTCACTAAAGATAGAGCCAAATTTAAGCTATACAGATAACGAGAGCCTGAACAGTAGTTTTTACAACCGCGATTACAGTACCTATAAAACAAATGGATCGCAGATATTAACCAACCACAACACCGCCCCATCAATTAGTAACAATATTTTGCTGCGTAAAAAATTTATGCGCCGCGGACGAACCTTATCCTTGAATTTCAACACCAGCATTAACAACAATGATGCTGATAACTACAACAATAACCCCGAAACAAGAGATGAAGGTGGGGTAATCACACAAAAGGTAATTAACCAGTTTAATGATCAGGAAAGCGAATCGCTTAATCAGAATACCCGTTTGGTGTATACAGAACCCTTAGATAAGACCCTAAGCTTGGAATTTCACTATCAGAACGGATATAACCACAACACTTCCGACCGTTTTACCTATAATTTTAATCCGGCTACGCTCGAGTACGATTTATTGGATCAGACATTCAGTAACTCATACGAGAATACCATTTTAACCAATGCGGCTGGATTTAGCTTTAATAAAATGGCCAAAAAATATAACTGGAATGTGGGTATGGCAGTTCAAAATACCGACCGGAAAAACAATAACATTACGCAGGGTTTTACACTAAAACAAAATGTTTTTAATTATACTCCTTCGGCTATGTTCAGGTATAATTTTAGCAACAGTAAGCGTTTGGTGTTCAATTACCGCGGTAGTACCACTCAACCTACCATACAACAGTTACAGCCTATCCAGAATAATACCAATACACAAAGTATTCCGGTGGGTAACCCCGATTTAAAGCCGGAGTTTAACAATACCCTGCGCATTGCCTATAATACATTTACTGTAGGCAAAAACAGGTCGTTATTTGTTAACCTGAATCTTACCCAAACTGCTAACCAGATTGCAAACAGTACCAGTTTAATTCAAAGCGGAAAAGATCAGGGCAAACTGGCTGTAACTCCGGTGAATGTTAATGGTGTTTATTCTGGTTCGTTGTCTTCATCTTTAAGTTTGCCTGTAATGGCCGATAATAAGCTTAATTTTCACATCAATGTTAGTGGGAGCTATAATCGCGATGTAAACTTTACCAACAGCTTAAAAAATATAACCAACAGCTGGTCTGTCACCAATGGCTACCGCTTGGTTTCCAATTTAGAGAAGCTCGATTTAACTGCAGGGGTTAGTGGTTCAATTAACCGGGCAACCTATTCCGTTCAGCCCAATTCGAACACCCGGTATTATACCTTTAGTCCAAATATTAGTGTAAGTTATATGTTCCCTGGCGATATCCGCTGGTCTATCGATGCCGATTATAACCAGAACACTGGGAGGGGAGAGGCTTTCGATACCCATTTTACGCTGGTAAATTCGTATTTAAGCAAGCAGTTTTTCAAAAACCGTGGTACTTTTAAAGCCTCAGTAAACGATTTGCTAAACGAAAACCAGGGTGTAAGCCGTACAGCCAATAACAATACCATTCGCGATGAAAGCTATAATGTATTGCAACGTTATTTTATGTTTTCGTTTACCTATTCCCTAAACCGGATGGGAGGTAGAAACCGGATCCGCGGGAATGAAGAAGGTGGTGGCGGAAGAAACCGCGGAGGCGGTGGTGGTTTTGGCGGCGGTCGCCAAAGAAATTAATCACGATACCGTAAAACCCTGCATTATTTCCCGAATGTAAAAGCTATGTTATTTGGAATAAATCTAAAGAAAGGCTAACTTGCGCCAAATTTAGCATATGAACCCGTTAGGCTCCATCTGGCTAATAAAATATAAATAAACACAGATGAAACTGTCGCACCTGAAAGTTGGAGAAAAAGGAACAATTGTAGCTTTTACAGATTTAGATATGTCTGTAAAGTTAATGGAGATGGGCTGCTTGCCGGGCGAGGTTGTAGAGGTTGAACGTTTTGCCCCTCTTGGCGATCCAATGGCCATTCGTGTTGCTGGTTATCAGCTTTGTTTGCGTAAAAGCGAAGCTGATGTGGTAATCATTCAATAAATATTTGGGTTTGGATATTAAAGTTGCATTAGTTGGTAATCCCAATACAGGTAAATCTACGTTATTTAACCGCTTAACCGGTTTAAATCAGAAAATTGGTAACTTCCCGGGTATAACAGTTGATAAGAAAACAGGTTTTACCAAACTTGCAGGCGATAAAGATGCTGAAATTATCGATTTGCCCGGAACTTATAGTCTCTACCCCAAAAGCGCCGATGAAAGCATTGTTTTTCAGGTGCTGGCCGATAAAAAGAACAATAGCCATCCTGATGTAATCGTATTGGTTACCGATGCCTCCAATCTTAAGCGTAATATGCTTTTGTATTCGCAAGTGGCCGATCTGGGCATCCCGATGATTTTGGCTTTAAACATGATCGATCTTTCTACCAAGCAAGGCATTGAGATTAATCTGGATAAGCTGGCCGAAAAATTAGGTATTCAGGTAGTTTCTATCTCGGCAAGAAATAACATTGGCATCGATAAACTTAAAAATGCCATAGCCAATACCACTAAAATAGCCACGCAGTTTCAGGAAGTTAATTTAAATTTTCTGGCCCCTGAAGCAATTAATGCAATTAAGGCAAAACTAAATTCAGACAACGATTATTATGCCCTGCAGGTTTTGCATCAGCACGAGCATTTAGCTTTCTTCACCAAAGAAGAGCAGGAAGAAATTGAAGAAATAGAGCAATCGAACCATTTCGAATCGGCTAAAATACAGGCCGCTGAAACCATAGCACGTTACAAGCATTTAAGTACTATTCTTGCTGATGTGGTGGTGGATAAAGGAACAGAAAAGAAATTCTCTTTCAGCGATAAACTTGATGCAATACTTACCCATAAAATTTGGGGCTTTACTATATTTTTGCTGATTCTCTTTATAATTTTTAATGCCATATTCGCCTGGTCGTCTTACCCGATGGACTGGATTGAAAGTGGTTTTGGATTTATTACCGAACTTGGACACGAATATTTGCCGGCCGGTATGCTTACCGATTTATTATTGGATGGCGTGATTGCCGGTTTGGGCGGTATTTTTGTATTTATCCCTCAAATTGCCATTCTTTTTGCCTTCATTTCCATCTTAGAAGATACCGGCTACATGGCCCGTGTTACCTTTATGATGGATAAAATTATGAGTAAGGTTGGGCTCAACGGTAAATCGGTGGTGCCAATGATTGGTGGTTTGGCCTGCGCCGTTCCTTCAATTATGGCGGCAAGGAATATCGAAAACTGGAAAGACCGGATGATTACCATTTTGGTAACCCCTTTGGTGAGTTGTTCGGCGAGGCTCCCGGTATATATCCTGATCATATCCTTAATTATTCCGCAAAAACATGTGCTGGGTATTTTTAACCTGCAGGGCCTGGCGCTAATGGTGATGTACCTGGTAGGAATTGTGGCTGCGGTATTGGTAGCCTGGGTGATGAAACTCATCATCAAAACCAAAGAAAGATCATACTTTATAATGGAGCTGCCTGTTTACCGTATGCCGAGGTGGAAGAATGTACTTTTTACCATGTACGAGAAATCGAAAACCTTTGTTTTCGAAGCTGGTAAAGTAATTATTGCCATTTCGGTTATTCTATGGGTAATGGCTGCTTACGGACCCGGAGACCGTTTCGAAAATATAGAAAAGAAATATGCTGCGGCACTGGCCGATACCACCCAAAATACCGATCACATTAAGGTTTTGGAAGCAACCGAAAAGCTTGAAAATTCTTATGTAGGTGTACTTGGGCACTGGATTGAGCCTGTAATCCGTCCGCTGGGTTACGACTGGAAGATTGGTATTGGCTTAATCACCTCTTTTGCTGCCCGTGAAGCCTTTGTAGGCACTATGGCAACCATTTACAGTGTTGACGGCGGCGATGAGGATACCTCGACCATTAGAGAGCGTATGGCAGCTTCGGTTAACAGCCGTACCGGTTTACCGGTTTACTCTTTTGCTGCCGGTATTTCATTAATGCTTTTTTATGCTTTTGCTATGCAATGCATGAGTACAGTAGCCATTGTTTACCGCGAAACCAAAGGCTGGAAATGGCCGGTTATTCAATTGGCTTATATGACGGCCATGGCTTATGTTGCAGCGTTGGTAGCTTATCAGTTATTGAAATAGTTATTATTTCTATTTTAAGCGCATGCTATTGTTGATTATTGTTCTTTGAAGAGCAATACCTGCATCACTATCTAAATTTCCTCCCGCTTTCCGTTTTATCCCGATGAAAAATCGGGATGCTTACTCCTATCGGGTCTATGTGGCCAATATTATGCTACTATTAATGGTTGGGAGGCTAATCTGTGCAATCGTTTATGGAGCGATCGCTATTATTGCGTTTACCTTTGTTAATAAACCCGGTAGAAGCGGCAGCGCCCGATTGCAATTCGGGGCTATAGCGAATAACGGAACTGCTGTTCCCGAAGCCCTAATGAACATTCATTTTCAAACAGGATACGTAATTTTTTAGCCTGCGGTATGATTTCACAGATTTTAGGATCACACAGATTATCGTCTTTTAACTTTGGTCTTTCCCCTTTAGTCTTTACTTAGCCCAACTCAATTTGCCTTTTAATGCTCTCTTCTAATGAAATTAAAGTTTCGGTACGTTGAATGCCATTCACTGCCTGAATTTCTTCATTTAAAACATGACGCAGGTGGTTGGTGTCTCTGCAGATTATTTTTGCAAACATACTATAGGCTCCTGTAGTATAGTGTAGCTCTACCACCTCCTTAATTTTACTCAGCTGCGCAACCGCATCTTTATACTGTATTCCCTTTTCGAGATAAATACCCAAAAAAGCACAAATATCATAGCCTGCTTTTTGCGGATCGATAATTAAATGAGAACCTTTAATAATCCCCATTTCCTGTAATTTCTTCATCCGCACGTGTATAGTACCGCCTGAAACGATCAGATCTTTAGCTATTTCTGTATACGGTTTAGTGGCATCCTGCATCAATTGTTTCAATATATCGATATCGAGGTTGTCAATTTCTAAATTGGAATTGTCTTTTTTAAGCATATTTTTGAATTATGATAAGCGAATTTACGAATATTTATCAATATTATAAAAATAAAATTAAATGTTTAAAATATTTGCAAGGTATTGGTTGTTCCTTTACATTTGTATCAAGCAATTAACAAAAAGGAAACGTTCTTTCAAGATTGCTAAACATACTGTAGGGTGGTGAAACAGGCAGACACACCTCCTTGTCTCGGTGGCGGAGAATAATGGGAATATACCGGTTTCGGTACTAACCACTCCTTGAAGGTTCGATTCCTTCCCCTACAGCTGGTTGCAGTTATCAATTTACGGTTTGCAGTTTAAAACTGAAAGCTACAAATTAAAACTGTTAACTTTTAAAATGTTGGGTGGTGAAATTGGCAGACACGCCTCCTTGTCTCGGTGGTGGGGAATAATGGGACAAACGCAGTTTATTGGGTTGACCACAAATTAATTTTTTGAACTGTAGCTAACTACCCCTTGAAGGTTCGACTCCTTCCCCAACAGCATTTTTTATGAATAATAAGTTAGTTAATCGAGCAATCCTGGATAGGTTGCTCTTTTTTTGTTTTATACTTTTTGTAAATGCCTCTACAGTCTTTTAATGGCATTTTTCTTATATTTGAAACTCGTTTAAGATCGTTTAAGAACGTTTGAGATTTACACCGAGTTTACACCGTCAATACACCACATGGCTTCAATAAGGATAGAACTGTACGCATCAAAATTGCTTTCCGATGGGCGGCACCCTATAACTGTTACCGTATCCAAAGATAAGAAAATTAAGCGTAAGACCATCGGCCGGGCGTTTGTCAAAGAGTGGGACCCGGTTAATAAGCTGCTGAATAAAAAGAAGCATTCCCATGTTTTCGAGAATCAGGAAATTACCGAGCAGTATCAGTATTATAAAAAGAAATACAACGATCTTAAGTTTTCTGGTAACGAATGGGATGCTGAAGATGTTTTCTTTGAGGAAGCGCCAAAGGCAAAGGAATCTGAAAGCTCATTTCAGCAGGTAGCGGAAGATTATCTTTCTACTCTTGATCCAAAGAGTGGGTATTATGATACTGTTAAAGGCCGGGTGAATAAAATAAAGAGATTTAAACCAAAACCGTTTTTAATTTCTGCTATTGATGCGCAGTGGATAAAGGAGTTCGAAAAGCACTGTAAGACTAAGGAAAAAAATAACCGAGGCGAAAAGGGCAATTCTAACAATACTATTAATGATACTTTTGGAACCATCAAGGCAATCGTTTCTTTTGCTGGGCAAATCAATATGGCTCTTAACAAACGAAAGAATAAAGTTGATGAAGTAATAAGGCTTAAACTTACACCGGCTGAAATGCTTGCAGTTGAAAATCTGCAGCTGACTGGAAAAGCTTACCATTATAGAAATGCTTTCCTTGTTCAGTATTATGGCCGAGGCATGAGGATAGGGGACGTACTTCGATTGCGTACAAAGTATTTTTCCAAAACACACTTTGTTTACTATACCGGGAAAAGTAATAAGCCGCATTCTATAAAGATGGTGCCTAAGCTTTCCCTGATTTTGACTGAATATCTAAAGGGCGATGGCTTCTTATGGCCGTTCATCCATGGGGAAGTAGATCAGTCGAAGGATGATTTAAACAACCAGGTTACCTACCGGACCACAAAGATTAATGAGGCCTTAGCCGACATTATGAAAACCCTGGGCATTGATAAAAAAATTACCACACACAATGCCCGGCATTCATTTGCGGCAATGGCCGATAAAAAGCTTGGTGGTGATTTAAAAGATGTGCAGGCAATGTTGGGCCACTCATCCAGGGCAATGACAGAAAGGTATATTAAAGAACTCAGGAAGTCTGATGAAATGGATGATCTTGCAGATAAGCTATTTGATTAAACTTTCTCCCCGTTTATCACTTCGAAAATATTCGCTTTGGTTACCTCTTTGAATTTGTCAATAAATGATTGCTTCATGGGGTTTGATCTAATCTGATAGTAGAACCTGGCGCGTGAAGTCTCCATTTTTTCAATTATCTCACCTACCTGGGTGCCACTTCTTTTAATGAATGCCAAAACGTTGTTTTTCGCGGTTTCGGCATCCACTTTTATAAAATCACCATGGGAATCGGCCAGTAAGCTCTTAGGATCAATATTCAGCACGGCTGCTACCTGGTTAGCTATTTCAAGCGAGAAGTTCTTTCCGTTCTCCAGGGCAGAAACAAAGGACTGGTCTACATTCAGCTTTTTAGCTAGTTCAATCTGTGTTAATCCTGCAGCCTTGCGGGCTTCTTTTATCTTTTGGTGGTTGGGCATTAAAAGTCAGTGTTAATTTTTGGCTTCGAATTAATGTCGAATGAACTTTCCAGGTCCTTACTGATGTATGTGGCGTTTTGTAAAACTGTATCGCCTGTTCTTAGCTTACTTCTTTTTGCTTTCGTAAACATGTCATCAACAACGAAATCTTGCCCCGAATCATAAACTAAAAGCTTTACGGATTTAAATATCATATCGGATATTGTTACGCGATATCTACCCTCCTTCACCTGGATTATCACATTGGCATTTATTGGGTAATTAAGTATTGTAGAGGTGCCCATCAAGGTGCCCCCATATTTTCGATAATTAACAACAAAATCACTAAGCCTACCACTAAACTGATCAGCATTTTGGTTTGGATCGCTGGTTAATTGGAATGCTTTAACTGATGGCATAAATATTTTCAACTTTTCTTTAAGCTCTTGATTAGAAAAGTTTGTGTAATAGGTTTTTTCGAATATTATTGAGTTATCTTTAAGAATCAGATTTGTGTTCGGTATTGTGTCTATACCAGACGACTTTGCTTTATACTCTTTTTTGTTTGAGTTATAAACATCGTCTTGAGCATATGTTAAAACTGGTAACGCCAATCCGATAAAGAGAATTAATTTTTTCATTTTCTGTATTTTTTAAAAAATCTTTCAGTGGTAATTGAATATGTGCAGCCTCTTAATAAATTATCATGTGTTGCGTTTATAGTAAGTGGCATTGTGTTCAGAATATCTTCAATCTCAAATAGCTTATTTCTTAGGTGATTACATTCGGTATATATCACGTTGCCAGTTATCTCAATAAATAGCTTTTCACTATCTGTATTTCTTTGGAACGCTAATTTTGATTCAATGCCATCTAGTATGTTTAAAATGTCGATTGTGTTCAGTAATTTTCTAATGTCGAATAGCTTTCTTTGTTTTTTGGATTTTAAAATTTTATAATAGAATTCACGAATAAATTGCTTTTCAGCTGACGAAGCAGCTTTATATCTGGTAATTAATACATTTATATCATCTATAAATAATTCTTCCTTTAGTTGCATTATCGCTCTATAGTAACATTGATTACGTTAAATATCTGTTTCACCTCATCGAGGCTATATTCTTTGTCCGGATAAACTCGTTTATTTGGGTTTAATGAGTGCAGGGTTATCAAACCATTTTCTACATCGTGATGGATTAGCCTTTTGATTACAATTCCATCCTCTAGCACTACAATGAAATCTGGCCACTTATGGTTATGAAATTTACTATCCCATAAATGCTTACCAACTTCTCTCCCGGTAACAGTTGCGCCGTGTGGAATACTTTCCTTCGACATTTCTTCACTCGTATAGTTCTCCATGCTGTCACCGACCGCCTCAAATGCCATGTAATGGCCCCGATGTATCTTATCAACTATGATCGAATGGTAATCCAGGGTTTCGATGAATTCGGGATCGGCCCATCCATGCGCATAGCCCATGCGTGCCTGCTCTGGCACCTTTCGCATTGTCATCAAAAGCTTACCATTACCTAAATCCAAAAACTTAGAGTTGTTTTTGTTTTCGTAAACTTCCAATGGGTCATTAGTTTGTGTTATTAGCTTAGCGTTGCTTTCTGGTAAAAACATTTCTCCTTCTCCAGTGATTAGCCATTTTCTATTAATGTTGAGACTATCCTCTAGTGATAAATATATTGCAGGTGTTATAATTCGCTTGCCATTTTCAATTGCGGATACCATGCTTTGCATAATTCCGGTCTGTTTTGCAAACTCTACTTGACCTAATTCAAGCATTTTACGAATTAGCTTAAATCTTTGTGATATTTTTTCTTCTTGATTGTCAGGCATTTAAAAACAAATTATAACAAATGTTATATTTATGCTTGTAATATTACAGCAGTGATATTATATTTGTGAACACAAACAAAGATAACAATTAATTAAACCCAAAAGAATACCTAATAAGTACTAAAATGATCAAAACCTTGCTACCAGGGGGGATGATAGGTGAGAGCGCTGAAATGTACAGCGATAATGAAATTTTGATGTGTATCGCGGATAACGGTATGCAACCAGTGATAAAAGTTGAAAGGATTAAAAAAAAGGTGATCCGTCACATGAAGAACCGGCCAATTGCTTACAGAGCAATTAAAAAATTAGCAGGTAATAATGAAGATGATCAGGTTAACCGATACGGCCAATGCATGTGGGGAGCTTTTAATATGTCACCTGATGTTGATGAAAACGGGGAGTTAACCACACCGGAATATGTACACTGCTCAATTAGAGATAGTTGCCCATACTCCGGGATAATCTGCAAAGTCAATCAGATTTCAAAAGCAGAGGATAGGGTAATACCGCTGGTTCTCTGGTCCGACAGGATAATCGGAGCGATGTTAAACCTTTCAGAGTTTACGGTTAAAACTCACTTTAAAAAAATTAAAAAGAAACTCGGATTACAGACAAAAGGCGAGGTAATCGATTGGGCAAAAGACAACGGAATAAAATTATGCAAGTAGAACCAAATGAATTAAAGTTTATCCAGGAGAACGCGCCAAATGGCTTATTCTCAATGGTTGCAGCAAATCTGATAAAAAACGGATTTCAAACTACACGGTTCATCGTGGCTAAAGAAGCAAGTTCGATTAAGCCAGATTACAGGGATGAAATCATTATTGAATTGCGCCGGGTATTCGAATTAAATACTGGATTAAAATACGAAAAGGAGATAGCCTAATGAACGTAGTAACTATAGAATCTGAAGCTTACCAAGGCATGTTGGCTATGATAAGCGAAATGAAAGACCTTGTTTATAACAACGAAGTTAAATCTAAAAAAGCAAACATAACCGTTTTATCGGCCGAAGAAGTTGCTGAGGCTACCGGTTACACCGCTCAAACTATTTTAAACTGGAAAGAAGAAATAGGCTACCATACCAAAGGCAGACACATCCGGTTTTTCCCTGATGATGTAGAGAACTGGTTAAAGCTTTACAAGAAAAAGTCAATCCTTAATCCTAGAAAATTAAGGCCATAATATTAGCCACAGAGCTGAGCCCTAAGAATGAAGAAAGGGGAAGCTACCAACTTACCCCTTTCACTTTGATACTAATTAAAGCACCAAAAGAATGTACACAAAATTAACAAAAAAACTCAGTAACAGAAATTACCCACTACATGGTTTGATTTCTGAACTAACCTCCCTAAAAAACGATACAGCTTATCAGATCGAAATGGGAGTGGGGCCATCATCTTACCAAGCTGGTTTAAATGATGCAATAGAGATAATTAATGAGCACATGCAAATGCAGTCTCCAATTAGAAAGTCAATCAGGTTAAGCCATGGACGAGTTAACAGATGAACAATTACGGCAGCTCTGGTACGAGGATCAGCAACGCGAACAAATTGAGAGTAATCGATCAGAGGCAGAGGAACTGCAACGGGAAAATGAACTTTTTAACTGGAACATCAACTAAATAGCCATGAGCAAAAATGAATTTATCATCCAAAGCCTTGAAGAAAGAAAAGAAAACATTTCACTATGGAATGCTTATTCTGACGGGTTCAAAGACGGGTTAGAATATGCTATCGGTCTTTTGAGAGTTGCTGAAAATAATGAACCTGTAGAGGAAATGGAGGTAATCCATGCCTAGAACTCAATCAAGCTATTATCCTCCTGGCAGATCGGAGAATAAAATTAAAGAGGGTGGCTTATGGCACGCTGCCCAGCAAAACAAACTGTTACAGGTATCGAAAAAACTTATACAAGAAAAACCATCTAAAAATCGCAATCAGCGATTGATTAAGAAGTTAATCATTATCGCGTTGGTCCTTGACATTTTAGCCTTAATCCAAATCATGTTATGAGAAAGCTCAAAGACTTAACAGTAAAGCAGGGAGCTAAACTATTTTGGGCATTTGCTTTCGGATCAGTGATACTAACATTTTTCTACCACCTATTTTTTATTTAAACATGGACAATCAACAGTTTTTAAAAGAGATTCTACCAAAATTAAAGAAGGTAGTTCCATGCAAATGGAGGGTGCAAAGCTTTAGCAAATTTAAAGCAGAAGCTACAGTAGTAGCCTATATAGATGCCCGTGAGTGCATGGATATTTTAAATGAGTTTGCGGTTTATGGATGGCACAGAGAGCACTATTCAATCAATAATAAAGAGTATGCCAAAGTAGGTATCGTTATGCCTGACCAAACTATCCAATGGCGCGCTGACTGTGGCACCCAAAGCAATACAGAAAAAGAGAAGGGCCAAAGCTCTGATGCATTCAAGAGGGCATGTGTAAACTTTGGTATTGGTTCATTTCTATATGAATTGCCATTAGAAAAACTTCCTGCCAGTGACAAAAAAACAGATGGCAACTGGCCTTTTGTAATTGATGAAAACGGAAAGCAAATTTGGGATTTAACCGAATATATCAATAAGAAACACGGGGTTACACCACCTACTGCAGATAAAAAACCAAAGCTAAACGAAGCTGCTTTTGCTAAACTGCTACCAAGAGTTCAAGCCAAAGAAGCAGGAGTGTTGTACAAAACAATTCAAGCTTTCCAATTAACAGAAAATCAATTCAATCAACTATTAACAGCCTAAAAGAATGAAAGATTTAGCACTTATAAAACAGCAAAATAACCTTAACCTGTTTCTTCAACCCAAATCGGAAGTGGCAACATTTCCAATTGAAAATCAAATATTGCTAACAGCATCTAAAGCAGAGCTATCCGAAATGGCAAGCATTATAATGGAAGCAGCGGATGATGGTATTGCAGATCCACTGGATACGTTAATAATTGCAAAAAAAGGCCTTTATGTTTTCGAGAGTATTGTCGAAGGGATGAAAGGAAAATGCAAACTGCCAGAAAAAGGCTATGAACGGCATAATGTTGCCATGAGCGAACGAGCAACTGGTGTTCAGTGGCATTACGACACATGTAATGATCCGGAATGGAATGAATTGAATTCCCAAAGAATTTTAATAGAGGCTCGCTTAAAAGTTCGTGAAGCCTACTTAAAATCTCTTAATTGCTCTATAAAAATTGAATCCTCCGTCAGTGAGGAAACAGGTGAGGCAATAGAGGCCCACACTATTTTTCCTGCAGTACGTGTTGCTGGCGAATCATTAATCTTAAGCCTTAAATAATATGGAGATTTTAGAAGCACTAACCAAAGACGGAAAATCTCCAGAATACGATTTCGCCATAACACCAACAATTCTAAATGCATTCAATAGGTACATGCGCAATGATGATGATGAAAGCTGGGAAAGCTTATTCAACATTATTAACGGTGAAAAGCGCGATCTGCCAGACAATGTTTTAAAAGGAATTCAGTTTGAATCGCTTATCAATAAAATGATTGAGGGGTTCGATACGGAAGTTATCAATGGAATGGTTTTGTTTGGAGGATATCAGTTTAAGGCTGATGTAGTTTACAAAGTTTTCAAAAAGCTTCGAGCATGCCAAACTAAACAGGAAAAAATATCAGTGGTAATACCAAGCCATTTGGGATTAATCAAGCTACACGGTGTTCTGGATTATGGATATCCAAAAATGATTACTGATTTAAAAACAACAGAAGTTTATAAGTGCAATAAGTACATTAAAAATACTCAGCATCAAATCTATTCGCTGATTAGAAAGCTGAAAGGCAATCCAGTTGATAGCTTTAAATACCTGGTTACTGATTTTGAAAAAGTATATCAGGAAACATACGTACCAACTGAAAAAATGTTTAAAAACTTGCTTTTCAACGTATTTCAGCTAATAAACTTTCTTGTACTGTATAAAGACTACATCACGAACACTAAAATATTTGGTAAAGCAGCATAATGGAATTACTACTGGTTAAGCAATTGAACAACACTTTTAAGTGCGCATTTGATTCGGATCTGGATAAGCTTAAAAAAGTTAAAGCCAATGATATCGTTTCTTGCACAATTAAAAAGCCACGGAATATCTTATTCCATCGCAAGTTTTTCGCATTGCTTAACCTGGTATTCCAAAATCAGGAGCAGTACCAGCATTTAGAGGATTTAAGGCACGATCTAACCATAGAGGCAGGATTCTTTGAAAGTAGGCCAAATCTTTACGGAGAGGAAATAAAAAAGCCTAAAAGCATATCATTTGCCTCTATGGATGAATACGAGTTTAACGAGTTCTATTCATCGGTACTGGATACGATAGTAAGGTGCTTTCATTTCAACAGGCAGGACATAATCGATAACGTAGAGCAGTATTTCTAAATGGAAAATCAAAATTTTGAATGGTCTGAAAGCGGATTAAGGCTGCTAGATGAAATAAATGGAATTATCGATTCGCATGGCGGTGTATCTGCCATGTATGAAATTGTAAACGAGGAGGTAAATGAATCTCAATACTCAAAGGATAAGAGAATTAAATTAGACTTACTGAGGATTATACGCCGGTATGGCATGCCTATACAGGATGCTTTGCCTATTTTAAAGATGACAAGAAGCCAATACGAACGATTTAAAGCTGAAAATAAATAATGGAAATAAACGGATATAATCTTTCGCGTGACTGGTTCGACTGGTGTTTTCTTAACCCAGACAAAATTAAGCCGGTACATAGCGCGCTTTATTTCTTCTGCATCGAACAGTGCAACCGATTAGGATGGAAAGAGAAATTCGGTTTACCAACTGATTTGGCAATGGAAACTATAGGTGTAAAATCATACAATACTTACATAAACGCACTTCGTGAACTGGTTGAATTTGGCTTTATCCAGATGATCGAACAATCGAAAAACCAATACACAAGTAACATAATTGCTCTATCATATTTTGATAAAGCAATTGACAAAGCACTTGATAAAGCACTTATAAAGCACATGCCAAAGCAAGATGAAAGCACATGCGAAAGCATTGATAGTATAGATAAACAATTAAACAATAAAACAATTAACAAAGAAACAATAAAACGGGATTCAGTTTTCGAAGATTCTGTTTTGAGCTTTTTCGGACTAACCGTAAACAACAATTATCAGCAAGCCCAAACCTTAAGTGCCTTCGTCTATGTCCAAACGATTAACGGCCGGATCGAATATTTTAAAACCCAGTTTGCAGATTACAAAAAACTGAAAGCAGACGGTAAATACATTCACTCTTTCCAAAATTTCATTGGGGACCAGAAAGAACAATTTTCAAATGGTGTTTGGGATAGTGAGAATTGGGGTGCGAAATTGGCAGCAATCAGCGATACACCATCCACACCGAGTAATCAAGGTTTTGTTTTGGGAGCTAAACCGAGGGGGGCGGTAAACCATGCATAATTTCGGGAAATTACCACCACAGGCAATGGATGCAGAGGAAGCTGTTTTAGGCGCTTTGATGCAAGATGCTTCTGCGTTTCACCAGATAAACACATTTATCACCGCCGAAAGCTTTTATACCGAACAGAACAAAACGGTTTATTCAGCAATAGCCAGTTTACATGCCAGAAATCAGCCAATTGATTTCCTTACTGTAACGCAAAAGCTGAAAGAAACCGGAAAATTGGAAATGGTAGGTGGTGGTTATTACGTTACCAGTTTAACCAATAAAGTTTCATCATCTGCCAATATCGAAACTCACGCCGGATACGTTCAGCAAAAGTTTTTACAAAGGGAAATGATCCGAATAGCCACAACCGCAATTGATGAAGCCTACAACGATACCACAGATGTTTTTGAGCTTTACGACAATGTTGGAAGTGATTTATTAAAAGTTGGTTCGGCCAATATTGGCAAAGAAGCTACGGCAATTAAAGACACGATACTGGAACGGTTGGATGCTTACCAGCAACCAGTAAAGTTGGGCCTTACCGGAGTAGATACCGGTTTTGCTTCACTTAACCGACTTACAGGTGGCTGGCAAAAACAGGATTTAATTATCCTTGCTGCTCGCCCTGGAATGGGTAAAACAGCTTTCGCATTAAATCTTGCCAGGCATGCTGCAATAAAAGGCGATACACCTACAGCGATTTTCTCACTTGAAATGAGCAAAGCAGCATTAGTTGACAGGATGATAAGCGCAGAAACCGGAATTTTCTTCGACAAATTCAAGAAAAGGGATTTTACACAGCAGGATTGGGATTTAGTGATGGAGATTGACGATCTGTTAGAATCAAAAATATTTATCGATGATTCATCGGCTACACCAATTCAAACGCTCAGATCGAAAGCAATACGGCTAAAACAAACCCATAATATCGGGATGATTGTAGTTGATTACCTGCAGCTCATGAAAGGTGACAGGGAAACAAAAGGATTAAGGGAGCAGGAAATAAGTTCAATTTCTCAGGGCCTTAAATCAATCGCTAAAGATTTGGATATACCAGTAATTGCATTATCCCAGCTGAGTAGAGCAGTAGAAAGTCGGCCGGGCGCCGATGGTAAACGTCCAATGCTTTCGGACTTGCGCGAATCAGGATCAATCGAACAGGACGCTGACCAGGTAATATTTCTTTTTAGACCGGAATACTACGGAATCACAGAAGATGCGGAAGGTAGATCACTGGCAGGTATTGCCGAAGCAATATTGGCAAAAAACAGGCAGGGGCCTTTAGATACAGCGGTTTTACAATTCAAAGGCTCACAGATGAAGTTTAAGGATTTAGAGGATGATTTTACCGATCCTACTAACTCGATGCCACCACCAGTTAATTACTCTGAACCAACATATCAACACCAGGAAGTAACATTAAAACCATCGCAATACTTCGACGATGACCCACCATTTTAAAAACTATGGATCTATTCAGCCAGCTAACGGATTATAATCCACCAGCACCAAAAGTTAAAGTAAATAATCAACCTAAAGTTGAAATGCCAGTAAGTAAAGTTTTACCTGTAGGTAATCCCGAATTAGGCTACGCCATTTTATTAGAGGATATAAAAAGTAAAATGAGCCCAACTATTTATGGTTATCAGGGTGATTCATGTAAGGTAATAGCCAATGCAAATGGCCCCTTATTAGTTCTTGAAGGAAAGAACGGAAAGTTTCATGTAAAGAGAGAACAAGTTAAATTATGATTACAGTCAACAGCCTATCTGGTGGTAAAACGAGTTCGTACCTTGAAGTGCATTATCCTGCTGATGTTTCACTATTTGCATTGGTTTGTATTGATAGCCATAACGCTAATGCTGGATCAACTACTTTCAAGATTGACAAATACGTAAGGCAACTTGTAAATGATAAGCTTCAAAAATATTGTAGTCATCAGCGGGAATTTTTAGGAACCGCTGAGGATCCGCTAATAATAAAAACTATGCTTGACCTAGAACAAATCACCGGAAATGAAATAGTGTGGTTGCGTGGAAAAGGTTTTCAGACATTGGTGGAAACAAAACAAACTCTGCCCAACAAGCACCACCGATGGTGTACAACTGAATTTAAGATACGGCCAATATTTGAACATTTATTAATGCACCATTCTCTTCCATGTAAAATGAGAGTAGGTTTCAGAGCAGATGAGGCCCATAGAGTAAATAATTTCAAAGATACTTTTATGTATTCTACGCACTGTGAGTTTGTGGATGATAATATAGGCGAAGAGGTGCCGGGCAATATGAAAAAGGTTTTACTTAAATGCAAGTCTACACCAGAAGAATGCGATATCAACTACTACCATGGGTGGAGTTTACCACATCGCCATCGTTGGGCGGAGATACCCTTCAGGATTGGTGAGTTTCCATTGGTTGAGGATGGTATTACTCAGTCTGATGTTCAAAGATTCTGGAGAGATAAGGATATTCAATTTCCATTAGATAGCAATTGCCAGTTCTGTTTCTGGAAACATCCTCAGCAACTAAGACAAAATTTTGAAACACAACCAGCAACAATGAATTCAATGGTTATGATTGAAATGATGAAAGAAGACAAATCCACATTTCACCATACAATGGCCATGAAAGACATAAGGGATATCGGTATTCAAACTCAATTATTTCAAATGCAGGGTGGTGGGTGTCATGGCGGTTATTGTACAAGTTAATCGATTTTACTCCTATTTAAATTAACTACCTTTAGTTATGACAAATTTCGCACTTCAATTTTTTGGTAAGTCTCTTAAACAGATAACCGAAAACGATCTGATTATCTTCTTTAGTGAATCTAGATCGGAAACTGACAACATCGAATACAAATCTTATCCAAAAACCGCTGATTGGGATGCAGGGTTAACTAAATTATTAAAAACTATATCATCAATGTTAAATGGTTCCGGCGGGATTGTTATTTGGGGTGCCCCGGTTGGTCAAAAAACTGAAGGCTCCAAAGAGCCAATTTTTATTGGAGATCTCACACCAATTCCGATCAAGAAAGAGCAAGATTGGTTTATTAACAAAATCTCAAGTTCAATTTCACCCATGCCAAAAGATATTATTGTTTCAGTTATAAGCACTGCTAACGGTTACATCTATCTTTTAGAGGCTCAGGAAAGCCAATATAAGCCTCATCAGTTTGATCATATTTATTTTATTCGGTTAGACGGCCAGACTAAGCCTGCCCCACACTATATTGTTCAGGCATTAATGAGGGAAATTAAGTTTCCAGACATAAGAGGCGTTGTCGGTGTAAATGATGCACAAATAATCAATGGCAGAATTATCTTTAAACTTAGAGTAGGAATTTTTAATGCCTCTCAGCTTCAAAATGAATATGATGTTAGCTTTAAGCTGATGCTAATTGGTGCCACTTTTGGAGAAAGAGGACCTCACCCGGTGCATACGTATTCAATGCAAAATCGTTTAGTACAATCAAATTTAAGAAGAGAACCACTTTATTATGGGATGCCTTACACTGCGAGCTTTTGGATTACTGCTGCTACTAATGCAAAACAGATAAAAATTCTTTTATCATTTGGCGGAAAGAAATCTCCGGCTAAAACTTCAGACTATATTATAAACGTTGATGTTGATAACTTGCAAAATTTCAATAAACAAATAGAAGCGATTAATGAAAATGAACCCTTTAAAGAGATCAAGACAATAGACGAGAATCTAGCTTTTTTTAAGGAAAATAATATTTAAATACAAGTATTGGCTAATTAGCCGGTAAAGTAATGCATTCAATATTTTGCAATAGCCATACAGAAATGTGTGGCTTTTTTTTGTAAATATGATTAACTAACATTCTGTTATTAACTTCGTTTCATCGTAACACTGTCGTGTTTTGTCGACGCAAAACGAACATTTATGCGTAAAATGGGTTTTTCGTTATAGATCAATTGTCATGGAAATATCATTTATTCTTATAATGTGGATAAGTTTTTTTAATAAGTGTAGAATGAATCAATCATTTTAAAGCGATATAAACAATTATTTATACTAGAATAGGCTTCGCGATGCTAGCGCCTAAGATCGTTGAAAGGTAACACCTTTTACGGGCGACCGTAAAGAATTAATGGCCGGCAGTGAACACAAATGATAAAAATATAGCTATTTATATTACTATTACCTTTTGTGCGTGCACACCTATTGACAAATTTTATATATGGCATATCTTTGGCAATACAAATAATAACAAATACTTACAAAAACTACAAATCATGGCAATCGCAATTAAAGTTATTCCAGTCTTAAAAGACAAGGTAGCTGCTTCATTTGAAAGGCAGGTTTCCTCAAACTTTAGCAATAGAGCCTCTGTGGACTTTTCATCACAGGTTAAGTCTGCAAGTAAAATTTTATCAAAAGCAAAGATATAACATATTAGTGACTGGAAATTTTTTAGAAGAAAGGTGCACCTTAGAAAACTATGTAGACATAGTAGAAAGGTGCACCTTTTTTGATTGTAAGCATCCGGATTTAAATGACTTCTTTCAGAAGGATGCAAAGGCATATTATGAAAGTTTATTAGGCAAAACATATTGCTTTACCTTAGATGACGATCCAAAAATAATTATTGCTGCATTTACCCTTGCTAATGACAGCGTTAAAACTACCCACTTACCCAATTCTAGGAGTAAAAAGGTTCAAAAAGATATTCCAAGGAAAAAGACAATGCGCTCTTATCCTGCAGTGCTTATTGGAAGATTAGGCATTAACGCTGATTATAAAAGAAAAGGAATAGGCGAACAAGTCATGGATTTTATAAAGGCATGGTTCACTGAAAGCAGCAATAAAACAGGATGTAGATTTATAGTAGTTGACGCTTATAATGAACCTATTCCGTTATCTTACTACGAAAAATGTGGATTTGTGTATATGTTTTCAACAGAAGAACAAGAAAAGGAATACCTTACATTAGAACCTGAAGACGAACTCAATACTAGATTAATGTTTTTTGATCTAATTGCATTAAGAAACATCGAATTCGTAGAAGCTGAAAAAGCTAAAGTTGCGTAATCACATATCGGCTAATTAGCCGATATTTTCATTTATCGGGTATTCACCCGATATTGTACATTCTGAACGCTGTGAAAGTTGTACCTTTAGCCCATGACATTACAAGAAGTTGCAGAGTTAGAAGATTGGTTTAAAAATGTTGAATTGCCCAAACCTCCGGTGTTACTTTTCCCAGGTACAGAAATAGCGGATGTAAATAGGTTTTTAGAGGTTCAATTTATCTCATTAAAGAACGATCCGGCCAGTAAGACCAATGCACCGGTAATCTATCGCCTGAAAGCTTTAAAACTGCTTATTGAATCTAATCTCTAGTTATCAACTTACCATCTATAAGATACTTCGTTCCTTTATACTTTTTTCGAAAGTAATTCCTGTCTGTTTGGTACGGGTGATCTAATGGTAAGGGTTGGTTCGCTGGATCGCCAAAAGCTGATGGTTGAGAAAACCTTAATCCTTGTTCTTTTGCTAGATCGACTGCCCTAGCATCGAACTCACTAGGATTGATAAGCGTAACGAGCTCTAAAGCATCATCTACATAAACAGCAAAATGCACTGTCTCGATTGGATGATTTATTTCTGGCAATTCTTCTAACAGTCTGAATAACCATTTTTTTAAATCAGGTTCAGCCCCGTGTTTTCTGATATATATATGGCCATTACCGACAGAGACGCTCAATTCCTTGTGCGCCTCCATAATATTTAAAGCAAGCTGGGCTAAATACGGTCGTGCCATTAAAATAAAGTAGTTTCGGGCACCTCTTTTAATGCCTCTGGTTTATTTCCGATTTTAATCAGTTCCCGGTCCACACGGTATGCAGCCATATTTGTATCGTCGCAAGGCTCCATTAAATGCTTTAATTCTTCCTGGCTGGTAGTTGGATTAAGCCATGCATTAATCTGTTCATTGGAGATAATTACCGGTTGTCTCATCTTACTATTGTGGATACTGGCCATCAATTCATTGGCCGGAGCAGTGACAATTGAAAATGATTTGTGCCAAATGTTCGTTGCCGGGTCTTTGAATAATCCGTAAATACAAGCCAGGTTAAAATATGGGTGCTCTTTGGGATGGATAAAGTAAGGTAATTTGTCCTTATCGACTTCCTTGTACTCGAAAAATCCATTAACTGGCACAATGCACCTTTTGGTTAATATTGACTTCTTAAACGAAGGTTTTTCGAATATGGTTTCTGATTTGGCATTAAGCGTGTTGTTGCTCTGCTTAACTGCATCGTCAAGCGATTTGCCCCAGCTGGGTAGTAAACCCCATTGCATCCTTTCGGCCTGCCTGGCCCCATCATTTGCAGCAATGGTAACAAGGTTTGGGTGTGCAAATCCATTAGCATGAAAATAGATTTGATCGTTTAAATCAGCTTCATCAATAAGTTGTGCAGAATAATAATCCGCGTATTCGTAAGCTTTGTTAGTTTGGGTCGCTCTGTAACACATACACTAATTTATATAAATTTCCTCAACTTCTGAATTGCCTTCCTGAGTTAAGTTAATGACCATCGTTTTATCGAATAAAACTATCTCGTTAATCTGATCCCGGATGGCGTCTGCAAATTCAGCTAAATCTAAACCCGGGTGAGCAATTAAAGTCAGGTTCTGATCATCTGTCCAATCCCAACTGATTACGTTCTGTCCGAATTTATCCTTCAACGCGTGGGGCAAATTGGCCATGGCTTTTTCCTCTTTTAAGGCCATTGATAAGTCTGGAAGTTCATCGAGCAACAAAGGATCTGTTGTTTGCCATCCGAATGGCGAAGTTTTATCCTCAACCATGCTGCCCAGGTAAGTATCTCCGATAGTAACATTTAAGACTTCATCGTCTTGATCGATGGTAACCAGCATTTGTTTGCCAACTTTGGCTGGTATATAAGTGAATGTTGATGTGTGCATAATCTTGGTGTTTTGGTATCAATTTAACATAATTTTTTCATGTTTGGTTTTCACCTGTAACCATATCGATAAGTACCTGCAAATCTCCCCCGGAAAACTCATCTTTTGGGTGTTGAAACAGTACACGCCAGCCTAACATCGTATTAGATATTGAACCCCAATATAGCCTATCTACCATAATGTGGTAACCACCCCCACCACCGCCATTAGGCGAGGAAAGCTCTACAATTTTGGTTTCATGGCCAAATGCAGCTTTAAATATGATACTTACCAAAAACATGACTACAAAGCTTGCTAATATTTTTAGTAAATGCAAATAGTAAATAAAGTTTTATATTTGGTTATGAAACAATTACCGCTCGGAACAATACTTAAAACAGAAAAACGATTTTTTGAAATAGTCCATCTATACGATGATGGAGGCTACAAAATAAGCGCAATGGATGACAACGATCCATACGAAATGCCGATTGATGAAAAGGTAATACATCAAGGTTTAGAAAATGGAACGTGGGAGATATTCAAAGAAAAAGCCTCTCATTTCTGAAAGGCTTTTAACTATAATTCATCTTCGGGTAATTCTACCCACTGCTTTTCTTTAAGCATATTTAGGATTGCATCAACCAGAGCAGCAAGCAGCCCTTTAATAAGCCATCCTAAAATACCTTTACCTTTCGATTTTACAACATCCTCGATATCGTATCTTAAATCTAATTCCCTTCTCCTTCTCATTATTTTTTTTGCTTTAAATCAACACCGAACAATGGGGCCAAACCGGATATCAGCATTCCAATGCCAGTGATATAGTGGTTAATCCTTACTTTTAATTCATCACTTAATGATGGATCACCGGTTATCAGGAATGAGGCCACCCCCAGAACAATGATTGAACCTGCAAACGCGGGAACCAACCATTTTGGAGCGTGTTTGGCTACGCTACCTAAGCCGAATTGTGTTTTTGTTTCCATATTAATTATTAAGTAATGTTATACCACCTGTATTCTTGAAAAAGTATTCCGGCTCTTTATATTCGAATACAATCCATTTGAATTTTACTGGCGTTTTCTGTTTATTCCAAGCCTTGGTAAACGTAGCTATGTCAGTTTTGATGAATAGCGTATCGTTCTTAACTTCAGCAAGCACGGCAATGGTGGTGTCTGCAATTCGGAACTTATTTTTTGACTGGGCATTTGCCATTAGACCGATAAAGGCAAATGCGATGATGATAATTAGTTGTTTCATATTACTTTAAAAATAAATTTGCTTCTCTTGCCCGTCTGGCCACTAAGCCGGGTAACACAACTTTTTTGCCTTTAACGGTGCCTTTGCACCATACACCAAACCAATATTCAATTGTGGCCCGGTCTTTTATCCCGGCATTTATATTCCTGAATAAAGTTGAATCTGTACCGCCTGGTCCTACATTGTAAATGAAGGAAGCTAATGCATCAAACTGGTTTTGATTTACAGCTACTTTAAGCCCTTTATTTACCGCTGGTAGGTATCTGGTTGAAAGTTTATGAATGAGTAGCTCAGTAGCGCGTTTTTCTGTTATTGGTGCATCTTTTAAGGTTACAGCCTTGCCATTTTCATACACCGTGGAGCCATACCCGATGGTAGGCACTCCAACACTATCTAAATATGGTTTACTTCTGAATTGTTCCTCATTCTTAATGAAGGCAATTCCGTTTGCTGAAATATTCATTACTGATTCTCCTGTTCTATTTTTGTGATTCGTAGTGATAATTTATTTTCGAGCGCTGCAATCTGCTTTCGCAACTCCCTCTCCGTTTCTTGGTGGCCATGAATGATTTTTAAGTATTCAAGCTCTCTTTGCTGTAAGGCCCCAATTTGATCACCTTGGTATTTTATCTGATCTTTTAAATCATCAAACATTTTGCCGTAGGTATCAGCGATTATATTTTGGGTTTCCGCTTTCGTTTTACCTTTATTGGCAATCCAAACTATAATGGCAGCAATTACACTACTGCCCAAAAAAGCAACTAAAATTGCTATGGTATAAGCTTCTATTTTCATAATTACCAAGTTGTTTCTATTGCTGATCTAACCCATGTGTTTGTAGCGGTACACTCATACCGGTAACCGCCTGTTATAATTACCTGGCCTTTTATGCCTGTGCCCGTAGGGGTTGGTGCTGTACCTCCAATTGCTGGAACTGCTGCTAAAACACCTCCGTACCTTGGCAGGAATGATGTAACATTTGTTGTTAGTTGATCTGACTGCAACGTATTTAAATAGCCAGAATCTGAAAAACCAGCTAAAGCCTGAATGCTTCCATTGGTAAATGTTTGAACCCCTCCATAAGTATTACCACCGTTTGTGTTAGCTTTAGAGGCAACAGCATTGGTTATATCAGATGTTAACGCTACAGTTCCCGTGTTATCAGGTATTGTAATTGTTCTTGTAGTAGACGGTGTAGCAAAAACAAGGTTCATAATTTGCCCGTTAAACGCTTGTATCTTTTGCGCGTCCGGGTCGATGGTTATTGTTTTCGTTGCGGAAGCCTTAAAAACTCCCTGACCGCTGTTATTTAAAGTAACTTCGGAAGCGCCGCCGGAAGTAGATGTAATTGAGCTACCCCTTACAAATCCGCTTACTTTCGCATTACCTACAACGTCTAATTTTTCAGATGGTGAAGCATTGTCAATACCGATATTACCTTGTTTAAAATTGTATTTTGAGGCATTAAAATCTAAGGGTGTGTTAGCGTTTACAGCATCATTAAAAGCGCTTATTCCTACCGATCCTGATGACGAAAAAACACCAAAGTTTTGATCCGATCCAACCCTTGTTTGAAATTTAATACCGCTTGCAGGCGTTGCGCCAATACCAACATTTCCATTTGCCGATATTGTAGCCGCTACGCTGTTATTTGCGAATAATGCTAAAGGGTGGTTAGATGTTGTTCCAATAAGCGCTTGTCCCCCTCCGTATGTTAACGTCCCTGATATAGTTCCGTCAGTAACTATTATACCTTGATTAGTTGTATTACCTACGCTTGTCACGTCCTGTAAGCTTGTGGCTATTAATGACTTTAAATTTGAAATGGGTGTGGGATTCCATTTTAATGTAGTAGCATTAAAAGAAATTACTTCTCCTGTAGGATTGGTATTTGTTGCTCCTTGATAAGCTTCACCGTTCCATAAAGAGGCACTGCCAGTAGTATTCGCCCCGATAGTTTGGCCAGTGGCCACATCCGCTAGTCTTAATACATCAATACTATTTGATGGAGTAGCTGTAACTTGTGCAGCTCCGTTAAACTTACTATTTCCATAAACTTGAAAATCATTTACACCATCCGATACACTTGATCCAACAACAGTAGCACCACGCAAGTTTCCCGATTCTGTAGCGCCTAGATATATGTTACCGTCATAAGCTAAATTTTTCCCGGTCCCGCTTGAGTTATTGTCACCAAATCCAGGTATAAGATATACGCCACCGCCTAAACCGCCTACTATATTGTTTTGACCGCCTTTAATGAAAACTTTACCTGCTTGTGCTCCTGGTACCCCGGTACTAATGCTGCCGGCTTGAAAATTAGCATTTCCGGCGTTCCCCGATGTTCCTGTGGTATTCGTGTCTCCGCCATTGCCTGCAATAACATCTACATCGCCACCAGTACCGCCTATTCTTGTGCCAGAAGATGTTACCGACGTTCCTCCGTTACCGCCTACGATTCTTACTTTTGCGCCAGTACCACCTAAAGCAAAACCAGAAACGGCGGTGTTGTTTCCTCCGTTAGCACCAATAACAGTTAAAACGTTTGTCGCGTTTAATCCAGATGTTCCAGAAGCAACCGGAGTGCCTACAACGTGAAGTTTTGCGGTTGGGGCTGTTCCTATCCCAAAACTGGCAGTAGTATTGTTCCATTGCAGAGCGACATTGTCCGCCAACGTGTGATCTCCTGTAGTAAACGGTATTCTTCCAGCAGTAAATGCAGCAGGATTAGATGTAGCATTAGTTAATCCTAAAGCTGATTTAGTATTTGCTACGTCTGTTCTGCCGACTAAACCGGTATTATCCATCGTGATAAATGTGTGAATTGATGGAACAGAATTGTAAGTCCAATTCACATTGACACCATTCCATTTAGGTACATCGTCAACAGTAACATTACCAGTCATGCCGTTAACGCTTTGTACCGCATCTGTAGGCGTTAAAAGCTCAACCCAATTGGATAATGTGCTTGCCGGAGATTGCTGCAAAATAAACGATTTGCTGATATCGCTTCTTACCGCCACATCACCCTGTTCAGCGCCAGATAAAGCCAACATTGCAGCCTGTGAGGCTACAGGGAAGGTTTCCGATATAGCTAAAGCAGGTATTTGTGAGTTTGGTACTTTACCGTCCGCTCCTAACGAGGCGTAACCGTTTGCAGCGCCTTTCTGGCTTATTAATTGCAGTGTCGATGAAGCAGTAGCATTAGCTGTGGTAAAATTTCCAGTACTCGGTAGACTTGCTCCGATTGGGGTTGAGTTAATAGTACCATTAACCAAAGCCATAGAGTTTGCCGTCCCGTTGGTAATATTCGGTGCGTTAATATCCGGAGCAGTAAGCGTTTTATTGGTAAGTGTTTCAGTTCCGGTTTTGGTAACATACGCACTCATAGCCGAAACATCCTGCTTTAAGGCCACTAACGAATCAACATACCTCTTAGTGCCTAACACTCGGAATTTAGCCGATCCGGTACCGCCAATAATTAAACCAGCTGGAGTAATGTACAACTGATTACCGTATGGTTTTGAACCTGTAGGCAAAGTATCATAAGTCTGGGCAATAGCTCCAAAGCTTACAAAGAGTAGTAAAATAAATAGTAACTTTTTCATTTTAAATAATTGTTATTGTTCCTGCAAATACTTCTGTTATCGTTAGTATGTTGATTGTGCCGTCTCCGTTAAGGGTGTAGGTATAGTTAGGATTGTATCCGGCCATTGCTCCACCGCCGATGTCCTGGTGGCCTTCTATTCTGCCGATGCTATTGCCGTTTTTTTGCGCGTAGCTGACAACATCATTCGGAATGATATCTGTTTGCCAATTGATAACTTTATCGCCGTCTGGCACCGCAATAGTTGTTTTTGCAGCACCACCCGTGCCGCCACTACTTGCAGAACCACTTAAAAGAAATGGAGAGCCGGTAGCAGGTACGTACACATAATCAACCAAAATTGAATTGGCTGGTAGAGCGGGTTTTGCAGGCACATTACTTGCAACGCCTTTCAGTAGTAAAACCTGGCCTGCAGTGTTTGCATAAATCAAATCATATCGGCCATAATTCAAGTCTTTAGGATCAACCGTTAACTGAGTTTGAGTTGATTTGCTGTATGATGCATTAGAGATAGCCCATGTACCTGGCGAAACGGTAACGATGTAAGCTGATATACTTGCCCGCAATCCAATGATAATTCCATCTGGATAGGCAACACCTAACGGAATGGAGCTTTTAAGTTGCCATGATCCGTTTTCATTTCTGTAAATACCAATTTCATTAAGATTGGATTTAAAGTAAATGTCATTCGGTTGGCCGCCTACAGGCAAAGCAGTTCCACCAGTGATGCCAAATTTGTTTATAGTTGGTAATATACCGATCAGGATATCTGCCAAATCTGTACCTATGGAGCCAACTGTATCAGGAGCAATGCTATCCGGATCCGATTGCGTTGATACATCGTTGTTAACTTGCGCCTGATACGCTAATAATTGATCTATAACTCCCATTCTTATAAAAATTCAGATGTAAATTCCTGTGTAAAAATTCCCTGTGTATTTGGTGTAGTTGGATTTGGGTTCTGAATTATTGGCGGCGAACTATCACCGGGATAACTCGGGATTGATATGTCAATTGTTTTAGCTGGTTTGCTGAAAATCTCTACATAATTGGCATTTCTAACCTCGTTTTTAAATAGGTCGAAATCTCCACTTAGCAGGGCGAAAGTTCTTTTTGCGAAGCTTTCATTATTTGGCAATTCAACATTGAATACATCTAAATAAGACATGTTCTGACCGTCAAAAGAACTATTAAGAAACCTAAAAGGTGCCTGATAAGCCTTCATAATGCTTTTAGCTAGCATCAATCCAATAGGATTGCCGACACTTGAACCTCCGAACTCATACCATTCGGTAGAATAAGTACCGTCGCTGGTGTAAATCGCATAAAGATTGTTTAACAGCTTTTGAAATTCCGATGGTCCTCGGCTCGGCCTGCTGCCACCCGATGCTGCCGGTTTGTCGACGATTTGTGGCTCCATACTATCACCAAATAGCAACGAAATTTGATCAGGCGTTTTAGTATAAAATCCATCCTGTTGCGAAATGTATAATTGAGAATCAACTCGCTTATCGGTATTATCGCTTGTTTTGCTGATTGCAAAAGAATCTACAGGAATAGGAGCATAAACGGTTGGCTGCTGATTTTCAAAACCATACAATTGCAATATCATATCCCCCGAAGCAGGTGCTGGCGGCATATCGAAATTAATCGTGTAATTATCCAATGATCCTTGCGGATTATCTACCGGGATTGTCACTGTTACCAGCTGGTCCACCCACTCGTAGGTGGTGCCGTTGTTTGTTAAACAGAAATTCCCAATCTGTGCACGTAATTTGAATGCAGTATTTGTTCTAACTGGCGCGCTACCTGGCAATGGGCTCGTACTGCCGACATTAAATGACAGCTTTATTTTGTCGTATTTTTCAATAAAAACCGGCAAAGCTTCCAACCATTTTCCACTATCAGCAATTTTATTGAACTGCAAAGCGTAAGTGCCAGTAGGATAGTTTCCGGAAGCTGTTTTAACCGTTCTTTCGATACGTGAAATATCTAATCCACCGTATTTAGTCCAATAATTAAAATTCTGACCATCCCAAATCTCAAAGTCACCATTGAATATTAACGTGGGCACATTTCCAAACTCAACCTTAACCTCAGCGCGTTTGTAGGGATCGCCTATCCTAAGTGTTGGCGATTCATTAAGAATAGATAAATCGGAATGATCACATGAAACAGTTCTTGCATTGTAAAACTGATCCGCAAACAGAAAAAAGCCTTTGTAATTGTATGAACGCCGTCTTATGATCTGGTTGCTAAGCTCAGATTGCCTAACAAAATTCCATGCACCATCTACCTGCACCAAAAAAGCACCGAACTGCAAGCAGATTTTTTCCAATACTTTATAGCAGTCTAACACTTTACTTCCTTCTGATAACCTTAGTGGATTTACTGACGCCTGGGCCAAAGGATCATCATTAAGGCCGTTGGCCATCTTTTTTTCGTATAGATTGCAAATCGTCTTGATATCTAAATCAAGATTGGTCATCGCCAACGCATAAGCTATGATATCAATAAACCGTTGTTTGATATCGAGCTTTGAGCCAATAGGTAGGGGATAGGCAATCTTTTTCAAACCGCCCAATCCATCGCTTGCCCGCAATAAAACATCATAAGGAGTAGCAATAAATTCTTCTTCCGCGTTTCCAGGTGTAATAAAGCCACTAAACTTTAACTCTCCGTTTTTTCTAACTTGAAGTTTAAACTCCCTTTCATCTGTGGTGTAGAATTGCTGCAGGCTGAAATCCTCTGTAGCAACTAATGTCAATAAGCATTCACACGCGCGTATTGGCGATAACTTATCATCATCGGTGTTTTTATAACTAACAACTACAGGAGTTGCACCAGCGTAGTCTATTTTGCCAGAAACACCATTGTAACCACGTTTGAATATCTTAACCTCCACAGGCACATTCTCAATATCGCATGCATTGAAATGTTTGTACTCGCCATAAGAAGCCGTACCAAATGGATTTGGCGGTACCGCTGGCTCTGGTAACGGCACCTGGTAGCCACATTTTGCCGCATTTAAATCGCGTTGCACATACGCCCACGGCCTGCAATCTTGCGCGTAAACACGGTAATTGGTATGCGTTTTCGTATTGCAGTATTCGGTAATTAACTGGCCAGCCCAAATGCCACGGTCATTTTTTCTATAATCGCTTAAGCAATCAAGATTTATAGATGGTTCGCCTGGCCAGTCTCCATAACTTATATTGCCGTTTTCATCTGTGTAGATGATTACACCGCGCCAATCGGCAAATGTTCCATTTGGTTTAACCTTAAATCTGTTTATCTCCCACGCCATTACCCTAATCCTCCCAATCTTTTGTTCGCGCGGTTAAAAGCGATTACAATGTCCTCGCCTCTCAGTGTAATTTTTGGTATAATCGCGCCTTCTTGCCCTTTTGGCAACATGCTCTTTAGTTTATTTAATGGCGCAATAACCTCCGGATTACTGGAAGCACCGGCGTATTCACCAACCTGTGCAAATGTTGGTGAGTGGACAATACCGCCATTGGCAAACTGTTTGTATTTTGGTCCTGATTGCTGTTGTGCTGAGTTAGAATTACTTTGACCGCTTTTTGAATTTGCGAATGCTGATCCAGCACCAGCTGCAATGGACATCGCTCCACCAGCCGCGATTAACCCTGCACCTCCAGCGATTTGTTTTGCCCCACTTCCTGGAACAATAAAATTTAAAGCAATACCTGCAGCAACAGTTGCAATACCTTGCTTTATTAGTGCTTGTCCTAGTTGAGCAATAAAACCAGATATAGTTGATAAAAAAGCTGATCCAGCTGATTCAATAATCGAATTTCCATTTACAAGCGCTGAGCCAATGGCTTGAAATCCATTTCCCATTGCTTCCGACGCTACATTTACCAGGTTTTTGAAACTTAATAAACGCTCTACCTCGGATTTTGCTTCTTCCAGAAATGCTTCTGTGTCAGCTTTTAGCTTTTGTTTTGCCGCATCAAATGCTACAAATGGCGGAAGTTCAATAGGCTTTAAATCGCCTACAAATTCCACTTTTGGAACCTCAACTTTTAAAGCCTCTAATCCAGTTAATGACTTGAAGTTTTTAGTAAACTCTTTAGCTATGGTAGCTGCATTCTCAGGCGCTTCTAAAGTGGTTGGGATAGAAACCTTATCTTTCTTGCCTTTTTTTGCTGTGCCGAAATTTGCATCTGATTTGGCTTCCTTACTAAAGTTCCTTCTGGCATCGATTACCGCGTTAATGGCTTCCTGGTATACCTGTTGGATTGCATTTGCTTCCGCTTTTGTATCAACAAAAAGTGATGGTAGCGTTTTCCTAATATCTTCGAATGAGCCTTGTAAGCCTTTTTTACTTACAGCATCAGTAAATCTGCCTACAGAAGTTAAACTTCTGGTCAGATCAGATTTTAGTTTAAGGTCTGCTAGTGCCTTTGAAAAATCATTTACATTTTTAGCGCCGGAAACTGTTTTAGAAACGAAAGCATTTAGCGCCTCTTTTGTGAGGTTAATGTTTGCTACTTGTTTTTCTAAATCAGTGGCACCCTTACCAGCGAATGGGTTAACAGCTCGGTTTAGTTGTTTAAAAAATTCAGAGGTATTATTCCCTAACTTGAATTTATTTACAGTGTTAAGCTCGTTGTTGTATTGAGTTATTTTGCTTATCGCCTCACTGATGACATTAATTGAGGCAGTAAAAACACCATCTGTATTTTTACCTACAGAAATAAGCATTTGATCCCAATTGTCACCCAGGTTGCTTATTTTACCTCCCAGGGTTTCGGATATCTTAGCCATCGAACCAGAAGTTCCTTCGGCTGCACCTAAATTGGTTATGTATTCACGAATAGCACCAGATGTTTTTTCAACCTGGGTTTGTACACCTTTGTAGGTGAAAATAACCGAATCGCCTGCGTCCTTAGCCCTTACACCAAATTCTTTTAACCGTTCAAACTCTCCAGTCTGAGCATCAAGAATTGCCTCAGCTAATTGATCGAATGATTTACCAGTACTTGATGCTAAATCTCCAAGCTTGCGCATTTCATCACCAGTAGGTTTAAAACCAGCATTGGCCAGTTTTACAAATGATGCGGTAAGCTCATTAATTCCGAATGGGGTTTGAGCTGCAAATGTGGCAAGCTCCTGCATTTTAATGCTTGCAAGAGCCTGACTACCTAAAGTATTTGAAAGTACAGCATCAAATTTTTGATATTCTGCTGATGCATCAATTACAGATTTTGTAAATGAAATAACTGCGGCGGCAGAGAAAGCCCCAGATATTTTGGAAGTAAAAGCATTAGAAATACTATCTGTTGCCTTATCTATGGTATTGGAAGTCTTTAAGCTTTCGCTTGCAGCCAACCGCATGTTTCTAACGTAATTAGAAACATCAGCAAGTAATTCCGCTACTAATTTTTCTGACATCTTATCTCTCTCGCTCTAAAAAGGCACGAAACTGTGCTTCGGTTAGCCTTTTACCCCTTTTCCTTGCTGGTTTACCAGCTTTAATGCCATCTATTGAAAGCGGCCAAAATTCCTTGTGATCCCTCGGTAAATCATTTGGATCAGCATACCCCTTTAGGATGATCCAGGCAATTTGCCTTTGAATATTTTCTGACCGATCCAGTCTGAATTTATAACCCTCGCAAGCTGCCTGATATTGGCCATACGTCATTTTGTAATAATCTGTGAGGCTTAGCCCCATATCACCTAATGCATATTGCCTTACGTTAGAAATTAACTCTATTGGGTCTGGCTTTTTTCGCTTTTTTTTTCAACGTGCGGCTTTAAAATGTTTTGATACATATTCGATTGCTCAAAGCATTTTTCAATTTCTATGATTTTTACGTTCCCTTCATTGGTGCACATCAAATCGTCAATCCACCCATACACATCACTAAAGGTGAAGTCTATAGGCGTGCTCATAACCTCTGCTGCGTTTAGTAATCCGGCGTAAATGACTTTAGCTGTGCTTTTAACTTTTCCGTCATCTTCTTGAACAGTAGTTAAAAGGTTTTCATAAGCCAACATGCCAAAACGAATTGAGCGGTTTTTGCCGCCCAACTCAATTGTAATGCATCCGTTCATCTTAAGCTGGTTTTTTAACTACTGGAACGCCCAGGCCTGCGAATGTAGCTGTGAACGAAAGATCTTCTTCGGCGGCAGAATCCTCCTTGTACGAGGTAATAATGGTGGTGCCTGCTCGATAAACAGAGCCATCTGCGTTTGCCATTTTTGCCTGTACTTCTTCGCCTGATACAGAGATTTCTAAAAGCTCCTGATAGTTTGCCTCCGCTTCTGTTACATCAGAAATTGCTTTTCCTGCAGCATCAAAACCGAAGGTGCCTTTGCCAGCTTTGCCGTCTCGGTAATTGCCCACACACTTGTTGGTGTATTCCTTCAATTCTCTGTCATGAGAGAATGAATTTGAATCTAAGCAGGCCACCGCTCTGAATTCCACATCAGCAGGATTACCGCCATGAGCACCGCGTTTAATAAAAAGAATTACCGTCTTCCCATCGATATACTGTCTTCCCATCTTCTTTTTAATTTAATTGTCTTATTGTATGTTCAAACCGAATTAATCTCCTGTAAACCCGGTCAGTTTCAACTATTGCATTTAATTTTTTGTCCTGTATGATTTTAATATTTACAGATTGCAGATCATCGTTAATTATGAATGGTGCTTTGCTATTAATCACACCGAAAATTTGATTGGCTAATAAATCAACTTCTTTGCTGCCTTCAACCTTATTTTTCGGCGATTTGGTCACAATATCCAAAAGCTGTGATGCCTTATGGCCAAAGTGGGTCTTGTCGCTTATTTCACTTGATAAAAATTCTCCGATTATTACGTATGGTGTAGGTGCATTTTGGGGCACAGCGTCCATTTCGTAAACAGTCAGCCCCAATGCAGTTAATTTGGCTATATAGGCAATGCGCATTGGTAATTGAATATCTCTCATCGGTTTAAATTTTCTTTAATCATTTTTTTTAAAGCTTTTACCAGTTCATCCCTGTGTTGAAAATATGCTGGGAAAAAGAAAGGCCGTGCAGGTATGTTTACCGTCCTCTGGCCCTTTCCTTTAAACTGGTAAGCATAGTCTTTCAATTCTGCTGGAACATCCACTTCGGTACCTGTTCCGAACTCCACGTAAGGAGAATATTTTGCGCCAACCTCAATGCTGAAATTTAACCCGCCTTGTGTTGGGAAATTTCGAATGCTGTTCTTTAAATACCCCAAATCGACAGGAGCAGCATTGCCAGCATCCATTACAATCATATCTGCAGCATCTTCAATTAAGGCTTTTGCATCGGCTACCGTTTCATCTGGCAATCGCCGTAATTTTGCTATTAACCGATCAAAACCCTTAACTTTCACGATAAACCATGATTATAACCCACTCCTTGCTGCTTTCTTCATCGCTGAAAACTTTAAGGATTACCATTTCTTTACCCTTGTATTCAACTGAATAATGGGATTTAGGTATAAATCCGTTTCTCATGCGAAGCCTTACTTCATAAGCCTGGTTTAATCCTTCTTTTAGAGCTTCCAGCGTTTTAACACTGGTAATGGATTTAACCTTAGCCCAAGTTTCAAGCAAATCAACTTGTGTAGCTATTTGGCCGCCTGTTCCGTCTGGCTGGTAGCTGTATTCAAAGAACTTTACCTTTTTAGTTAAGCTGCCACCGTTCATATTCCAACCCTTCGTCTAAATCCTTTCGATGCTTGTTGGCATAAATCGGAAATGTTGTATTTTGAAGAATTATCTCTGTTCTCAAAACAAGTATGGATAACTTCTTGCATGGCGATAATGATATCATCCGGGCAATTGTCTTTTGTGTATCCAACCGTTTGATTGGCTCCATTCTGCTCGGTGATTGGCATTAATGGCATGTAAGCATTCTCGCTTTCATAATCGCCGATAAGCTTAATTTTCTTAACACCAAGAGCAACACCGGTCCATCTTTCAAAGTTGATCCGTACCGCTTTAATGAGCCTGTTTATAAGCACATCGAAATCGTCATAATCAACAACTAAAAATTGCTTCATTTCATCTAAAGAAAATAATTCCTGCGCCACATCTTCAATGATTTCGAAGGTGATTACAGGCTCTTTTTCTTTGTCTTTAGGGTAAAGCATTACTTGTTTTCTACTGGTGTTTTTAACTCTTTTGTTTCAACTTTGGCCTTTTCCTTTTTAACCTTAGGTTTTGCAGGGGCTTTTTTAACTGGTGGCTTGCCATCCAGTCCGGTAACTTCTTTTGCTACTTTTAACCTCACCAGGTAGACAGCAACTGAATCCGGGGTAACATCATACTCTTTTCCTTCTTTGAAATCGAGGTGATCTTTGTCGAATCTGATTATCATAATCTGAAATTTTGAAGGTAAGGCCGGTAACGATCCGGCCTAAATCCGTTTTACCTTATGACCGTGCAGTAGTACCTTTAATAAAGTAGTTAGGACCGTAAACAGGTAATGCATAGTTACCTTCGATACGGGCAGTTACTTTATTTTTGGTTACGTTGTCCGCATCTTGCTCAAAGAATTCAATGTGCATTGCTTCCTGAGTTAACAGCTGTGCGCCGTTTTGGAAGTCACCAACAACATAATCAGGAGCAGTAATTGCGGTAGATGCCCAGGCAGGAACGCCTAAAACTCTAAGCTGGCCGCCTTCGATAGTTACACCTTGTGGCAAGTCGTATTCGCCAGAACCAGAAGCTTTGTTTTTAAAGAAGCCATAGTAATCTTTTGGACGTAACAAAATACCGTTAGCATCGCGCTCGTATGTATCTTCCAAGGTTGCGATATCATCAATTAATTTCTCAATTAACGGATCGGCCAAAGTTGCATCTGACGCAACGAAGTTACCAGCAGTTAAAATACCTTTAAGGTTTGGAGTAGTACCATCGCCATAAAGAATTTGAGAATCTAATATCCTTCTGAATTTCTCAGGCAAACGAGATTGCAGGAATGAAATAAAACCAGGGATGTTGGTCATTGCTTTACGGGTAAAGCGAACGAATCCTGCAACAGTTTCGATCTGTACAGTAGCCTCAACAAGGTCTAAATCCATTTGTGCTTTAGCTGCACCCTCTGCTACTGGTGCTGGGTTACCTTCACCAACGCCGTTTTCGCGCATGAATGTAAATGAGTTACCTGGCCCGATATTACCACCAGGTAAAATCTGATCCATGTGTACTTTTCGTTTCTGACTTTCAATGATGCCAGGTGCCATGATCTGGCCGTAACGGTTACCACCAGTAACGTTGCCGGTTGACATATCGCCAACTACTTTTAATTCAATGCTAAAGCTTTTTGTTTCTTTACGAATGAACTTATTTAAATCGTCGGTTTTTTCCTCAACTGCATCAGCTAAAATCTGATTGAATGATTTTTCTTGCGTTTTAGGAGTAACGATTGTTACCTTCTGCAATTTAACATCAAGCTTTTCAACTTGCGATTTAAGAGCAGCAGCGGCATCGGTAATTTCTTTCAGCTCAGCAGCATTATCTTTGCCTTCAAGCTCTGTAATTTTATCCTCTAAAGCTTTTAATTGCACCGCAACAGCTTCTTTGGCTTTACCTTCTAAAGTTTTTTCAAGGTCGGCTTTAATGCCTTCCAACATTTCTTTAATTTCCATTTTTGTAATTTTCTAATTGAAGTTGAAACTTGAATTGTTTTAAAGCATCGATCATCTGCGGCTCATCAAATTGGGTGTTGTCATCCAACGGCGCAATCAGATCAAGTGCTTTTAGCTGCTTTTCTATTTCAGTTAACCGGCCATCAGAATAGTTTCTGTTGTACATATCGGTTAATTCTTTAATTTTTAATATGATATCATCCGAGTTTTTGAATGATTTAAGATCAACAAGAGGCGTTCTTTCGTTCGCTCCCCATGCTGTTAGGGTTGAGTATTCCCAAAGTTTATATTCCAGGATTCTAGATTTGTCTTTTTGGTCGCGGCGAACTACATTAAATCCGATTGAGTGCTCTAACGTGCGGTCGTTTTCCTTGTAGAGCTTGTAATCTTCGTAAGCATCGCGGCCGAGCTCTTTGTTCAAATTGAGTTTTGAACGGATTAAAAGACCGGTATTATCTTCTTTCATTTCCAGCGGAATACCCACCAATAGGCGGCTATCGTGGTTTAAGAAATGTTTAATTCGCTTGAAATTGTCGGTGATGGTTTTGGCAAACGAACCCTTAACGGAGATATCACCGTCACTGTCTTTGTTGTCAAAAGCGTTTCCGTAAATGGTAACCACTCCGGATTCGTCTAAATCCTCAATCTGATGTTCGAAATTTTTTCTGTCAATATCCAGCATAATCCACCTCACAAAAAAAGCCTACCTAATTGCGCCCTTTCTCTCTAATCCGTCTCTGCAATTTGGTAAGCCTCTTAAATCAACCCATCAAATCCTAAACACACTCAAAGATAAAAATATTATTTAAAATAATACAAATGTTTTGAAATAAATAATATATTTGTTTATGTTTGTGTATCGAAATCATTGGTGTTGATTTTTTTTCGGTGTTTAATTTGGGTTTTATCTGGAGCGGTGGGGATTTATTCAACACCGCTTTTTTGTTAAAAAAATCCTCTTAGCGATGGGCGATCCAATAGCGGAGGTTAAGAATAAATGAACAGGTGGCGGAATTGGTAGACGCTAATCGATGTGCTTTTGAGAGAATGCCCAGTTCTGGCACTAGATTACTTAATGGGGTGTGGCGAAATCCACTTTAAAAAATATTGAAGTGTGCAGGTTCGAATCCTGCTCTGTTCACTATGTTTTGGCAATGTTTCCATCAGTACCACAATTTACCTGATAGATTATGAATTCCTGACTTGATAAACTTTGCTGTTACACCATTCTCTCTAACTGGCAGAGCAACCAGCAACGGTGTGCGAGGGTTCGAATCCCTTATGGTGTACAAACTAATTAATTATTAAACACGGCAGCTACCAACTGCCTTAAACAACCAAAAGAATGAATTCAGATAAACACTTTGTCTCTGAGATACGAGAGATCGGGCAATTTGCCCAGGATGTACGCAATGACAGCATCAAGAATGAACCAATGTTTTTTAATTGCGATCTTCAATACGCTTGGAAAAATGGCGGTGAGATAACACGGTCATTTATCAGTTCGTTACCCGCAGATTGGCATGACGATGTAGTTTTCGATAGTAGGGTACACATGCTAATGCCTGGGTGGTATCCGGCTATTCCAGGTTTTCATCATGATGATGTACCTAGACCAGCCATACCAGTAGGACAACATTTTATTACAGCTGGTCAGCCTGATTATGAACATCCATCGTACCGATCAGAACACATTTTGGGATTAGTTAACGCAGATATATGCCCTACTGAATTCGCAATAGGCGAATGCATTATGCCGAAAGTTGAATGGGGTGATCTTATTTATAGGAAATGGGATGCAGAAGTAAAAAGGCTTATAGCATCTGGTCAATTAAAAAGTACTCTGGCGAAGGATCGAACGCTAACAATGTTCAATTGCGAAACATTCCACAGCGGACAAAAAGCTATAAGAAATGGATGGCGCTGGTTTGGCCGGGTTAGCAGGAATACGGATAGGGTGAAAAAAATAACAAATGAGATACGCCAACAAGCACAGGTGTATTTAGAATTTCCAATGGAGGGCTGGTAATCATGAACTACAACGATACAGGTGGTAAACCCATCATAAAAACAAAATACGTATTGGCATTATGCATTGTATTTGCCATACTTCTTTTTTATTTCATTTATAAAGGAGCAGGAGGGGGTAAATAATGGAATGGCATGATAAAGTAAAAATGATCAGGGCTTCTAATGCCGATGATCAGTCCTTATTTAAAGAAGTTGTGTTAGCTCACATTGAAACATTCGATGCTCAGGCATGGGCAATGTTCTTTGATTGCATATCGCTAGTAAAAGAATTAATTGCCGCTGATTTGGACTTTTACAAGAAAGTTAATGAACAGTTTCACACAGTTAGAACGGCAATTGATATTGGTTGGCGTGCTGATCTTCGATGGGCAATGATGGAAGTTATGATCGAGGAAGGAGAGAAGGAATGACAACGCTAGAAAAAATAAAAGACCAGGTTGCAAATAGAATGGGGTTCTCAAATTGGAAACGATTTGTATTGTTCTGCAAACCAACTCCGGAAATTGTAGATGAAGTAGCCAAGCTATACGCCAATCAAAAGCTTGATGAAGCGGCAGAAAAGGCAACGCTTGCAATTGAAAGAGACGGAAAGCCTATTTTAAGAAATCAGTTGGCGTATTTTGCAGATGACATGGATCATGTTGAAGTCGACAAACAATCAATCCTTTCACTTAAAGACAAAGTTTAGTTATGAAAATTGACAGGCAGAAGGTATTTGAGAAATTTGATGGAAAGTGCGCCTACTGTGGTTGTGATTTAGAAAAGGGATGGAATTTGGACCATGCCATACCTCAATGGTATTGTGAAACTAAGACTCCTATTGCCTCAGTTGAGCAGGTGCACTGCTTTGAAAATTATATGCCATCATGTAGAAGCTGTAATTTATTTAAATCAGGCAATCCAATCGAAGCATTTCGGAACGAGTTAGGCAAGCAGATTGAGCGATTAAGACGTGATAAGCCTACATTCAGAATTGCGGAGAGATTTGGGCTAATCGAATGCAACCCAAAAGTTGTTGAATTTTATTTTGAATCCCACGCAAGTATATTTAACCCCAATGAGCCGATTAAATAGATTATTCGGCTCATAACTATTAACAAGAAGTAAGTTAAAAATTCGTTATATTACCAAAATGACAGGATCACAACTATACGATTACCACACAGCTTTTCGCGACTTCTCTGGTACCGAATTGGATGAATATGCCCAAAATCTCCAAACGGCTGTTATGTTGTTTGGAGAACAAAAGGTTTTTGACTTGCTGGTGCAAGCTGATCACCAAAATAAAAAGATCGAGCTAATAGAGGACACTAATAATATCGGTGAGCCTACAGGCTTAAGGCTTGTTTAAGTACTTCTCAATATAATCTACCATTTCCTGGTACAAATCAGGTGCTACCTTTTTAAAATAAGAGTTGCCTATAAATTTATTCTCAAAAGCATGGGCAATAAACTCCGCTTCCTTGCGGCTACCTAATGAGAAGTATTGCTTCGTATGCCCAGCTCCATAATTCACATTTAATGCCATTAACGTATCAGCAAACGATGTGATTTTTTCTATTTCATCGAATTGCTTGTTTGCAAAAGCCTTATTTACATCAGCGTAAAATCTCATATGCAAATCTTTGTATCCGCTATCCCTATTTTCTGATAGAATTAGGCGGTATTTCTCCATTAATTTAGTGGCCACGCCATCAATTCGCATGCCTTTTTGCCAGTCAATTGCATGGCCATACTCATGGTAAACTACCTTTTCTGCTTGCCATTTGGACTTTTTACCACGTTCTCCGATCTCTAAATTGACGGTTTTTTCGTTCGGATCGTAATAAGATCCGCGATCTTTATGAATATTAAGCCGAACGGGAGTGTTCAGCATTTCGAAAATTGATGTATCCACCTTTACGCCTGTTAATTTTTCATATCCTGTTAATCCGTCTGGTACTTTCGGGAACCTTGCCGGGTTAGGTCTTTCGCCCAGCATCTGCTTAGCAATTCGCCCACTGATGTAGTAAACACGGCACCTGCAGTTAACGCAATTCTTAGCTCCACCGGCCGGATCGCCTGGGAACTCCATTTGTGTGCCGCCCACCGTAAACTTTTGATCACCTCGAACAATCTGCAATACCAACATTGCCCGGTGCGCATCACGCGTACGACTGTCGTTGGTAGCACTCCATTGTTTCCACTTCTTTTGGCCGGTTTCTTTCTCCCAGGCTTCCGCTCCGAACTTGTGCCCCTGGCTTGCACTTCTGGTTGATTCGGTACGGGCAATCATTGTAGAGCGGTAAGCGGTAAATGGTGCCCCTGCTTCTTTCCTTATTAATGCACCAATTTCACGCGGTGCCAATCCTTGCGCAAATGCTGCTGCATGAATCGTTCTGATGCGGTCGAGTGTTGTATCGTTGATTTTGGTAATTCGATCGCCAGTGTTGTTTAAAATCCATACCTGTATAAGCCTGGTTAGCTCGGTAGATAACCCAACGCTTATACCTGCTTTAACCGGATTGTTTTTCCGTAGGTCTAAATACTGCCATTTGGCACTTTCTGTCTGAACATTGATATTAAAGTTGATTATAGCCGAACGCATTGGTGCAGCATCGATAACTAACCTATCAATGCTACCACCATTTGAAATAAAGGAACCAGCTGTTAAAAATTGCTTCTTTAAAGCTGAATAAAATACCCGTGCCCCTCTGCTTTCCTGTTTTCTCGCTATTTTATCAAGTTCCCTGTTCATTAAAAGTCGATATCGCCTGCTCTTTCAAATGACTTTTCAAAATCCGGATCTGATGTTTGGGATAATGGCATAATGCCGGAAGGAATAAAGCATTCATCGAATTCTGGCCCCTTCGCATCGTAATTCATTTGTGCGCGTTTCTCGTTAGGATCGATCCACCATGCTTTTTCTAACCATTCGGCCAGAGACTTCATATCATCCTGTAATTCCGCATACACACTGGTATCGAAGTCAAGGAAATACCTTTTGTTATCTGCTTTAGACCAACCAGGTACAAGCCATTTGTTAAGGGCATCGCGTAATGCAGTAAGCTCAGGCAAAACAGCATCGGTAATAGCCGCCTTTCTGGCCTCAATTACATTATTGTAAACTTTATTTTCCGGATCGTTAAAGATTGCTGAGTTAACGTGAAAGATATTACAGAACGTCCTTAAATTGCCCTGTCTGCCTTCCAGAATTCCTAAATCAATAGGAGAGGTGCCTATCTGTATCCATCCGAGTTTTGATGATGCTGCAATGATCTGTTTAAAGTTCGATGAACCGGCCATTTTCTGGTCGATGTGTTTTTGTAACTCTTTTCTTTGTTCATCATTTATGCCACTGCCGCCATCTTCATAGAGAACACCAACCATACCGCCATTTTGAAAGGCTCTCGCTTCTGCTTCATATCCGCTATTAGATGCGAGTAACGCATTTGATGCGGCCTGTACCGGTGATTGCCCGATAATGTGAGGATTGGCTCCGTTATCGAAGTCAGGATTAAAATAACGGTAATGCGCAACATCTGATTTTGGTATTTCCTTATCAGGACGATAGGAAAGTTTATAACCGCGCACCGGCTGGTATTCGCCACCGCTTACCGGGCTTGTGTGTTGCGATGGTAAGATATGAAGCTCGATAAATTTCTTTACCGGATCTTCTGTCTCGGGGCCAAAACCGTAAATGTATGTATTACCGGTTAACAGGCGATAAACAGCACATGCGTATTTAAACTCCGAACCATCCATGTTCTCGTTAGGCGAAGTATTGAGCATTTCTAACAATGGATGCTCGCCCTCAATCTCCTGTAAACCTTTTGTCTGTAGCTTTTTGGCTTTGCTTAAACTTTCCTGTGTAGGGTTAGTAGTTAAGGCCTTATACTTACGAAATTCCTTTTCATTTTTAATCTCATACAGATTGAAAGGAGCTAACGCCACTTTCGAAGCGATAAAAGAAACGATACTGTACACATCTGCATTCTTTTGATATGCGTTTTTGATGTAATCCTCCATGCAGGTAAACTGCCCGTAGATTGTACCATTGACCACCCAGCTATTAACAGCCCTGGTCATTGCATTATTGGTTATCCCCCTGTAGAATGCATTAAATGCACTCTTAATCCCTCTCACTAAATTCATCTTACCAAAATTTAAATTCCTTTTGCCCTAATTGTCTTTGTATTGCTTGTGCCAGAGCATCGGCAACGTCTAATTTCTTTGAACGGGGAAACTTTAATATGCCCTGTTCATCATCATTGTATAACTTATCTAAAATGCTTTTACGGCAATAAACTCTACCAGCCTGGGCGTACGGCGTGGCCATTCTTGCCCGGGCTACTTTATCTCCACCGGTAACGGGCACCTCTATTGCTGTGATTCCGTTTTTAACCAGTGTTTGTTTTGCAGATTTACCCGATGCTTTAGCCTCAATGTAATGCGGTGAAGGCTGTGTGCGCATCCAAAGTATCAAATCAGGAAATTCTTTGTAGACAAACTGCACGTTATCGATGTACATATCTGTTCCGATCTTTCCAGATACTACATTGGCACTGGCTGCGTTCATTTCCTTTTCTGTAAGGGCCGTATCCCAATCGGAACCATAGTCAGTCATTTGATCTGGTCGAGGGAAAACATTATCCTCTACCGGTATAAACCATTTCTGCCAAATACCGCCGTTTTCTGGTGCCGGATCTTGCTGCATCTGACCGGAGTAACCATACTCGCCTAAATCAATCCTTAAATCCTCTAACACCGCATCGGTCATACGTACGGCATCGAGCTTGCCATCAACATAGTGCAACCTTAAGTGCTCAGGTTTAATCTCTCCTTTATCAGTGGCTGGTAACTTAATATGCTGGATAACCTTACCCTTTTTGTTGAGCCAATTACCCGATGGGTCGTTTTCATTCAGACGCTGCATTACCAAAATCGTTGGCGTTACAGCTTTATTAACCTTACGTGTAGATAATGTAGTATCCATAAACGTATTAGCCGTTTCTAACGCTGCTTCGCTGGCTTCTTCCTTTGCATTAAGTGGATCATCAACAATTATTATGTGTGCGTGAAAACCTGTAATTGTACCGCCTACAGATGTTGCGTATCTCTCGCCGGTAAAGTCATTTTTATAGTGGGTTTTGTTATCCTGGTCGGTTTTTATAAGTAAGTCCGGCCAGTATCGTTTATACTTATCTGATCGGATAATATCACGGCTTTTTAAAGCGTGATCTGTTGCAAGTGATTGAGAGTATGAAGCGGTTAAAATCCTTAATGTCGGGTCAACTGTCCACGCCCAGGCAGGCAGCATTACTGTACAGATAGTTGATTTCGTTGTACCTGGTGGAATATTGATTAAAAGGTCGGCAAGCTTTGGCTCCCGAGCCTTTATGATAATTCCATTTTTATCTTTTACCTGGGAAGCGCGTTCGACATATTTTTGCAGCTCATCGCATAGGTATTCAATGTGCCAGTTCCAAACCGGATCTTCCGCAATGATTACATCCCAAAATTCCTGTACAAAAGAGTAAAAGTGTTTTTGGCACAACTCCGAGAAAATAGCATCCTCTGTTATTTCGAGGTTTTCCGTATTAATGCTCCCCACGTTCTCAATTCCTCCACACTAAGCTTTGACAAATCCGGTTTGTTAGTATCGATCTTACCGGAATGTTCTATGTCTTGTTTATCTCTCCACTTTTTACCCTGTCTGTTTTTTAACCAGTTCATTGCTGCTCCTGCATCTGGCGGGTAATAAGTTTTTGTAGTTGCCCTCACTGGTGAGCCTTGATAAAATCCTATTTCCTCACTTTCAATTTCAAAACCAGTAGCGCGTTTATGTAAAGATTCAGCGACCTCAGCATCGGCTATTGTCTTCCCGCGTGTGACTGACACGGAAAATTCTTCATGTATTTTTTTCCACTCGTTAATTGTATCCTCGCAAACTTCAAAAAAATCTGCTATCTCAGCATCAGTAGCACCCAACAAACAAAGCTTGTAAACCTGGTCTGCATATTCTGGCTTATATTTCGAAGGTCGACCAACAACCTGCTTTGGTTTTTCCTGTTCTGGTTTTGCTTTTCTCGTAGTAGTTTTTTTCGGCCCCGCCTTTTTCCATTTCGCCTTTTCCATTCTACTTATGCTTTAACTTCTCTGAGAAGTTTTTTATCTGTGTTAGGGTATCAAAATCCAATTCACTTTCTAGCTCTCCAATTACTTTACAGTAACCTAATCCATTTTCTTCGCAATGCTTCTCGGCCAATTCAAAAGAATCGGCTTTGATGTATGGCCCCATGTATTCCGTGAGATTTCCTTTAACGGGATTGATGGCTTTAATTTTAGTTACCCAGGTTTTCATTACACATCAATCTTTAGTTCTTGGTATTCTATTGCGAAGTATAAATTTTGGAGTTGGTGCAAGTATTCGATTTTAACCCATTTGGATTCTATCACAACGTGATAACCTCTTGCGTATGATCCTAATATCTCTAATGGAAAACCTGTAAGATTGCATTTGGAAAGGCTAACTGGGTTTAATCGTATAAACTCAATTTCATCAAGATCAACCCACGGACCATACACCTCTTTACCGAATGTTTCTGTTACATCTTCCACGAGGCAAACATGACCTCTTACGATTCCGTCAATGGTTCTGATAGTTCCATTATGCAGTACTTTATTTCCGGTTTTTAATTGAATGTTTTTCATAGTGTTGTTGTTAAGTATCCTGCCAAACCGATAAGCAACCAGTAAAGGATATGCTTTATGTTTGTTATAGATGATTTAGATTGAATCATTATGGTTTTACCTTTCGCATTTCTAATCCGCCCATAAAAATGTGATCCAGCATTGCTGGGTTATTTCTCATTTTCATTACTTGCTTTAATGTTGGCACAAACCACTCTATTTCCGGCTTAATGTCTGGTGCAATATCACGGTACATTGTAGACGTGGCCATATTGCCGCACCTAGTACAGCTTAAAAACATCGGAGTAACTCCCACATGGATATCTACAGCTTTGGTAATATGCATGCATTCGGGATTATAACATACATAGCAGTTAAAGCGGTCGGCTTTTGCTGGTTCAATCACGAGCAGGGAATATCTTTTTTCGATATTACGTTGTGATTCTAGTGGTTCTCTTTGCTGGTAAGGCTTTTTTGATTCGTAATTTTTCATTCTTTTGGTATTTATGCTGCTTGTTTAAGTTTTAACTTATATGTTTCGATAATCTCGATTAACTCATGTGGAAACCACTTATGTGATTTATGTGCCATAGCTTCTAATTCATCCACGGCTGATTGCCCGATCTTTTTAATCAGGTTCTTGCGGTAGTTGATAAGATTTGCCGATAAGTAGTTGTTGCACTTCACACACTGTCCGTGAATGTTGTTTTCGTTGAACCTGGTAAATGAGTGATTACCGGCAGATAGATAGTGCCCGGCATTGTAATTGTTTAGATCGGTCCGTTTATACTGGCCGCATGAAATACAGATAAAATAACCACCTTTGTCATCGCGTTGCCGGATATAAGCATTTACATACTTCTGAGCAATTTGAATTAATTGTGAAACTGATTTTTTATCGTAAATACCCATAAATTACTTATATTAATACAAATGTACTAAAATAAGTAATATAATCATATATCGGTTTGGTTGAGAATTTTTATTTTTTTATCGGCCTCTTTTTCTGTTAAAAGACTGTCGATCGATGTTAGAAAAGGGTTACGTTTTTCAAGGCCAATAAAGTATTTTCCATGCAGGAAATCATCTAAAGACATTTTAATGTATACCCGTCGAGAACTGTCGAACAGTATGTTAAAAAAGCTCATTTTGTTTACACCAATTGTACACTATTTTTAATATTGTGCTCATACGTTAAATAAACCTATAAAATTGCAATCCTGGATAGGTTGCTCTTTTTTTGTTTAAGAGAATCAGTTTAGATGACAATCTTTGCAGATTATTGTTATATTACCAGCTTAAATTATTCAAAACGACTTAAGTACTGTGATGAAGAAACGCGTTTCAATAAAAGATATAGCCAAACAATTAAATATTTCCATTACCACCGTATCATTTGTAATTAATGGAAAGGCGCGCGAAAAAAATATTAGTGAAGCCCTTACCAAAAAGGTACTTGATCTGGTTGCAGAATTAAACTATCAGCCAAATGCACTGGCAACCAGTTTAAGAACGGGTAAAACTAAAATTATCGGCTTTTTGGTTGATGATATTTCAGAACCTTTTTTTTCGGGGATAGCCCGTCATATCGATGAAATTGCATCGAGCCTCGGTTATAAAATCCTTTTTAGCAGTACCCGTAACGATACAGAAAAGGCAATAGAACTGTTGCAGATTTTTGAAGACCGCCATGTTGATGGTTATATTATGGCCTTGCCGGAAGGGTTGGAAGATGAGGTGAAGAAGCTGATCCAAACGGATGCGCCTGTAGTTTTGTTTGACCGTTATGTACAGGATGTAAAAACCGATTATGTAATTATTGATAATAAGAAAAGCACATTCGAAGCAACAGAGCACCTGATTAACAATGGTTACCAAAATATTGGCTTTGTTACCATTGATACGCAACAGTTGCAAATGGTAGACCGCCTGGCGGGTTACGAAACTGCAATTGAAAAACATAAACTACCAGCTGTTGTAAAGAAAATTAAATACACAAGCTCTGAAGATTCGATTCGGGAGATGGTTAGCTTTTTTAAAGCCGAAAAACAGCTTGATGCGGTAATTTTTGCTGCCAACTACATTTGCCTGGATGGCTTAAGGACTTTTAGAAAATCGGGCATCCGGATTCATAAAGATCTGGCAGTGGTATCTTTTGATGACTTTGAGATTTTGGAATTCTGCGAACCAGCTGTTACGGCGATAGCACAGCCTTTAGAAGCCATTGCAGAGAATATCATGAAGGTTTTACTCAATAAGCTTAAAAAAGCCGGGCAGAACGTCGGAAATACGCAAATTTCGCTGCCTACCACGTTAAATGTGAGGCCATCGAGCGCAAAAAAGTAATTTCAATAAAAAAAGGGAACCAATCAGTTCCCTTTTTTATTATCATTTAAACAGATTAAACTGTCATTACATCTTTTTCTTTAGCCTCCGCGTGTTTATCTACTTTGATGATGTACGCATCAGTTAGTTTCTGAACCTCACCTTCACCGGTTTTGATCTCGTCATCAGAAACACCATCGCCTTTTAGTTTTTTAATTTTCTCGTTGGCATCTTTGCGGATGTTACGTACAGTGATACGGCCTCTTTCGGCTTCTTCTTTCACTTTTTTAACCAGTTCCTTTCTGCGCTCTTCGGTTAGTGGTGGTACAACCAAACGGATTACAATACCATCATTTTGTGGGTTGATACCGATATTTGCAACCTGGATGGCTTTTTCGATTACCGTTAAAAGCGATTTTTCCCATGGCTGGATCACAATAGTTCTTGCATCAGGCGTGTTGATGCTTGCCACCTGTGCCAAAGCAGTTGAAGCACCATAATAATCAACGAAAATGCCATCAAGCATTCCTGCCGATGCCTTACCAGCCCTAATTTTAGTTAATTCTGCTTCACAATGATCGATGGCTTTATCCATTGAAGATTGGGCATCCATTAATTGTAATTGTATGAGTTCGTTCATAATTGTGGGTATTTCTACGAATTAATTTTTTTAATATGCTTATTTAACCAGGGTACCAATTGGTTCGCCACTGGCAATTTTCATGAAGTTGCCATGTTTGTTCATATCAAACACAATAATAGGCAACTGGTTTTCCTCGCAAAGTGTAAAAGCAGTCATGTCCATAACATTAAGCCCTTTATCGTACACTTCTCTGAAAGAAATCTGTTCAAATTTTGTTGCGTTGGCATCTTTCTCCGGATCTGCAGTATAAATACCATCTACACGGGTTCCTTTTAATACTACATCGGCTTTAATTTCTATGGCGCGTAAAGCAGCAGCAGAATCGGTAGTGAAATAAGGGTTACCAGTACCGGCACCAAAAATAACTACGCGTCCTTTTTCCAGGTGACGAACGGCTCTTCTGCGGATAAAAGGTTCGCAAATCTGTTCCATTTTAATCGCAGTAAGTAAGCGCGTTTTAATGCCCACTTTTTCTAAGGCATCCTGCAAGGCCATAGAATTGATTACGGTAGCCAACATGCCCATGTAATCGGCCTGTGCTCTGTCCATCCCGCTTTTTTCGGCGCTTAAACCTCTAAAAATGTTTCCTCCACCAATCACTATTGCGATTTCTAAACCTTTATCGTGTACAGCTTTAATATCTTCTGCGTATTGCTTAACGCGTTCATTATCAATGCCGTATTGTTTGTCGCCCATTAGCGATTCTCCGCTAAGCTTTAGTAGGATGCGTTTGTATTTCATGACCCCAAAAATATTAACAATTTTTTAATACCTCGCTATGCTTTTTCACAATTGATGTAAATATTTAAATAGAAATTTTTTCGCCTTTAAATATTACCTCTTTTAACTCCAGGGCACTATCAAGAACCAGCAAATCGGCTGTCTTTCCAGTTTCTATTGTTCCCTTTAAATGCTCAATACCGATTAATTTGGCAGGATAAAGTGCAGCCATTTTCAAAGCATCGTTTAAATCGATATCGCAATGGCTTACACAGTTTTTAACCGCTTCTAACATGGTTAACGATGAGCCTGAAAGCGTTCCATCTGGCATAACATATTTATTTCCTTTTTGTACATGCTGGTATGGGCCTGTAGCGCAGGCTGTAACAGCATCGGTAATGAGAAACAAACGATCTTTCAACAGTTTTTGCGCAAATTTAACCACTTCGAAATCTACGTGCTGACCATCGGCAATGATGCTGGCCATAGCTTTATTATGATTAAAAACTGCAGTTGGTATGCCTGGCTCGCGGTGGTGGATAGGGCTCATGGCATTAAAGAGGTGCGTGGTGGTTTGTACACCCTTATTGTAGGCAGCAGTGGCCTCATCAAAGGTGGCGTTACTGTGGCCTAAAGAAACTACTACGCCATTATCGAGCAAGTACTGAATTACCTCATCATCCTGAAGCTCGGGTGCAATGGTTATCATTTTAATTACACCATCGCCAAAATCGAGCAACTCTTTGATTTCATCAAGAGATGCCTTGCGTACGAATGCCGGAACATGTGCTCCTAAACGTTTTGGGTTTAAAAACGGCCCTTCTAAATGAAGTCCCAGGCAGTTTTTTGCTGAGGGGCGATGTGCTTTAACTGTTTCGATACAGGCATTAAACACTTCCGGGGTATTGGTAGCCAGGCAAGCCAGGAAACCAGTAGTCCCTTTTTTTAGCAAATCGTCTTCCATAATGGTTAGCGATTCGATAGTTGGGTCGGCGGAGAAAAGGCGGCCCCCGGATCCATAAATCTGTAAATCTATAAAACTAGGCACAGTAACCAACTGATTATTGGTAACAGCAGCCGGCCTGATGGCTGCAATTTCTGTACCGCTGATTTCGATTTCCTGATTGGTTATAAGTGTATTGTTATTGTAGTAGGAGGTATTGGGAATTATCTTAGGCATATCAAACGTTTGAGTAAATTTAAGCTTACACAATCAAAGTTAAATATTGTAACGATATATTTGATTAATAAGATAAACTAATCAAATGAATGAAAATCAGCCCAATAGAAGGAGCTTTCTAAAGGCCGGACTCACTTTAAGTGCTGCAACTCTGGTTGCGCCTGCATCAGCTATTGCAGATGTAACAGAAAGAGAAGATGCCTTCAAAATCGCAGTAGGACCTTACCTTCAAACCAATTTCAACAACTCGATGACCATTTTGTGGTTAACCAACAAAAATGCCGCTGGTTGGGTAGAATTTGGTGAACAAGCCGATCAGTTAAGCCAGAAAGCTTATGGGAAGGCTGAGTTGGGTTTAATGCAGGCCAACAGCAAGCTAAATGCAGTAACGCTTAATAATCTGAAACCTGGAGTTAAGTATTATTATAAGATTGTATCCAAGGAGATCAAAGATTTTCAACCCTATAAATTAACTTACGGCGAAACAGTAAGCAGCAATGTAGAGTCGTTTTTGAATGCCAACCAGGCTAAAGAAGCGGTATCGTTTGTAATGATGAACGATATTCATGATCGTCCTGAGTCTATTCCGCATTTATTAGGGCTTGTGCCAGCAGCGCAGCAGGATTTTGTTTTCTTTAACGGTGATATTTTCGACTATCAGACAGACGAAAAACAGATTATCGACCACATGTTGCAACCCTGTGTAGATAACTTTGCTAAAAATACACCTTTTATATATGTGCGTGGAAATCATGAAACCCGAGGTAAATTTGCACGCGAGTTTGCACAATATTACATGCATGTTGGCCATACCGCTTTTACTTTAGGCCCTGTTCGCTTTGTAGTTATCGATACCGGAGAAGATAAGGAAGATGCACATCCGGTTTATGCAGGGATTGTGAATTTCGATGAGTACCGTGTTCAACAGGCAGAATGGCTTAAAACGGAAATCAATTCGAAAGCATTTAAAAAAGCACCTTTCCGTATTGTATTGATGCACATTCCACCACGTTATTCGGGCGATGCCCATGGCCCAAAGCATTGTACTGAATTGTTTGAACCATTATTGAACGAGGGAAAGGTAGATTTGGTGTTGAGTGGTCATACGCACAAATATATGGTACACCAGCCTGATAAAGCATTAAATCATTACCCTTTAATTATTGGTGGCGGGCCACAAAAAGGCAACAGAACCATTACCAAAATAACAGCAGATAAAAATAAGGTTGTGGTAAGTATGCTCGATGATTCGGGCAAGGAGGTAGGAGCCTATACCGCTTCAAGGAAATAAAAAAAGCCGGTTAACTGTTTAGCTAACCGGCTTTTTAATGTTTTATGAGTGCTTATGCACCTAATTGTACACGTTTGAAAGCAGATACAGTTAATCCTTTAACAGTGTTGTCTAAGAATTTACGAACATCTACTGAACTGTCTTTAACAAACTCCTGGTTTAATAAAGTACTGTCTTTGTAGAATTTGTTTAATTTACCAGCAGCGATTTTTTCAACCATTTCTTCTGGTTTGCCTTCCTGACGGATAACATCTTTAGCAATCTCGATTTCACGCTCAATAGTAGCTGGATCAACACCATCTTTATCAACAGCAACCGGGTTCATTGCAGCAATTTGCATTGCAACATCTTTACCAGCTTCAGTAATATCAGTGCCATTAGCGCCTTCAAATACTACTAAAACACCCATTTTACCATTAGAGTGGATATAAGAAACGATTTTTTCGCCAGAGATATTTGCATACTCCTGAATAACGATTTTCTCGCCGATTTTACCGGTTAGTTCAGTGATGGTTTCAGCAACTGTACGTCCGTCTTCCAAAGTAATTGCTGATAATTCTTCAGCAGTAGCAGGATTGTTGGCAACTGCTGCAGCTAAAACAGCCTGAGCAAGGTTACGGAAATCTTCAACTTTAGAAACTGGCTCAGTTTCGCAAGCTAAAGCAACTAATTTACCATTTGTACCGTCTGCTGAAAGAGCGATTGATACCAGACCTTCAGAAGTAGCATTGCCAGAACGTGCGGCAGATACTTTTTGACCTTTTTTGCGTAATAAATCAACAGCTGCTTCGAAATCACCGTTAGCTTCAACTAAAGCCTTTTTGCAATCCATCATACCAGCGCCAGTTTGTTGACGCAATTTGTTTACATCTGCTGCAGAAATTTGTACTGTAGACATTTTATTTCCTTTTTTAAAATTTACAATCTTGTTATAACAATTACAGGTTACAAGTTACAAGCGCTAAGTTAAACTCGTGTTAAGCCAACTTAAAACCTGAAACCAGTAACCTGCAATTAAAAAATATTACTATTCTTCTGTTTTAGTTTCTTCTGATGAAGAGGCTTCAACCTCAGCTTCAGCAGCTTTTTTACGTCTTGGCTCTTTAGCTTCAGGCGCATCAGCTGCAGCTTTAGCAGCTACTGCTTCTTTTTCTGCTTCATCATCTTTTTCGCGTTTACGCTCTTCTAAACCTTCTTCAATCGCTTTGATAATTACATCAGTAATTAAAGAGATAGATTTTGTAGCATCATCATTCGCAGGGATTGGGAAATCGATGTTAGAAGGATCAGAGTTAGTATCAACCATCGCAAAAGTAGGGATGTTTAATTTTAACGCTTCAGTTACCGCGATGTGCTCTTTCTTAACATCAATTAAGAATAAAGCTGCAGGTAAACGGTTTAAATCAGCAATACCACCTAAAAGTGATTCTAATTTAATACGCTCACGTTGGATCATTAAACGCTCTTTTTTCGAAAGGATAGCATAAGTACCGTCTTTAGTCATTTTATCGATGTTAGACATCTTTTTGATTGACTTACGAACAGTAGCGAAGTTAGTTAACATACCACCTAACCAACGTTCAGTTACGAAAGGCATGTTTACTTTTTTAGCTTGTTCAGCTACGATTCCTTTAGCTTGTTTTTTTGTTGATACAAATAATACTTTACGTCCTGATTTTACGATTTGTTTAATCGCTGCCGCAGCTTCTTCAGTTTTAGTTAAAGTTTTATTTAAATCTATAATGTGAATTCCATTACGCTCCATGAAAATGTAAGGAGCCATTTTTGGATTCCATTTACGGGTAAGGTGACCAAAGTGTACACCTGCATCCAATAAGTCTTGATAAGTTGTTCTTGCCATTGTCTTTGCCTCCTGTGATTAACGTTTACTGAATTGGAATTTCTTACGAGCTTTAGCACGTCCTGGTTTCTTACGCTCAACCATACGCATATCACGCGTCATTAGGCCTTTAGCACGTAATGCAGGTTTTTTCTCCGCATCTAGTTCAACAATCGCTTTAGCAATAGCTAAACGAACAGCTTCTGCTTGTCCTTTTACTCCACCACCTTGAACGTTTACAGTGATATCATAACGGCCAGTAAGTTCAGAAACTTCTAAACTTTGGTTAACGATATATTGCAAAGGTAAAGTTGGGAAATATTCTTTGTGATCTTTACCGTTAACGGTAATTGTGCCAGCACCATCTTTTAAGTAGATACGTGCAACAGCTGTTTTTCTTCTGCCTGAAGTGTTAGTAACTGACATTTCTTAAAGTTTAATGGTTTTTGGAGATTGAGCTGCATGAGGGTGAGTTGCACCAGCATACACAAAAAGATTGGTGTATAATTTTTTACCCAATTTAGTTTTCGGTAACATACCACGTACCGCTTTCTCGATTACACGTTGAGGGTGTTTCGCCATTAACTCTTTTGGAGAGATAAAACGTTGACCACCTGGATAACCAGTATAAGAAACATATTGCTTTTCGCTGAATTTGTTTCCTGTCAATTTAACCTTGTCTGCATTGATAACAATTACGTTATCTCCGCAATCTACGTGTGGGGTGTACTCAGGCTTGTTTTTACCACGGATGATCATAGCGATCTTCGATGACAAGCGCCCCAAAATCTCGCCTTCCGCATCAACAACAATCCACTGTTTGTTTACAGTTTTAGCATTGGCCGAGACAGTTTTGTAACTTAACGTATTCACTTGCTTGTATTTAATTTATTAAACAATTTATTATTCCCATTAAAATTGGGACTGCAAAGATAGATAGAATACTTTTATTATCAAATAGTTGATTGAAAAAAGTTTGGTTTATATATAGCATTCCTCTTACTAAAGTTATTCCGATGTTTATAAGGGGCTTGCAGACACTTCACACCAGCATTTAAAATGGAAGTATTTTAGGGTTTGTGGAAAGCATAAGCAGTGGTTCTTCGGTTGTTTCGGCCGGGCTTTACGCTAAATCTTTTTCGCCATTGTTATACTGAATATGTAGAAGTAATGGCAAAAAAGGATATTGCTGCAATCCCATTTAAGAAATTAAGCAGTTGGTGCTATTCGCAGTGAAGATCACAGATCATCGGGCATATAGTCAATTCTTTTCCTTGGCCCGATTTTGGTCTCGATCAGTTTATCCAGATAGCTAAAAACCAGTTCGATGTTTTTGCCCTAATTGAATGCTTTTTGTTTGATTTCCTCGATTTCGAGTTTAAGGCTACCACTATCAATAATAAACTGGGGTATGCGCGAGAAGATTCTAACAATCTGGATATTCACCTGGATGGCTTGCCTGCTGTTTAAAACACTCGAGAGCATCAGTATGCCATGTTCGGTAAAAACATGAGGCAAATAGGTTCTTCCTCCTCTTCCTTTTTTTGAGGTCACAAATTGTGACCTCAAAGATTCCCACTCTTCAGCAGTTAGTTTGAACATAAAATCGTTTGGGAAACGCTCCATATTTCTACGGATACTTTGATTTAAAACTTTAGTCTCTACACCATACAGCTCCGCCAGGTCGCTATCGAGCATCACTTTGAGGCCTCTTAGCTCATAAATTTTGTTAACCAGGATATTGTCAGGGATGATAGGAAGCATTTGATTAGCTGTCATATCATTTTGGATTTGAATTGAAGATACAAAAATGGATTTATTTACACCAATATTGAGTCTATAATTTTTTTGATCTTTTCTTCACGTTCTTCATAATTTCCATTGATCAGGATATAGTGAATGCTACGCTTTTCGAGTTCTGCTTTAAATAAATTGAACATTTCTAAACGCCGATCGCCAAAATCGCGAAGGGGATCTGCCACCCATTCTACATCAATATCCAGCAGAAAATATAAATCGTAACTGATTTCGTTTTCAAGATCGTTTAGAATATCCGGGACTACATTTAAATAGTATTGAGAATATATTTTTGTGGTGATTAAATCGGTATCACAAAAAACAATTTTATTGGCAATGCTTGTCTTTTCCTTTACCCTCGCTGTTTGCGCGATCCCAATATTGATAATGTCGTTAACTGTAATATCATTAGATGTAATGAATTCGCGCGCAACTTCGGGAACAAAAGCCGTATTGTAATGCAAAGCCATTTTTTCGGCCATAGTCGATTTTCCAGTACTTTCTGGTCCGTAGAAACAAATTTTCTTTACAAAATATGGTCTTACCGGCTCCGGAATAAATTCCCAATATTTAAAAGGGTTATTTCTGATCAGGGTAGCAGATACAGGCGTAAATTTCCTGGGCTCATCAAATAGAAAATGTTCGGCCTGTAAATTAAGGGCAAAAGGTGCTCCATAAAATTCGGAACTGAACAGGACGTCTATCTTTGGATAAACTTCACGCATTCTGATGGCCCAGATATTTGTGCGTTCGGTTATAGGCAGGCTTTCATCGTCAAAATCATCTGCAATGATTGCCGGTTTAATGTTTGGCCGATCCTTAAAAATCGTTCTGATCCAATCGAAACGCAATAACGGATCAATTTTATCATTAGGCGTAAAACTCATCGATACGATCAGTTCATCGCAATGTGTAGCAGCAAAATTGATCAATGCAATATGCCCTTCATGGATCGGCATAAACTTGCCAATAACTAATCCCCTTTTCATGCTGTTTTCGAATAACTCCTGTATTCCTTTATCCAGTTCCAAAGTGCAAAGCCGGCAATAATGGTGAAAACGAAATATTCGATTCCCATAAATTTGATCCCTTTTAGAAAATAAAGATAGGTAGCCACGATATCGATCATGAGCCAGATAATCCAGCACTCAACCCTTTTCTGTATCATTAAAAAAGTGGTAATTACACTCATTACAAAAATAAATGAATCAACAAACGGATAAGCACTTGGCAGGTTAAACAACAGTGGGAGCCAATTGTGGAGCTGACTGGCCAGCGTACCCATTAATATTGTGCCAACGCTACCTGCAACAAGTAACATTAAAAACTGTTTTAGCGGCATAAAGCTGATTTTGAGTTCTTTGTTTTTGTCTTCTTCTTCAGGTTTTGGATTTTTCCACCGCCACCAACCCATAATATTGGTAATAAAAAAGAAAACCATCAGGAACATATCGGGGTAAAGCTGGGTTTGATAATACAAGAATGCTGATAGGAAAACATTCACAATACCTGCGGGCCAGCTCCAGATACTGGCTTTTGCTGAAAGGATTACAGAGATAATTCCGGTTACGACCGCAAAGAACTCGAGATAACTCATTTTATAGCCAAGAACGGTAAAAAATATGCTTTGGGCATCGAAAAAATCCATGTGCTCATTTATTTATGGAATATAAAACCCTAAAGTATATAATTTATTAATGTGCTGGGCTGATCTGTTTATAAACAAAAGTAAATGATAGGTGTTAATTAATCGTTGATGCCTTCAGGTTGTGTTTGTTAACCAATCCCATTTTCTATGCAGTACCTCGGTCATTTTTTCAGTTCGCCCATTCCCTTGTTTTTAAAGAATATCATTATTGGCCTGCTGGCGGTTTTGCTCGGCATATTCATCAAATTTGTTATCCATAAAGTGTTTATATTGTTGTCGCGCTGGTGGGATTTTATCCTAATCAAATCGATTATCAAGCATCTGCGCCATCCGGTAGGAGTTTTTATTCCATTATTGCTCCTCAATTTTTCATTAACGCTGATGCAGATGCCACCTGTTTATCGTACTCCTGTGGATAAAGCTTTAGAAATTGCACTTACTATCACCTTTGCTTTAATTCTGGTGCGGACAATTAATGTACTGGAAGATTATTTTTATTTTAAATATGATTTGAACAAGGAAAATAACCTGAAAGAGCGTAAAATCAGAACACAGTTGCAGTTTGTGCGCAAGTTCATCGTTTCTTTAATCATTCTTATTACAGCGGCCATTATTCTGTTAAGTTTCGAAAGCATGCGTAAAATAGGGGCAGGCTTGCTAACAGGTGTTGGGATTGGTGGAATTATTATTGGTTTCGCTGCCCAAAAGTCTTTAGGGAATTTATTGGCAGGTTTTCAGATCGCTTTTACACAACCTATTCGTATTGATGATGTTTTGATTGTTGAAGGAGAATGGGGAAAAGTAGAAGAGATTACCTTAACTTATGTAGTGGTTAATATTTGGGACCAACGGAGGTTAATCCTTCCGATTACCTATTTTATTGAAAAGCCATTTCAGAACTGGACGAGGGTATCGGCCGATTTGCTGGGTACTGTTTTTCTTTACCTGGATTATACTATTCCCATTGAGCCATTACGTGAAGAGATGACCAGACTCCTTGCTGCGAATCCACTTTGGGATAAACGGGTAAATGTTGTTCAGGTTACGGATAGCACAAAAGATGGATCAATTGAGGTACGTTTCTTAATGAGTGCTTCTAATTCTTCCAGAGCATTTGATTTGCGGTGCAACATCCGCGAAGCGATGATTGCTTTTATTCAAAATAATTATCCGGAGAGTTTACCGAAGAAAAGGTTGGAGTTTAGGGATAAATTTGAAAATATATAAAAGCTATCGTCATTTCGATCCGATGGCTAACGGATCGAAATGACGGCTTGAAATTTATTTAAACATACCTTTCAGTTTTGCCAGTTTCTCTTGCAAATCACCATCAGCGTCTTTTGGCTCATTGCGCGGTTTGAAGTTTTGCTTATTATTATTCGGCTTGTAATCTTGCTTTGGTTTCTGCTCTCTAGGCTTCTGACTACGGACTTCCGACTTCGGACTTGCTTCGGTTTTCATCGATAGCGAAATCCTTTTACGGGCCACATCCACTTCCATTACCGTAACTTCAACCTTCTGATGCACTTTTACCACATCGTTCGGGTTGGCTACGAAGCGGTTTGCCAATTGGCTGGTGTGCACCAATCCATCCTGGTGAACGCCAATATCAACAAAGGCACCAAAATTGGTAATATTGGTTACAATACCTGGCAATTTCATACCTGTTCTTAAATCGGCAATTTCGTTAACGCCATCGGTGAAGCTAAATGCCTCAAATTGCTCACGTGGATCGCGGCCAGGTTTTGCCAGTTCTTTTAAGATATCGTTAAGGGTTGGCAGACCAATTTCGTCGGTTACATATTGCTGTGGCTTAATCTGTTTTTGCAGCTGCGTATCTTTCATCAATGCAGAAACCGTTGTGCCCAGGTCTTTAGCCATTTTATCTACCACTGCGTAACGTTCAGGGTGTACACCACTGGTGTCCAATACATTCTCGGCATTGCGGATGCGCAGGAAGCCTGCAGCCTGCTCGTAGGCCTTATCGCCCAGGCGAGGTACTTTTTTAAGGCTTTCGCGGTTTTTAAACGCGCCATTAGTATTTCTGTAATCTACAATGTTTTGTGCCAAAGCAGGTCCTAAGCCCGAAACATAGGCTAAGATCTGCTTCGAAGCGGTATTTAGTTCTACCCCAACGGCATTTACCGCGCTGATTACGGTATCGTCCAAACTGGCTTGTAATTTATTCTGATCCACATCGTGCTGGTACTGGCCAACACCAATAGATTTTGGATCGATTTTCACCAGTTCGGCCAGTGGATCCATTAGGCGGCGACCGATTGATACCGCACCACGAACGGTAATATCCTGTGTTGGAAACTCCTCGCGGGCAACTTCTGATGCAGAATAAATAGAAGCACCACTTTCATTCACCATAACGATGGTGATATGCGGTAAATTTAAACCCCGAACGAAAGCTTCAGTCTCCCGTCCAGCTGTTCCATTACCAATGGCAATGGCTTCAATATCATATTTTTCGCAAAGCTGTTGAATGGTAAATTCAGCATTTTTTACATTCCCTTGTCCGGTGTGCGGGTAAATGGCTGTATTTTCCAATAACTGACCTTGTTTATCCAGGCAAACCACTTTACAACCGGTGCGGAAACCCGGATCGATAGCCAATACATTTTTTTGGCCCATAGGTGCTGCAAGTAACAACTGACGTGCATTTTCGGCAAAAACACGGATAGCTTCCTCGTCGGCTTTTTGTTTGGTGAAAACACGCAACTCCGTTTCCATTGCTGGTTCAAGTAAGCGTTTGTAGCCATCTTCTAAAGCTTGCTGAACTTGTTTTGAAGCTGCATTATTACCTAAAACAAACTGGTTTTCCAATAATGCAATGGCACCTTCTGCAGGAGGAAGGGCATCTAAGCGTAAAATCAATTCCTTTTCACCACGGCGCATCGCGAGTACACGGTGCGAGGCTGCGGTTTTAACGGGCTCATTCCACTCAAAGTAATCTTTATATTTAATGCCTTCTTCTTCTTTACCTTTAATTACTTCAGCTTTAAATTCAGCCTTTTCTTGGAAGTAAGTACGCATTTTAGTACGGGCTTCGGCATTTTCCGAAATCATCTCTGCAATAATATCCCTTGCTCCGGCCAAAGCCTCTTCCAAAGAATTTACGCCTTTTTCGGTATCTATAAATTTATCTGCTTCAGTATCTAGGTCGAAACTGTTTTGATCAAAAATCTGTAAAGCTAATGGCTCAAGTCCTTTTTCTTTAGCCACCGATGCACGCGTTTTACGTTTAGGTTTGTACGGCAGGTAAATGTCTTCTAAAAGCGAAATGGTTTCTGCTTGGTTAATCTGTTTTTCGAGCTCAGGAGTAAGTTTTCCTAAATCGGTCATGGATTTTAGGATGGCTTCGCGGCGCTTATCCAGATCGCGTAACTGCAAAACACGGTCGCGGATTGCGGCAACTTCAACTTCATCCAAACTGCCTGTTAATTCTTTACGGTAACGGGAAATAAAAGGTACAGTTGCACCTTCATCTAACAAATTTATAGTAGCAGTTACCTGTTTTTCTGCAACTTTTAATTCGGCTGCAATTATTTTATGGTGGGTTAACATATCTAAAATTAAAAGATCAAAGCTAGTTAGGATTTTTAGAAATTAAGGCTTTTTAAAATCAAGTTTTCCACCGAAATTTGTGAGTAAGTTTTTGGCTATACGGGTTTCTATGGAAAAACAGTAAACCTGTCATCTTTAAGAAATGAAGAACGCTTTTATCATTATAACTTTAATATTCTGCTTTGGTTGCCAAAACGGGAAGCTCAAGAAGGAAGAGAACGTAAACGAAGAGGTTACAGTGATCCTGAATACATTTGAAAAAGGGATTGTATGGGTTTCAAAAAACGATTTTAAAGATATGTATGCTCTTACGAAAAATCTTCCACACAAAGAAGTAAAGAGAATACGAAAATATTCGGTTACAGATTCTTTATTTTCGATGAACAAATTTAAATCTCTCTATTACCAAAAGCATGGAAAATACGTTAAAAGTACAGTAGCTTTTCAATTCAAGTCGTTTAAAAGCATGAAGAGCGATGGATTTGAAATTATAAGTGCAGATATAGATACGATAAAGTTAGATCTTAATTATAATGGAAATCTAACTTTTAGCCGGGTTATTTTTAACAAGGAGGGGAATAGGGCAAAATACTATTTCGAACAATCAATTATGTTTTCTAAATACCGCGGATGGGGAATGGGCACTTATATATATGCAAAAAAAATAAATGACAAATGGGTTTTTGATAGAGGAGATCAGGTGTGGATCGCTTAGCTTTTTTTCTTTACTACTTTCCCTAAATCTATTTCCGCTTTAAATTTGGTAATTTTTGTAATCAGCTCTAAAGGCATGGGTTGATCTATCGGGAACTGAACAGCTCCTTTGCTCCATTTATAATTGTCAAATTCATTTTTAAAGGCTTCGATACCCGAGCCGGTAGGATAAAAGCCAATGTGTTTGGCATAGCCGGCAAAGTAAACTAAAATTCCCTTTTGCTTGAAGGCTGGCATGCCATAACTAATTACTTCTTTAGCCTCAGGTACTGCAAGTTGTATGGTTTCGCGCACTTGTTGCAGCAGTTTCTGGGTTGCTGCAGGGAAATTGGCGATATACTGATCGATGTTTTCTGGTTTTGGTTGTTCCATAACTTTATCTTGTTATGAAATTACCAAGAATCTCTGATAAATTACTGACTGATTACGATATCATATTTGTGCAGCAAGCCACCTAAACCAGATTGTGAGAATTTAGCTTTTTTGATCCTGTTGTTGTCCGGATCTATAGAATAATTGTAAGCCGTTCTAAAATCTGCTTTTTCCAGCATGGTTTTGTCGAACGTGGCATTCAATAAATCGCAGTTTTCGAAAGTAGCACCTGCAAGATCGCTTTCTGAAAAATCGACTTCGTGCAGCTGTGAATTTTTAAAAGCCGTTTTTTTCAATTTGAGTTTGTAGAAAGAGCAATGATCTAGTTTTGCATTGTTAAAGCTAAATGCCAGCCCGAAATCGTTACAGTTTTCGAACCTCAATCCCAACATTTTGCAATCGCTGAAATTTACTTCGTTAAATACTGTTTTGGTAATGCTTGTCAGGCTTAGGTTGCAAAAAGTGAACTGACAATCCAGAAATTTGACACCACTTAAATCTGAATTGGAAAAATCGCAGTTGATGAATTTGCAGTTTTCGTATTCTGCTTTTGGCAATGCACGTAAAGTGAAATCGGCTTTTTCGAAGGTTTGGTCGGCAATATATTCAGGCATAGTATTTTGATATGGAGCGAAGTTATTGATAAAATTTATTTATTGCCTCATGCAATGGCTTGGTGCTGTGGCCTTGGTTTAAGCTATTGTAAAGTTCATTGTTGATCGATTTTTCGTGAACAATACCTTCTTGAATCTTTAGAAGATAAGGAAAACCTACCTGATTTTGGATACGATACAAAATTGTAGAAGCAAATCTTTCCGTGTATTCTGATGTTGGAGTCCTCCCGTCAAGAAAAATCAATTTTACATCTTTAGGTAAGGTTGGTATAATCTGTTCTTCGATAAATTCCTGTGTATGTTTTCTGTTATTGTAACAAAAGAATTTATGTCCATCAATTTTTAGAAGGTAATCAATATATAATTTATCAGTTTTCTTTTTTTCGAAATAGTAATTGATTTTATGAATCACAATAAAGGGCAAGAAAAACAAAAGGAAAAGCATAACAATTGGAATGATAATTACAATTGTTAAAAAATCATTAATTTTTTCACGCATTTGGATACTATATTATTCAAAATTATCCTTAAATGCAATTTTAAATATGATTTTCAATATCTGAGAGGTGTAAAAAAACCAGTAAAAAAAATCCCCCAAATTGCTTTGGAGGATTCTGTATATTTAATGAGATTCTTCGCTATGCTCAGAATGACAATTTATTTTGTTGCGTACATTACTTCTTTTACCGCTTTAATTACGCGCTCAGCATTTGGTAAGCTTGCTGCGATTAAAGTTGGTGAGTATGGAAGTGGAACATCGGCACAAGTGATACGTAAAACTGGTGCATCTAAATAATCAAATGCATTTCTTTGTACGTTGAAAGCAATTTCAGAAGAAATTGAAGCCAATGGCCATGCTTCTTCTACTACCACTAAACGATTTGTTTTCTTAACCGATTCGATGATGGTTGCATAATCGATAGGACGAACAGTACGTAAATCGATTACTTCTACATTGATTCCTTCTTTGGTTAATTCTTCTACGGCCGGGTTTACCACACGTGTTAACATTTTACCGAAAGTTACGATGGTTACATCAGTACCTTGTTTGGTTACGTTGGCTCTACCAAACTCTATGTAATATTCTTCAGCAGGAACATCGCCTTTATCGCCGTACATTACCTCAGATTCCATGAAAATTACCGGATCTGGATCAATGATAGCTTGTTTTAATAAACCTTTTGCATCATAAGGCGTAGATGGAACAACTACTTTTAAACCTGGAGTGTTGGCAAACCAGTTTTCGAAGTTTTGTGAGTGTTGTGCACCTAATTGGCCAGCATTACCTGTTGGGCCACGGAAAACCATAGGGCATGAAAACTGACCACCGCTCATTGATAAGATTTTAGCTGCTCCGTTGATAATCTGATCGATTGCAACTAAAGAGAAGTTAAATGTCATGAACTCTACAATTGGAATAAGGCCTGCAGTTGCTGCACCAGTTGCAATACCAGCGAAACCTAATTCGGCAATCGGTGTATCGATAATACGTTTAGCACCAAACTCATCAAGCATACCCTGACTTACTTTGTATGCACCGTTATATTCTGCTACTTCTTCACCTAATAAAAAAACGCGGTCATCTTTACGCATTTCTTCGCTCATGGCTTCGCGTAGTGCTTCTCTAAATTGGATTTCTCTCATTGTAAATTTTAATAACGGTGGCAAATATAATTATTAATCGCGTTGAAACCAAAGGCAATAATCTGTGTGTTTTGTAATAATTGTGGTTGATTGCGAGGTTTTTTGCCAGCGATTTTTACTTATTGGGAATAAGGGAAATATTATTGTGCTTTTATGTTGATAAAAGCAGCGATTGCATTCTGGTTTGCTTATTTCCCGAAATATTTTTTTTGAAATATAGGGCTGAAAAATTAGAAATATTGATTTTTAATGATTTGGATTCAACAAACCATAAATTTCACTATCTAAAAACTGTCCCCTGAAATAATAATCCTGCCTGAAATGCGCTTCTTTTACGAAACCGTGTTTTAGCAGTATTTGCCTCGAAGCATCGTTTTCGATATTGATGTTTGCTTTGATGGTATGCAGGTTCATGTTCGCAAAACCAAAATCAATGGTTCTTTTCAGGGCTTCGGATATAATTCCTTTCCGCCAATAATCAGGATGCAGCATATAGCCAATCTCTGCCCTGTGGTTGGCGAAATCGGTACGCCAATAACCTATAGAGCCAATCATTTGCTCTGGATTTTCTTTCAATGCGATTACCCAGGCCAGATTATCGCCATTTTCGAAACCTTCGTTAAATGTGGTAATAAAGGTCTTAATCTCTAACAAATCTTTAGGTCTTTCCCGATCGATGTATTTCATCACCGTTTCATTGGTTCGCATGGCAAATAAGTTATCTGCATCTGATAACTGATGCTCACGAAGGATTAACCTGTCGGTTTCTAATACGGGAAATTTGGTGAAGTTTAAGGTTAGCATTTTTAAATTTAAAGGATTAACCACAAAGTGCGTAAAGTTTTTTCGCAAAGTACAAGACTTAGCGTTCTTTGCGATTTTTCTTTTTCTGCTTTGCGGTTAAAAATTATTTCCCAAACAAAGTTTTATAAATAGAGTATTTGTAATTATCCTCAACGGCGCTGGCTACAAAATAAGGTGCCTCAAAAAGTTCGGTTAGTTTTTTTCTGAGCTCTGCAAGAAATTCTGGTTTTATTTCTTCGAGGTATTCACCAGAAAGTGTTTGCCTGCCCGATTTAAACCAAACCCCATCTACGGCCATGGTTTTAACCACATAAAGATTCGGTTCTACACCGATTTTACCCGAAAATTGTTCGTAAGCGTAGGTGTAAAGTAAGGTTTGTACCAAGGCTTTATTGATATTTTTTCCATCTGAGTTGAAAAGCTCGGCAACATCTTTAAAAGTAAGTTTATCGCTTCCGGTTTTATAATCTACAATTCTGGTTATGCCATCTTTTACATCAACACGGTCTATAAAACCAAAAATTTTAATACTGGCTTCCTGGTTTTTTAAAGGGAAGCTAATTTCTGCCTCGACCTTTTGTTCCAAACTAATTATGTTAAAGGGAGCCTGGTTTTCATCTTGATTTAAAATGATGTGTACATAGGCTTCCACAATAGATAAAATAACCTTTTGCATGCCTTTATACTCCATCACCTTATCGGGATGGTTGAACATAACCGCATTAAAAGCTTTTTTGGTTAAAGCGGGTATCTGCTTCCTTTTTCCCTTAATCTTTTCTGCTGTGATTTCTGCTTTCCTTAAGTCTTCGTAGAAGTATTCCATCACCTTGTGTAAAATAGAACCGATTTCGTTGGCTTCAACTACGGCGCTAACTTCTTTGGGTTCTTTAATGCCTGCTATGTAGTTGAAAAAGAAATCGATCGGATTCGAAATGTATTGCGTTAGTGCAGATGGCGAAAGGACTTTTTGTTTATTGAGGTATTTTTGCAGCGTTTGCTGGATAAAAGCATTATTGGTTTTTTCGATTTTTACTTCTTTAAACGCTTCGGTTTTTACCTCTAAATTAAGCTCATGATAAGCAAAACTGAAACCACTTTCATATTCCAGTTGCTTTAAAATCCTGCTGGCTTCGCCTGATGTGGATTCGTCGGTAAGGCTGTTATACACAAAGTTGATGTTTTTTGCGCGTTGCATTAATCGGTAAACCATGTAGGATGAAATTGCATCAAGGTTTTCGAGCACAGGCAAGCCATATACTCTACGGATGCTATCGGGTATAAAACTGTTGCCAATTGATGATTTTGGAATAATCCCTTCGTTAAAACCTAAAATTACCACTTTATCGAAATTCAGGTTACGAGTTTCTAGTAAACCCATTAACTGGATGCCGTTTAAAGGGTCGCCGGAAAGCGGAACGGCAATAGCCTGCAACGATTTTTGCACCAGATAGATTACGAAGGTTACATCCTCTTGGTCAATATGCTTGCCAAAGGTATCGTGCAGGCGGTTTAGCTCCTGTATGGTTTTAACAAACAGTTCGGCATCTATTTTCTTTAACGTTTTAGCGTTCGATAAGCGGGTTAAAATAAAATCTAATACCGCCAGCAAATATGGCACTACATTTTTTGGACTATCAATTTTTTTGTAAAAAACTTCGAACAAACCACTTTGACGCAATAAGCGTTCATGCTGGATTTCAACCTCATTTTCAGTTAACAGTGCGGTAAGGATTTTATCGCGCATTTTCTGGCTCAGTCCTGTTAGCGGATGGGTTAAAAATGCTTCTACATTTTTGTAGCTCACTTTGCCATTGTGTATAATTTCCAGTTGACTGGAAAACCACAAATCGGCCAATCCGAATATGCTCGAGGTAGCCAGGGCGAAACCCATGGTTACGTTTAAATCGATGGTTTTTTGGTTGTAACTGGTGGGGATAGTTTGCAGGGCTGGGATCAGCAGGCTTTCATCGGCCAGCACGACGACAGTTGAGCCCACCTCATCGGGGTCTGAATAATCATCTGCCAGAATGTTGTTTAATATTTTAGCCTGTGCCGATTGCCCCTGGACTTTAAAGACGTTAACCTGATGGGATTCGGTTTTCATCAGACTGGTACTGTGCTCGAACACATTTTTTAAACCAAGCTGATTGAGGTTTTTACGTAAAAACAGGCCTGCTTCCTGCAATGGATCGTTTAGGTAGTATTCGTCTGCATCAAAATAGAAAAGCGCTTTATCTACTTCCTGGAGCTGCGTAAATATTTTGGCTTCCGCCCTGGTTAATGCGTTAAAACCAACCAAAATGATCTTTCCTTTTTCAAAATCTACCGGCAAATTTTCTTGTTGCGCTATTTCTTCCGCTAAATGGCGGTATACATAGCCATTGGTTAAATAGTCTTGTGATTTAAGGGCAGCGTGAAACTTATGGTAAAGTTTTGGCATCCTGCGCCACATTTTAATAAAAAGTTCCTGCTGTTTTTTATGTTTTCCTTCTGAGTAGGAAGTCCAGAATTGTGCTAAAAATTCATATTGTTCGGGGCTTAAATAATCGAAATCTTTATTGATTACTGAAATATCTTCCAGGTCGCGATAAAGTTTTTCGGCATCAACCAGGTCGTTGTCTATTTGGGTAAAATCGCTTAAAATGATTTTGGCCAGCGGAAAAAACTTATGACTCGAAATAGGCTCGAGGTTTTCTTCGGCTAAAAGCTGATTGTAAATTTTATGCAGGGTGAAAAACTGCAGGTAAAAATCGGCAATTTTATAATTGGTGGCTGCTGCAAAAAACTCTTGTATAGTATAAAATGACGGACTAAAAAACGGCTTTTTAATTATATCTGCCAGGTATTTCTGCATATAGGCAGCTGGGCGTTTATTGTTAAAAACAATAGCGCAATGCTGGATATCGGATCCAAATTTTTCAATCAGATCTTCGGCAACTTCCTGTAGAAATGAGATCATCTTTTAAATATTTTTGATAGTTATTTATTCTTTCCTTAATCTAAATGATTTACCGCCAAAGGTGGATATATTATAACTCATTCCAACAGTAACAACCCGCATAACCTGATTGCTTCTACTCTCTATAATGGAATTCCCCATAACTCTTTGCGATATATTATTTCCTTCATTGAGCAAATCATTAACACTTATGCTGCAGTTTAGTGCTCTGTTTTTTAAGAAGGATTTTCCAGCCTCAATATTAATCATTAGCGGATTAATATTAGTTAAACTATATCCTTTCGTAATGCGTTTATTTGCATTGATATTGAAATTGTATGATTTAAATATCGTTACATTTCCCGAAGCCCCTAAATTAAGCGATTGTACTTTGGTATTTACATTTAGTCGCGTATTGTTATTGTCATTCTTACTCCTGGTATAATTTCCATTAAAACCGAGCCTTAAACTGCTTAATCTAAGTGATGAAGAAAAATTACTGCTGAAACTCTTGGTTCTAAAGAAAGATTGGCCGGTATTGAGCAAAAGGTTATAAGGTGTTTGGCCAAAGGGTGAAAATTGCCCAAACATATTATCATTATTAGTGCTCATTGAATATCCCATGCCCATATTTACGGTGAACTTTTTAATTGTAAAAGCTCCCGAAATGTTTTGCGAAAAATTAAAACCCTTATTAAAAGTTTTATCATTATTTACTATGGCCGTTTTTCTGGAATTACCTGCTGTTCCATTTAAACTGAATGTATACTTACGGGATTTAAAAGGGATGTTTAAATTGTAGTTAATGTTTGCGTTATAATTACCATTTACATTTTCAAAACGGGTTTCTTGCTTAAATGCCCCAAGTGTATCCGGAATGATGATGATATTATTCACAATTTCGTTGCTGCTGGTACTAATACTAAAGCCACTTTGAAAGGAAATATTTGATCTTTTTCCAAAGTAATTAAAATTAGATGAAACGGAATGGCTGAAAGTTGATTTTAGATTAGGGTTTCCAATTACAATATTTTGTAGGTTTTGTGTATTTCCAACTGGTTGCATCTGTAAAATAGACGGGTTGCTATTCTGACCACTGTAATTAACCGATATTGTTTTGGATTGTGTTATGTTTCTGGAGTAGTTAAAGGTTGGCGAAAAATTAATGTAGGTGTTGCGGTAGGTACTATTCAATTCCGGATAATTATTCCGGACCAGGTTAGGCCTTATATTTAATCCTCCAGTTATTCTGTTTTTTTTTCCTGATTGGTAATAGGAAAGATTTAATGACTGGTTGATAGTCGAATTCTGTGTAAATACACTTAATGAATCGACCTTAGATGAAGTCAAATTTGTTGGATTTAGTACATATGTTTGAAGGTCGCTCTGATTTATATTTACTGATCCGTTATAATTTAAGGAAATACTCTTTGTAGTTAATGAATCTCTTTTAAGTATGAATCCGTAGCTCAATCCAACACCAAATTGTTTATGGTTATTGTTGTTATAAACACTTCTGTTAAGTAAGGAGTCTTTCTCTAACTTACCATTAGCATCATAATATAAAGTATTGGTTATAATATCTTGATCAGATCCCGTAGATGAAGTTGAAAATGAAAAACTTCCTGATAGGGTATTTTTCTTTAGCTTTTTGGAAAAATTTAAATTGGCTCTTAATGATGGGGTATTGTTGCTGTTATTGGTGTTGTTTTTAAAATCTTGTTTGCTAAAACCTGTTTGGTAATTTAACGAATTGTTACGGGAGTTGGTGTTGTTATAATTGAAATTAAAAGAGCTGGATAAAAATATTTTCTTGGTAGTTTGATTAAAACTTCCCCCAAAACCGTGGCCACTATTTGCCGAATAATTGTCATTTTCGAGCTGGCTATTCAATTTCCCTAAAGTATTAACTGTTTCTACTGCCTGAAGGGTTTTAGAATTGGTGATCCCTCCGTTGTAATTATAGTTGAGGCCAAAACTTTTATTTTTACCTATTTTGTTGTTATGGCTTATTCCGAAAGTTCTATTTTGGGAAAGCCCGGCTCCATTATCTGCTATGTTATAACCCAGGCCTCCACTCGATTGCTTTTCTCCATTCCATAAGTTAACGTTCCCATTGCCGCCAATTTGTTTATTTGTACCACCATTAATGGATAGCCCTCCAAACTGTCCATTGTCCATACCGGGCTTGGTAACGATGTTTAACATTTTCTGCGATTCCCCAATTTTGATGCCGGTAAAGTTTGCCTGATCGCCAAAATCGTCTATTACCTGTATTTTTGCAACAATGCCTGCAGGCAGTTTGGATATAAAATCTTTAACATTATTTGTGAAAAAATCCTTTCCGTTAACCCGGAGTTTTGTCATGCTTTTCCCCATCGAAGTAACGTTTTCGTTTTCGTCTACTTCTACACCCGGTAACTGCTTTAACAGATCGGTCACTCTATCTTCGTCTTGCACGTGAAAAGCATTCGCATCATATTCAACCGTATCTTGTTTGTACCTTATGGCGACAGGCTTTGCCTTAATAGTAACTTCGGCCAACGAAATTTCTCCAGCTTTCAAAACAATTGTTCCCAGGTCTATTTCCTGTATGTCGGACTTGACACTATATTTTGCCAAATATGTTTTAAATCCTATACTACTAACTTTTAAGGTCACTTCTTTTGCTTTAATATTTGAAAAAGAAAAGTATCCTTTATCATTTGTAGTGGCGTTTAATGAGTCGTTGCTAAAGTAGAGTTTAATGGTGGTGTTACTCAGCGCTTTTTTTAAAGAATCAGCAATAACACCATGAATGTTACAGTTTGTTTGCGCGCGAACCTGCTTACCGTAAATCAGTAATATCAGGGAGAGTGAGAGTAGAAAAGTTTTCAATGAGAGGTTAATTATAAAAGTAGTTTTTTGATTTTAAGATGATTTTTTTAACGATTTTCCATAAGCCTTAATTTATAAAAATTCAGATTATACCAGTTTCAATTTACCCTTTACGGCATAAAATAAATATGTTTTAATATTTTCGTAACCCATCTCTGCCAGTAAAGTACTGTAATTGTTTACCTGTTCGATGTGCTTGTCGCTTTCTTCCAATGTAAACTTATAGTCGAGGATAATTACCTCATCATTATTAAACAAAATACGGTCGGGGCGGTGAAGTTTTCCTTTTGCATCGATAATATTTTTTTCGGTAATGCTGCCGGTAGCTTTACTTAAAACCGCTTTTAAATCAGCGTTTTCCAGTACATCCAAAGCCTTCGAAATCAGGTTTGGCTTTTCATCTTCCTGTACAATCCCATCTAAAATCAAATTGGTAATATAAGCCTCAACCTCCTTTTGGGTACTGGCATTGGCTAAAATATCGTGGAGTAGCGATCCTTTTCTCCCCGATTTTTCGATGTTGACCAAATGTCTAAGGTGTTTATCTTCGGATGGGATATATAATTCTGATAAGCGTGTAGTGGTTGGATAGCTTTTCAGATCGATAAAGTTTGCTTCTTCATTTTTGCTCTCTGCCGAAACAAAATCTACAATTTCGTACACCCCGTTTTCATCAAATTCATTTTCGAAAGTGAGGTTGATTACATCGCCCATGTTGGAGAGTTTAAGTTCCTTTTTAGCCATGGTAGCGATATAAAGGTAATCTTTTGAGCGTGTAGTTGCCACATAAAGCATGTTCAGCGCATCCATGTTATTGTACAGCAATTCTTCGTAATAAGCTTTGGCAATTGCCGAATCGGCCAGGGCTTCGTTGTATTTTAACGGAATGCCACGTAACTCTTTATAAACAGTTTCATCTGATGAAACCCAGAAAGTGCCGTTTGCCTTACCTTTGATTTCCCAGTTGCAATATGGAACAAAAACGGCCCTAAAAGCAAGCCCTTTCGATTTGTGGATGGTAATGATCTGGATCGCATCTGCACCTTCGGGAGATGGTAAAGACTTTTTAATACCATCTTCTTCCCACCAAGTTAAAAAGGCAATAATTCCCTTTTCGCCCAGTTTGCCGGCCGAAGCGGTTAAATCTCTAAAAGCGAGTAAATAGGGTAAGTTAGCAGGCAGGTTTTTTAAACCATAACTTTCAATTAAAATTTCTACCAGTTCTGGCAACGGTAGCTGTAACCAGCTCTGCCAGTTTTCGCAAAGGGCAGGAGGTAAAACTTCGCTAAGGCTGTTTAGTGGCCGGTTAGTAAGGTTAAGGTAATCGTTAGCGTTTACGTCTTTTTCCTGTAAAGCGCGATAAAGTGCAATGCAATTGGCTTTGTACAGTGCCGTTTGCGATTCAAGGCCAATAAGCACCTTTAGCGTGTTAATAATCAGTTGTATGGCCGAATTATTGGATATCAATAATGCATCGCCGGATAGCACGGGTAATTTATGCTCCATTAATTTTCTAACCGTGAGCATGGCTTCGCTATTGGAACGGACCAAAATGGCGATATCCTTTAAAGCATAGTTATGCTCCCGGAGTATTTTGATTTCGCTGATAATATCATCCAGAGCAATATCCCTGAAAGTAGTCTCAGTGAAACGGACCTCGTTAGGCGCATGTTCTTTCCCAAATTTTTTAATTTTTATAGTCCCGCCTTTCGGGGTATTTGTAGCAAAGTTTTGGGTCGAAGTGCTGTAAATATCAGTTATAATCTGCGTATAGTGTTCTGCTTCCCACCACGATGAAATGCTTTCGGGTTTGGTAAGCAGGTTTTGATTTAATTCATTTTGCAGCACAAGCGGAACAGACCGGTAAAGAAAATTGTTGAAAGTGATGATGTTTTCTGTACTCCTGTAATTTTCAGCCAGGCTGTCTTCCACTACATTTTCTGCACCAACATCGCGCCTGGCATGTTGATGCAGGATATTCCAATCGCCATTACGCCAGCGGTAAATAGATTGTTTGGTATCGCCTACGATGAGGTGATCGATCAGCGTTTCGCTTGGCGTGGCCATGGCATTGGTGAGGAGCGATTTAAAACTTCCCCACTGGCTGGTTGAGGTATCCTGAAATTCATCGAACAGGAAATTGCGGTACCTGTTGCCCACCTTTTCCCAGATGAACGAAGGATTGTCGCCCGCATCTTCGGTTATGCCTGAAATTAATTTCTGCGCATCGCTAATAAGCAGGTTATCGTTTTCTGCGCGGTATTCTTTTAAAAGCACGGCAATTTCCTGCATTAACCTTAAATAATACAGGTTTTTGTTAAAGGCAATGGCCAGACTATAATTAGGTAGATGCGATAAATAATGGGTTTTAAGCTGTTTGAGCAGCGGATTTATAATTTCGTAGGCCTCTGGGAAGTTCGCATTTTTTTGAAACCACTCATCCGGCTCATCAATCAGGTTGAAGAGTGGTTCTATTTTAGAAAAATCGCCACGGGCAATGAGTACGGTTTTGGCCAGTGCACTGCGCGATTTCCCCTTAAGGTGCTCATTCTCGACACCGGTAACGCCCAGGGCTTCGTGTGCATCGGTAGCAATGCGGATAATTTCATCTTCGAAATTTTTGATCTCGGCTTTAGTGATGCTGATATATTTCTTGAAAAGCTCATCGATATTCTCTAAGCCCAAAGCAGTTACTGCATCTTCAAAAATCTGGAAACGTTCAGAAAAAATTTCCCCGATCAGGTTGTAGAGTTCGAATTTATAATTCCAGCTTTTATTGTCGCTGATGCGTTCGATAGCCAGATCGATAATCCATTGTAAGAGCTGTTTATTATGGTCTAAAGCTTCATCCAGTTTGGCAACCAGGTCATCTTTAACCTTATCATAATTCATCTCTAAATTATAATCCGCATTAAGGCCTAGCTCGAAAGCGAAACCACGGATTACTTTTTGCACGAAACCATCAATGGTACTAACCGAAAAGCGGCTATAATCGTGCAGGATTTTACGGTAGATTTTATCTGCTTTAAATTTCAGCTCCTGACCGCTCATTTCGGGATAAGCTTGTAAAATGAGCTGCCGGTAATCGTCTGTTTTCTTTGATGGATTACCCTTTCCCAATCCCAGCAGCACTTCCAGAATCCGGGTTTTCATTTCCTCTGTAGCCTTGTTGGTGAAGGTAACAGCTAAAATTTCGCGGTATTTATTCTCGCCGGAAAATAGTAGCGTGAGGTAATGTGCTGTTAAACTGAACGTTTTACCAGAACCGGCAGAAGCCTGAAGAATTTTAAGTGGTTTGGGCATAATATGATTGCTCTCGGATTTTAAACTTACAACAATTTAAAATCTTCGCGAAATCATGATATCAACAATTATATTCCGTTAAGCCTTTTTCTTCTTTCTTTTATTAAGTGTTTTATGACTGATTCTGGCTGGTCTTTCAGCCATTTCGATTTTTAAGCCAAGTAAATCGCGGATTACAACCGAAGCACAGGCTCCGCCAAATGCAGCAGGCAGGTAAGAAACAGTTCCGTAAGCCGAGCGTTTAAAATTGCTGCCATCGGTCATGATCATCGAGTTTTTATCCACTTCTTCGGTCGAGAAAACAGCCTTGATTTTTGCGGCGTTTTCAAGTTTGTTTAGTCGTTTGCGTACGTAACTTGCAAAAACACATTGATAAGTATCGGGAAGCATGGTAATCCTTAATTTTGTAGGATCCATTTTGCCACCGGCACCCATTGAGCTTACAATTGGAATATTTTTCTCCAACGCTGTAGATAGTAAGGTAATTTTAGGCATTACACTATCGATGCAATCCATAATGTAATCGAATTTGCTTTCTAAAATTTCCCTGCACTTCTCAGGGGTAAGAAAGGTATCAACTACATGCAGTTTTAATTCAGGATTTATAGCCTGTAAACGCTCTCGCATGATTTCGGCCTTGGCTACACCATGGTTGGTAGCTAAAGCCGGCAGCTGTCTGTTCCTGTTGGTAGGATCTACCACATCACCATCCACAATAGTCATTTCGCCAACTCCCGACCGGCAGATAAATTCTGCAGCGAAGGAGCCAACACCACCTAAACCAATTACTAAAACATGTTTGGCTTGAAGTTTTTCTATCCCATCATTTCCTACAAGCAGGGCAGAGCGCGAAAGCCAGGTTACATCAGACATTATAATTTTTCTATTTTACCAAAGAAGAGTCGATTAATACAGAAGTGATATTTTTCTGTGGTTTCAGTATCTCCGTGGCTATTTTACAATAAATTCAAATTTTTCCAGTTGGCAAAAATACGAGCTTTAAGCTCATCAACCGTACATTTTTTTAAATTGGCAGCAGCTTGGTAAATTTCAGCGATTGGAACATCAGCATCGTCAGTTTCGAGAAAGAACTTATCTGTTTCCGTTATCAGTTTTGCTGCGCCTGTGCCGGCTTTTAATATTGCGGTTCCAAATGAAAGGAGGAAGCCTTTATCTAGCAGCTGTTTACCCAGAACCTCGTTTTTATTAAAGCCATGGATAATCATCGGAACTTTAACCTGAAGCTTTTCTTTAAGCGCAATCAGCTCGGAAAAGCATTTTACACAGTGTAATATTAATGGCTTGTTAAGCTTTTCAGCCAATTTGATTTGTTCGGTTAAAATAACCAGCTGGTTGTTTACATTTTCTCCCCTGAGTTTATCTAAACCACACTCGCCGATGAGTTTTACATTGGGTTGTCTCGCCAACACATCTAAATAACGCATTTGCATTTCTAAAGCATCGAGTTGGGCATACCAGGGATGTAAACCAACTGAAATTGGCTTTTTTTTAGGCATCGCGAGAAAGATATCGCTGGTTAACGATAAGCTTTGAATACTGATAGCCCCTGGCTGTGCAGCAGTTTTGTGGCTATGTATGTCTAAAAAATCCATTGAACTACAAAGATAATATAGAAATGGAAGATGGGAAATGTAAGATGGACGATGGATGATGTAAGATGGGAAATGTAAGATGGATGATGTAGGATGGATGATGGAAAATGTGGGATCGATTAAAGCTTTTGGTAAAAACAAATCTGTTAATGATCAATGAATGTTTCCGCTCTGTAAAGAATTTGCGAATAATCTATTACATTAGTAGGCTTTCTTATTTTTACTTTATTATTCTAAAAAATCATGAAAAAGATAATCATTCTATTGGTGGCTGTGTTTGTATCAACAGCAGCTTTTAGCCAGGCGAAAAAAGAAGGGGTGCATATTTATAACCCTCAGGCCGATGCCAAAGCTGATATTGCAGCAGCTGTAACCAAGGCAGCTAAAGAAAATAAACATGTTTTATTACAGGTTGGGGGTAACCGGTGCACCTGGTGTATTGCTTTCCACAATTTGGTTGATAGCACAGCTACCTTAAAAAAATACATCAACGATAATTTCGAAACCGTTTTGGTTAATTATAGCCCTGAGAATAAAAACGAAAGTGTTTTGGCTAGTTTAGGGTATCCGCAACGTTTCGGTTTTCCGGTGTTTTTAGTTTTGGACGGAAAAGGAAAGGTATTGCACATCGAAAATTCGTCGTACCTGGAAACAGAAGAGGTAGGTGCTAATGGCAAAAAGAAAGTTGGTCATGACGTAAAGAAAATCACCTCGTTTTTAAAGGGATGGACCACTACTGCCGTTAATCCGGAAACGTATAAGCCAAAAGCAAAGTAGTTTAAAGCTGGTCGATATTTATTTTAATAAGAAACTTAAGAATGAAATATGTCGGCTTTATTAAAGAATATAATATCATAGATAGTGCTAAGCCTCTACAGGATGTAATAAAATATCATGATGTGAAACCAGATTATCTAGATATTATAAATTACCTAAAAGATGGCATCCTAGCTTTTGCCTGGATGGGGTACTTTGTTGATATTGAAACTAAAGCGCTTATTGCACCTGATAGTTATTTTACAGATGGTTTATGGGTTTGGCCTGCATATCTTCCCTACTATTTATCGAAGTACCCAGGCATGCATTTAGATCATGACTTTGTTGAATACTTAAGGTTGAAAAATTATGAAATAACTGTTTGCGAGTTTGAAATAGCTCGAATTGAGAATGAAATTTCTATTAAGTTAAATAATAGCGTTAAATAATCCCTTCTTTAATCAAAAGCTTTCCCTTAAAAAACGGCAGATCAGATTTAACAATATGACCTGCCGTTTTTTTTAGTCTTCTAAATCATTAGTTTCGTCATCAAGATTTAGCTCATAAGAAGCTCTTGACGCTTCATCAGCCTGCTCCAGCAAATCTTTATCGTGCTCAATACTGGTATCATCACCGGTAATTTCATTGATATTTTCTACCTCATCCTCCCTGCGCACTGCATCGTTTGGATCGCTGGAATAATTGTCGTTTTCTGGATCTATCATAACATTAAGATTTATAATTAGATAATCGCTTAAAGCCAGAAATTGTTTTGGGAAAAGATAGAAAGGCTAAAATCGAATGAATGAATTTTGAATGAGCGAATGGGGGATGTCCAAAACATTCAATCATTCAAAACTCAATCCCTTGTGCGCTTGGTGCTTTTGTGGTTAAAATTAAAATCCCTCTCCAAATTTATAAAATGGCGCTACACTTACCGGCAATTTACCTGTTGGCACCAGTCTGTTATTAATTACCGCTGCGGCCGAAATCTGCATATAATCTTCTTTCTGATAAGCCACAACAAGCCCCTTACTATTTTCTAAGCCTGGCAGGCTTGCGAGGTTATATGGATTGGCAAATAGGGCAAAAACAGCATTTTTTGCTGATAGCTCTTTGATAAAGTTCTTTACTCCGGCATTTAGCGGCATGTTGTTGGCCGGACGGGCGCGGCTATCGTGAATACCTACAATAACCTGATCAAAAGCAGCTACTTCGCGGGCAATGTTTGAGATTTGTGTAGGATTTGCATCTTTATCCAAAACATAATAAACCGAGTTGTAGTAGCCTTTGGCGATTTCTTTCTGGAAAGTAGTAACAGCAGGTACGCCAATACTGATGATAGCTGTTCTTCTGATCGGAATTAACCGTTTAATATAATCTTTGCCTTTTAACAAAGTAACCGAAGCATTGGCCAGTTCCTGCACCAATGCGTTGCTCGCGTTTCGGTTAACTGCAGCAACTATTCCTTGTGTTACCACGGTATCTTTTCTGGATAAACCTGCCCAGTATTTTGCTGTTAATATTTTGCGCACACTCTGGTCTATTTCTGCCATACTTACGCGATCTTGCCTAACGGCTTTACGCACCAGTTTAATGGCCCTGTCGCTATTTTCCGAAAGTTCCAGGATATCGTTTCCGGCAATAATGCCCATTAAATCAGCTTCTCCGTTTTTAAAATATTTAACCACACCTTTCATATCCATTGCATCGGAGATAATCAGGCCTTTAAAACCTAGTTTTTGCTTTAAAATACCGGTAACTATAGGTTTAGAAAGTGTAGAAGGTAAATTCGGTGTATTATCCAACGAGGGAATATTCATGTGGGCAATCATCACGCCCGAAGCTCCCTGCTTAATCAGTTCTTTGAAAGGGTACATTTCTAAAGTATCTAACCGGGTGGCCGAAAAGGTAAGCTGAGGTAAATCGTAGTGCGAATCCACATCAGTATCACCGTGACCGGGAAAGTGTTTTAACGTAGTTAAAAGGCCGCCATCCTGCATACCTTTCATGTAAGCTGCAACTTTGGTGGCTACGTTATATTTATTTTCGCCAAAAGAGCGGTAATTAATCACCGGGTTTTTTGGGTTGTTGTTGATGTCAGCATCAGGGGCCAAATTCATCTGCATGCCCATGCGCTTATAATCTTTGGCTACCTCTAAGCCCATTTTGTACAAAAGTTCCTTATTCTGGATTGCTCCCAGGGCCATTTGGTAAGGATAAGATATGGTACTGTCTAAACGCATACCCAATCCCCATTCGCCATCATTGGCAACAATTAAAGGTACATGGCTTAATTTCTGGTAAGCATTGGTGGCAATGGCCTGCCTACCCGGACCGCCCTGAAAAAATATAACCCCACCCAATTGCTCCCGCTTAATTACCTGACCAACCGAATCGGTATATTTTTGCCCCAGGTTGGTATGCGCACGTACAAAGAACATCTGCGCAATGCGCTCCCTGCGGTTAAGCTTATTAAAAACCGAATCGACCCATTTAGGTTGATTCGCTAACATTTCTAAATAGGTTTTTTGTTGTGCGCTGCCCGAAAATGCAGTTCCACAGAGTGCAATGAGTATAAAAAGATTTTTTTTCACTTGTTTTGTTGTATCAGTTCAGCTAAATTAATAAACCAAAGCCGTATTAAACAAAAACTCGTCCAAGTAATCGATTTAATACAGTAGGTTTTAAGAAAAGTGCTGGGGTTATGATTTATACATTCCTTTGCCCTCAATAAAATCGATTACTTTATCGGGTAAGAAAAACTGGACATTCTTTTGTGCTTTAATAGCCTTGCGGATAAAGGTTGAAGAAATTTCCATTAAAGGTGTTTGGGTAAAAGTAATTGCCGGATGGTTCTCCCAGTCTGCAACATTAGCCCCCGGTCTTGGGTAAACGTAAATCTGATAGTTTTTTAAAAGGACTTCGTAGTTTTTCCATTTCTTAAACGAAACCAGGTTATCGGCGCCCATAATCAACACAAATTCCTTTTCCGGGTATTTTTCGTGTAGGTAAGTCAGGGTATCGATGGTGTAAGAAGGCTGTGGCAGGGCGAACTCAATATCACTCACCCGAATGTGCTCGGCATTTTCGGTGGCAAGTTTGGCCATTTCCAGCCTGTCGTACATGTTGGTTAAACCGTTTTTATCTTTTAATGGATTATGCGGAGAAACCACCAGCCATACTTCAGCTAGCTCGGTATGATTGGCCATGTAATTGGCAATAATTAAATGGCCGGTATGAATGGGGTTATAGGAACCGAAGAATAGACCTGTTTTCATGTTTTTCAGTGTTTGTACCCGTCATTGCGAGGCTGGATTGAGCGAGCCGAAGCAATCTCATCAGAAATAAAGGATTGCTTCGCACGCTGCAAAGTCTATTGCATATGTATGCAATGATGGATTATTTCTTCAGGAAATCCCCTACCAGCTGCTCCGCTTCTGCACAGGCAGTAGCCAGGTCAAAGTTTTTTAAAATTACATCGAACTTATCAGCATAAAGCAGTTCTTTCTCGGCTTTAACGAAACGCTCCTGTAATTTTTCAGGACTATCTGTTCCGCGACCGCTTAAACGTTCTTTTAATACCTCTAACGATGGCGGTTGAACAAAAATGGCCAATGCATCTTCTTCGTACTTTCTTTTCAAACGAATACCGCCTTCTACATCAATATCGAAAATAACGTGCTTGCCCTCATTCCAGATGCGTTCTATTTCTGAACGTAAGGTGCCATAAAAAGTTCCGTTGTAAACCTCTTCAAACTCAACAAACTCCTGATGGGCCACTTTATGTAAAAACTCTTCCTTACTGATAAAATAGTAATCGTTTTCGTGTTTTTCTGTTCCCCTTAACTCGCGGGTAGTTGCAGAAATAGAAAAGCTCAGCTCAGGAAATTTCTGTAATAAATGATGTACGATGGTGGTTTTACCTGCTCCTGATGGTGCCGAAAATATGATTAATTTACCTTGTGTCATTGTTATAAGCCTAAAGCTTAAAGCAGAAAGGCCAAAGCTTAATGCTTCAGTCTTTATACTTTAAACCTTTTTATAGTACGTTTAATAATTGTTCTTTTATCTTTTCTAATTCTTCTTTCATTCCCACCACAAATTGTTGCATCTGGGCATCGTTTGCCTTAGCACCCATGGTGTTAATTTCCCGTCCTATTTCTTGCGAGATAAAGCCCATTTTTTTGCCGTTTGCTTCCTTACTGGCTAAAGTTTGCAAAAAGTAATCGCAGTGACTTTTCAAACGTGTTTTTTCTTCGGTAATATCAATCTTGTCAATGTAATAGATTAATTCCTGCTCAAAACGGTTCTGGTCGATATTTATCTTACCCACGGCATCCTCTAAAAACTGACTAAATTTATCGCGGATAGCCGTAATCCTTTTTGGTTCCAGTTCTTCAACAGATTTAAAGTAAGAAAGAATGTTTTTGATTCTCAATTCTAAATCGGCCTTTAGTACCGCACCTTCGTCTTCTCTAAATTTATTAAAGTTGGCTAAGGCAGAAGTGAAAATCTGGTATAAGTGGTTCCACTCATCTTCGCTAACACTTTCTTCTTTATAGCTGATTACATCCGGAAAAGTTAAAGCAGTTTGCAGTAAATTGCTACTGTCGGCTCCTAATTCGTTGTTAACCGCAACAAGTTGTTGGTAGTAGTGGCTTAATAAAGCAGTATTAATGCTGGCACCTGTAACTTCGCCATTGGTGCGTTCTACATTGATGCTTAAACTTACTTTTCCCCTTTCGATATCTTTGCTGCATACATTGCGCAGAATCAATTCTTTATCTGAAAAAGCTTTAGGATATTTTAAATTAAGCTCCAGGAATTTGCTGTTGAGCGATTTGATTTCGACGCTATACTTCGCATTTGCATAATCGGCTGTTGCTAAGCCGTATCCGGTCATGGATTTTATCATGCGCAAAGATAGGGTTTTAAGCCGAAAGGAGAAATAATAATGGGCAAGGAGCCAGAGTTATAGCTGATCGGCTGAAATACTTTTACATTTAGAAAACGAGCGCTAAGCATTTCATTGGGAATTACAGTCCCGCTTTTTATTACAAGTCCGCGCTGTGCTGTGGGCTTTTCATTTCATCCGATTGCTATCGGATCGGGTTTATTTACTGGGTTGTGTAGCTTTTGGCCAGGCCTGTTCCCTACAACTGCAGAACCTTCGTTCTTAAACCTGATGGGAGTGACATCCCCGATTTTTCATCGGGATAAAACGGACAGCGGGGCTGACTTGGCCAAAAGTACCGGAGCCCGCATAATGGAAGATAGGAAATGGAAGACGGATAATGGGAAATGGCGGAGGTTGTTTTTCTGATCAAAAGAAATACTATGCTATTTTTCCAGCAAGTTCAAAATCGCATTAAACGTTTTTTGCTTCAATTCTTCCAGATCTTCTGCTCCCAAACCTTTCACTTCAATGGCTTCGCCAAATACTGTCTTAATGGTTCCCGGGTACAACAAGAGTGGATCAGCTCGCGGTAAATGCGCCCTGCTGTTGAGTATAGCAAAGGGTAAAATGGGTATTTGGGTTTCTATCGCTAAACGAAAAGCACCATCGTAAAAAGGAGCTAAGGGTCGGTCTGATTTATTCATCGTTCCTTCGGGGAAAATTAGAATCGATTGCCCATCGGCGAGGTCTTTGCGCAATTCGGCTACAGAATGGTCACGGCTTTCGCGACTGCTGCGGTCAATCATCACCACCAACCTTTTATAAATCCAGCCAAACACTGGTATTTTAAGCATTTCTATTTTTCCCAGCGGACTAAAAGCCTGCGGAATACCCAGTACAATTGCGACAGCATCTAAAAACGAACTGTGGTTGCCCACGTAAATGTAAGCCCTTGTGGTATCAATTTTAGCGCCTCGGGCAACAAACCACAGGCAGGTAAATAGACTGAAACCCCAGGCCCAGAATTTTAGGAAATAGAAAGAAATCTTCCGGCCGGTTTTTTCGTTAAAAATCCCCATACTGAGCATGATAAACGGGCAAACGATCACCATGAGTATAAAGAATACCATTGCAGCGTACAATAAATAAAATCCACCCAGTAGCTTTCTCATGTTTATTAACGTTTTGTTAACAGTTTGAACGTGTAACAAGTGTTAATTTTACGAAAAATATCTTACAGATATGAAAGCATTTTTTACGCTCTTTTTTCTTTCAATAAGCTTTCTGATTGTACCTAAAAATATTATGGCACAGGCTGTTATTTCAAAAGGTGTGGTTTTTGAAAAGGGTACAGACATTCGAATTGCCCTGGCTGTTGTAACCAATACCCGCACCAATCAAGGGGTTGGCACAAATGATATGGGCTTCTTTCAAATCGCTGCAAAAATTGGCGATACGTTATTAGTCCAGAAGAGAAAGTTCGATAATCAGTACGTGATTGTTAAAAGCGATAAAGATTTTATTGTAAACCTTATTCGGGCGGATATGATTTTGGAAGATGTAACAATTAAGGCAGAAAACAAACAAGAAAACTTATTGGCTGTTAGGTTAGAACATCGTAAGAAGACTTACTTTTATGGGAAGAACAGAAATCCGCTTCACTATATGCGCTACCCGCTTGCAGCTATAATGGAATTGTTTAGCGCAGAAAGAAAAAGAGCCAGGCGGTTTGACCGGTATTATAACGAGGAGCTAAAGGAACTTGAAATAGACAAGTTTTTTAATCTGAGTCTGGTAAAAAGGAATACGAGTTTAACCGGGAAACAGCTGGAGGTGTTTATGGTAAATTACAGGCCTAAACATAAGCAGATTAAAAAGTGGAATACTTATGATGCAGCCGGATACATTAAAAAATCGGCCCGGCAATATTTAGATACATTGAATACGCCCTTATAAATACCTGATGAAGCATTTGAAATTTATTCTTTTACTGATTATTGTGGTACAGGGCTTAAGCAGTAAGGCTCAAAACTTTGTGCTTAAAGGGGTGGTAATTGAAAAAGGTTCGAATGTGCGGATTGCCCTTGCCGAAATTACCAATCTGAATAATAAAATGGGAACGGCCAGCAATGAGATTGGCATTTTCCAGTTAAATGCGAAGGTAGGGGATACGCTATTGGTTAAAAAAAGAAATTTAACCGATCAAAAAGTTGTGGTTAAAACAGACGATGATCTGGTGATTTACCTGGTAAGAGGCAGTACCATGCTGGAGGAAGTAACGGTTAAAGGGCAAACGAAAAAACAGGAGATGGAAGATATTAAGCGCGATTTGAAAAATAATGGCTCTTTTTATGCCGGTAAACCGCCATTAATTTTATTAAACCCCTTCGGTGGTAGTCCGTTAACATTTTTTTATGAGTTATTTGGGAAAACACCGGCAAGAGCACGTAATTTTAACCGTTATTATAAGAAAGAGCTGAGCTTAATTGAGATAGATAAATTCTTTAATAAAAGCCTGGTAACCAGTTATACCACTTTAAGGGGAAAGGAACTGGATAAATTTTTGCTCGACTATTATCCCAGCAGCAGCATGGCAAACAACTGGAACAATTACGATGCTGTTAAATACATCAAAGAATCGGCTAAACATTATACCGATACTTTGAAACGCAACAATTAATTACAACATGAAGAATTTAAAATTTACCATTATACTCATTCTTTTAACTACCCTGGGATTATTTGCCCAGGCTCAGGATTTTATTGTTAAAGGGGTGGTTATTGAAAAAGGTTCGAACATCAGGATTGCCTTATCCGAAATTACCAATTTGCGTACAGGCATCGGTGTAGGCAGTAACGACATCGGGATGTTTCAGCTTAAAGCAAAAATTGGCGATACACTTTTGGTAATTAAAAGAAATCTGATCGATCAAAGGGTGGTGGTAAAAAATCAGGAAGATATTATTGTTTATCTGGTACGCGCAAGTACCACACTTGATGATGTAACCGTTTATGGTAATACCAAACAACAGGATTTAGCCGAAATCAAAAGGGAGTATAGAAACAAAGGAGTGTACAATGGTGGTAAAACCACGCTTTTATCGGCTATTTTTAGTCCGTTAAATGCCTTGTATAATTTATTCGGTAGCGACCCTAAAAATGCACGCAGATTTGGCCGATATGCCGATAACGAGATAAAGCAATCGCAGATTGATGTGTATTTTAATCAGAGCATCATTAAAAACAATACAGAGTTAAGAGGCGATACTTTAGAGAAATACATGCTCAACTGTCGCCCTGAATTTGATAAAGCCCAATATTGGAACAGCTACGATTACATCAAATACATTAAAGAATCATCGAAGAAGTTTACAGATACGCTGGGGAAAGGGAAGTAGGTTTGAGTTTTGAGTTGGGAGTTTCGAGTTGATAGTCGGAAAATCCAATGTGCGAATTTTAGTCGTCAAGACAGTAGCCAGTAAACAATTTTCAATTGACAGTTTGCAGTTATGCGAAGGAATCAATTAACCGATTAACCAATTTATACAGTTAACCAATAAACAGTTTTCAATTGGCAGTTACGTTAGGTAACAATTAACCGATTAACCAGTTTATACAATTAACCCAATCAACTAAATACTCAACGCTTCGCAAGCCTTTTCTGCTGCCAGTTTCTCTGCATTTTTCTTGTTGTAATCTCTTCCGGTTCCATATTTTTCGCCTTCAACTAAGGCCGTAATAGTAAATAGTTTGGCACTTTCGCCTTCGCTATTTTGTACTAGTTCGAACATTACATCTTTGCCATGGCGCTGGCACCATTCAATCAGTTTACTTTTAAAGTTGGTTTCGGTGAGTTCGAGGGTATGGATATCGATATGGGGCTTTACAATTCGACGGAGCAAAAACTCTTTGGTAAAGTTATAGCCCTTATCCATGTAAATGGCCCCAACAATGGCTTCGAAAGCATCGCCTAGCATCGAATTGTGTTTGGTTTGGATGCTTACCGAACGCTGGTCGAATTGGATTAGCTTGTCAAAGCCAATTTTCTTAGCCAATTGGTTGAGGTTAGCCCGGTTCACAATTTTTGAGCGCATTTCGGTTAAGAAACCCTCTTCCTTGTACGGATAATGTTTGAAAAGTAATTCTGCTATTACCGATCCTAAAACCGCATCGCCTAAAAACTCCAGACGTTCGTTGCTGCTTCTGCTGCCATTTTTTAAAACCTTAGCCACAGAGCGGTGCCTGAACGCCATTTTATATAGCGTAACATTCCCTGGAATAAAGCCCAAAATATTTCTCAGCTTTTTAACAAACTCCTTTTCGGGAGAAAGATAAAGTTTATATAATTTTAATATCGGCATTAAATAAATAACACAATTAACGGCTAATCAGCATATTTAACTAAGTTATCTATTTTTAATTAGCATACAAAATTATATGGCAGCTGCATTGAACTAATCTTCGTATTTCTTGAAAATCACAGAAGCGTTATGACCACCAAAACCGAATGTATTACTTAAAGCTGCTCTAACAGTACGTTTTTGCGCTTTGTTAAAAGTAAAGTTCAATTTAGGGTCAAATGCAGGATCATCTGTAAAGTGATTGATTGTTGGAGGAACAATATCATTTTTAACAGCAAGAATTGCGGCAATTGCTTCAACAGCACCGGCAGCTCCTAAGAGGTGACCAGTCATTGATTTGGTAGAACTGATGTTTAAACGGTAAGCATCTTCGCCAAATAATGTACCAATGGCTTTGGTTTCGCTAATATCACCAAGTGGTGTAGAGGTACCGTGAACATTGATATAGTCTATATCAGCAGGTGTTAAGCCAGCATCTTTTAGCGCATTTGTCATTACCATTCTGGCACCTAAACCTTCAGGATGTGGTGCTGTGATGTGATTCGCATCTGCACTCATTCCACCGCCCACAAGCTCTGCATAAATTTTTGCGCCCCTTGCTTTTGCGTGTTCAAGTTCTTCTAAAATAATGGTTCCTGCACCTTCACCAGCTACGAAGCCATCGCGGTCTTTATCAAAAGGACGAGATGCTGTTGCCGGATCATCGTTACGTGTAGATAATGCATGCATGGCGTTAAAACCACCCATTCCTGCTTCGTTAATGATTGCTTCAGAACCACCACTGATAATTACATCGGCCATACCCAAACGGATATAGTTAAATGCATCAATCATGGCGTTGGTAGAAGAAGCACATGCCGAAACAGTTGCAAAATTTGGTCCACGTAAACCGTATTTGATAGAGATATGCCCTGGAGCGATATCAATAATCATTTTAGGGATAAAAAATGGATTGTATCTTGGCGTACCATCACCTTTGGCAAAATTCGAAATTTCGTCCAAAAATGTTTTCAATCCACCTATGCCCGCACCCCAGATTACGCCGATTCGGTTGGTATCTAATTTTTCAAAATCGAAACCTCCATCCTTCACAGCCTCATCTGTAGCCACAAGGGCATATTGTACAAACGGATCTAGCTTGCGGGCTTCTTTCTTCTCCAAAAAGTCTTCTGGATTGAAATTTTTAACCTCACATGCGAATTTAGTCTTGAACTTTTCAGTATCAAAACCCTTAATAGGAGCAGCGCCACTCACCCCGTTAGTCAATCCTTCCCAAAAATCGGGAACATTATTGCCTATAGGAGTGAGCGCACCCAACCCTGTTACTACTACTCTTTTTAATTCCATTTATACTGAAAAAGCGTAATTCTATTTAACGTTTTTTTCCAAATAAGCAATTGCTTGACCAACAGTACCGATGGTTTCAGCCTGATCATCAGGAATAGCTACATTGAATTCTTTTTCAAATTCCATAATCAACTCTACGGTATCTAAAGAATCTGCACCTAAATCGTTGGTGAATGAAGCCTCTGGCGTAACTTCGCTTTCGTCAACACCTAGTTTTTCTACGATAATAGCCTTAACTCTTGAAGCAATATCAGACATAATTTTATAATTTAATGGTTAAATAATTCTGTGCAAAGAAAAATAAATTCTTACAATTTTCAAATGTTTTTATTTCGATACGTAATTTTGGTATCTCAATAACACAGCGAATATAGAATTAGTTTTTTAATTTCGTTCTGTAAATAATTTATTTCGCTTTGAATAGAACTTACCTAAAACTTACCTTAGACCTTGATTTTATACTAATTGCGATTACAGCACCCCTAAAAGACTATGTACTTTGCCACAAAATTAATACCCGTTTAAACACACAATTTGAAAAGATAGAAGACCACGAAATTTTTTTTAATATTGACGAACCGGCCTGGTGTTTCTCTAAATATTACTTTTTGGTAGAGCAGGGCGAGGTAGAATATTACCTGATCAGCAACCGAAGCAGCGATGGTTTTCTGATTCCGGAGATGAACAAGGTAGATTTCTTTATCATTATTAAAGAATTTATAGATAAGGAAGATTTGGATTATCTGTTAAACGGATTGAATAAACTACCTGATATACAGGTGGCTGCAAAGATAGATCCGACTAAGTTAAAGAGTAAGGAGAATTTGGTAATATAAAAATTATATACTTGGTGTATTAAATACACTATATTTGACGGTTACAAACAAAAAGAACAAAGAAACAAAATATATAAAATTTAATGTGGTTTATCTATTTTAGATAAATAATAGCGTTTGCTAAACCGCATTCTAAAATCAATTAATTAAATGAAACCTTTTCATTCGAGAACCAAAATTGTAGCCACACTAGGGCCTGCATCAGCAAAACCAGATGTATTATATAGTATGTTTAACGCAGGTTTAGATGTTTGCCGTCTAAACTTTTCGCACGGATCGCAGGCCGATCACCAGGCGGTTTTGGATACCATCCGCGATTTAAACAAAAAATACGATTATAATGTAGGTATTCTTGCCGATTTACAAGGACCTAAAATCCGTATTGGTTTGGTAAAAGAAGGTGGTATTAACCTGATCAACGGTAAAACAACCGTAATTACCACTAACGAATGTATTGGTAATGAAGAACGGATTTACATCACTTACCAAAACTTCCCTCAGGATGTTCAGGCTGGCGAAATTATCCTTTTGGATGATGGAAAACTTCAGATGAAAGTTTTATCTACCAACCTGAAAGACGAGGTTACCTGCGAGATTGTACACGGTGGTATTTTAACTTCAAGAAAAGGGGTAAACCTGCCAAATACTAAAGTTTCTATCCCTTCACTAACACCTGAAGACCGTGAGAACTTAGAATTTGTACTGGAAAATGATGTAGAGTGGATCGGTTTATCTTTTGTGCGTAAAGCTGAAGATATTATCGAACTTAAAAAAATAATTGCTGAACGCGGTAAATCTGCCCGTGTAATTGCGAAAATTGAAAAACCTGAAGCGATTGCGAATATCGATGAGATTATTGCTGTAACTGATGGTATTATGGTTGCCCGGGGCGATTTGGGTGTTGAATGCCCAATGGAAGAAGTGCCGTTGTTACAGAAAATGATTGTTGCTAAATGTAGGGCAGCTTCTAAACCTGTAATTGTAGCTACGCAGATGTTAGAGAGCATGATTACGACTCCTCGTCCAACACGTGCCGAAGTGAATGACGTAGCTAACTCTGTTTTGGATGGTGCTGATGCGGTAATGCTAAGTGGCGAAACATCGGTTGGTGAGTTTCCGCTGATCGTAATCGAAACGATGCAAAAAATTATCCAGAACATTGAAGAAAACAACTATCCGTTCAATCCAGATAAGTTCTTGAAACCAAAATCGCCTTCTTTCTTAAGTGATGCGATTTGTGATTCTGCATGTTTTCTTGCTAAACAAACCAATGCTGTAGGTATTGTATCGATGACTTTGAGCGGTTATACTGCTTTCGAAATTTCGAGCCACCGCCCTGAAGCATTAACTTTTATTTTTACGAGCAACCGCGCATTGTTAAATGCAGTGAGCTTACTTTGGGGCGTAAGAGGTTTCTACTACGATAAGTGGGAGAGCACCGATAACACCATCATTGAGGTTAATGAGTTCTTAAAAGCCAAAAAACTGGTTAAACAAGGCGATATCATTATCAATACTGCAGCTATTCCAATAGAAGCTAAAGGTAAAACCAATATGTTAAAAATCACTGTTATAGACTAATAGCGATTAATCTCTTTAGAAATGCTCCCGATTTAGATTGGGAGCATTTTTTTTATCAATAAAAAATATATTTTTGCAGCCTTACCGGAGAGGTGTCTGAGTGGTCGAAAGAGCAAGCCTGGAAAGTTTGTATACTGGCAACGGTATCGAGGGTTCGAATCCCTCTCTCTCCGCAAAGAAGTTGAAATAAACTTCATAAATGTCTCAAAAGCTATTTAAACCTGCAATTTTCACAGATTGCAGGTTTTTTTTTGAGCTGAGCATGCATAATTGGTCATTCCATTCCGGACCAAACTGTACGTGATTTTGATTGCCTGTAGCGGCTGCTTAAATTGGCCAATTCAATGACAATACCTAGCGCTTTCCAAAAAATCAGCAAAGCTAAATATCCATTAAAAACACAATTTTTTTGTAATGTCTTAAAAAAATGATATTTTGAAATTATTAAATGCGCTCTTGTAATGTCACAGATTAAGCGATCTACTTATATAGAATATGAATAAGAAAATCCTGGTAGTTGATGATGACCTGTTTTTGCTTGGATCTTTGGAACTATTGCTTTCAGATGAGGGGTATATTGTTCACTTGGTCGATAAAGCATCTCTGATTAAGGAGTCGATCGTTGCGTTCAATCCAGATTTAATCGTTATGGATATTTTGTTGGATGATGCTGACGGAAGGGAAATCTGCGATAATATTAAAAATTCGTGGGCTACTTCGCAAATTCCAATAATTTTATTGACTGCCCTTTCGCATAAAAAAATCAGTGAGCTCGATTGCCAGGCCGATGCTATTATAGGAAAACCATGTAACTATAGTACGCTTCTTCATACCATCGCTGATTTGCTCAGGTAAATTCCTAAGTGTCGTTGATTTTAGAACGAATGCAAGCTATCTTAATCGTTTCTGATACATTTTAGACTGCTCATATTGCTTAAGACAACTATCAAGTGGCAGCCCCTTCTGATAGATACAGTCGCAAAAAATAGCACAACCTTTAGGGTTTTTGTTCCCTGCACTTTGATTTTTACATTCGAGTATTGAATTGCCAGGCCTGATTTCGTATAGAAATTGATTACTGAGAACTACTATGGCGATGGCCAGTATCACAAATCCCGAAAAGGCAAAGGGAAACTTTTTGCTCAAAGGGACTTTGGGTAAGCTGGCAGTCCATACAATTGCTTTCAACCGTTTATAATCCCAGCAGAGCAGGTAAAGGTCTGCCAGTACCATCAGGGTTACAATCCGCGTACCTTCAAAGCGGGTTGCATAGGTTAAAATGCAAATATTTATAATGACTACGAAATAAGCCAAAGCACCGAAAAAAGCTGTTCGTGGAATAAGTAAGAGCAAGGCGATACAGATTTGAGCAACCCCAATAAACGTGTAATAATAACCGGTAAGATGTAAGGCATCAAAATAGTGCCCTAGTGGGTGATTGGCTGGTAGTGCCGTGAACCTTTCACCCATGATTTTTACAATGCCTGATGGAATAAAACTGGCAGCAAGCGCTACACGGCAAAAAACAGTAAAAATGCGAAACCACATATTGCATCTCGCATCTGCGTGAAATTGCTGAAATCGGGTGAGTAAGCTCATGTTTCGCATAAATTTTTTAAAAAGCACTTTGTTTTTCAAAGTTAATAAAGTGCAGGATAAATTCAAATATTGATTTTTTTAAAATTTAAAAAATGGTGTGGCGAAATGGAGAAGCATTATATATCTTTGAATAACCAGTAAGGGTAAGAAATTTTGTAACCAAACATCCCAAAATGACCAGAAAAATTACCAGCGGACCTATCAGAGATAAGGAAAGGACAAAGAAAAAATTATTGGATGCTGTTGGTAAGATCCTAAAAAAGGATGGGTTTACTGGTTTAAATGTTAGTCAGGTGGCATTGAAAGCCAAGGTAGACCGTAAACTGGTGTACGATTATTTTGGCAGCATGGAAGGGCTGGTAAAAGAATACCTGAATACCCGTGATTATTGGAGTGTAAACATCGATCAGGCAAATGAACTTATTGAACAGAGTAAGCCTGATTTGGGCAGGCAAATGCTATATCATTTGTTAGAAGATCAGCTAAATTCGCTCATGGCGAATGAAGAAATGCGCAAAATTATCAGCTGGGGCATCAGTGAGCGCTCGAAAGTTTTAGCTGAATTAAATGAGAAACGCGAATTTTTCGGTGAACAGTTTTTTACTGAAATTACAGACGAGCATTTTAAGGGTAAAGAAAAAAATGTAAGGCCAATAACAGCTCTTTTAATTGGTGGAATCTATTACATGACCTTAATTGCCAATACCAATGATGGCTTGATGTGTGGAATTGATATCAGGAAAGCAGAAGCTCAGGCTGAAATTAAGAAAACACTTAAACAAATCATTGACTGGACTTATCAATAAACTTTGCTTAGCGCTTAGCCCAAACCGCTAAGTCATTTTAAGGTTTTCAAAATGAGCCGTAGTTTCTGCTACCAATGCTTTCATTAATACAGAAGCTTCTCTATGTTTTAATATGGGGGCTATTTGTCCGCTCCAAAACATTACCATATCCCATTTTTCTTGTTCAATGGCTGCTTTTCGCAACGGTGAAATAAAAGTGGTTTGCAATGGGAAAGGTAAGAATTCGCTTTCATTTCCGGTTTGTTCGCTGGCAATACGGGTGCTTATACCGCGGCCCAATCTTCCGGTAAATGCACGCGATAATCTGGTGTATTTCCCAGCATCTGAAAAAAGCATCTCTTTGTGAATGGCTAATGCGTTCGATTCATTGCAGGCCAGAAAAGCTGTTCCAATCTGGGCAGCATCAGCCCCCAGGGTAAGCGCAGCTGCAATGCCTTTACCATTGGCAATCCCGCCTGCAGCTATTACCGGAATTTTAACCTTTTCTTTAATGAGTTGCAAAAGTACAAATGTGCCGCTAACCGAGTTTTCTGCACGATCGAGAAAAGATGGCCGGTGACCGCCTGCTTCAAAACCCGAAGCAATAATCATATCAACACCTGTATCGGCTAAAAAAATGGCCTCATCTAATGTGGTCGCTGCTCCAACGGTAACAATGCCCCGTTTTTTACACTGCTCCAGCACATCGATTGGTAGTGCGCCAAACATGAAGCTGAATACCTTGGGCTTAATGTCCAATACTACCTGAAGCTGGTTTTCAAAGCGCGAATTAAAAGGTGCTGGTTTTGGCGGCAGTGGGATATTCAGTTCATCAAAGTAGGGTTTAAAAAGCGCACTGGTTTTTTCAAACTGTTTAGCAGTATCGATTCCGGCTATATCGTTATCCGATACCCAAAGGTTAAGGTTGTAAGGTTTATTGGTTGCGGCTAATATTTGCTGGTGCACCGTTGCTATTTCGCCGGGATTTAAGGTGTAAGCCCCATACCCGCCCAGCCCACCAGCGTTTGATACCGCTGCAACGAGCTCAACAGATGACAGATTGCCCCCAAAAGGCCCTTGTAAAATCGGATATTGAATATCCAATAACCGGCTAACTTTATTCTCGTACCACATCTTGTTTACATTTTATTCAGCTACATCACTGAGCATTTTGTTTACAATAAACCATTTGCCGTTTATCTGATGAAAAGATAATAAATCGACATAATTAAAATCGTACATCTTTACCTGCGCTTTGACTATAGCGATAGAGTTAACCACATCTATCGAAACAATGCTCCCTTTAAATGGTTTGCCGCTATCTTTCGGGCTTTGGCGGTTGGCCACACCATCGAGATAGACAGCCAGTGTTTTGGCGTAAGGTTGTCCTTTTACATCACCATAAAGATAGGTGTTGGGATGAAAAATTTGTTTAAGCAGGTTGATATCGCCTGTGTAAATGCCTTTAAAATAATAATCTTCAAGTGCCTGTGTAATGGCAATCTTGCTTTGCTGGTTATTTTCCATTTTTTTTGTTTGTTGTGCTTTCAAGCTTAACGACGTGCAAAACAAGAAAGCCATTAAAATAAAATTTTTCAATTTAGTTCAAGTTGTGGCCGGCACCCATTCCACCATCTACATTGATAATGGCACCGCTAATGAAATTGCTTTTGGCTACGGTGTATACCATTTCAGCCACATCTTCTACTTCGCCTACCCGGTTTAGCAAATGCAAACCGGCACTTTTATCGTCTTCTCCTGCATGCATCGGCGTGCGGATTACGCCAGGTGCAATGGTATTTACCCTGATGTTTCGTGTGCCAAATTCGGCGGCGAGCTGCAGGGTTAGTGCATGGATGGCCCCTTTGCTTGATATGGGTGCTGTACTTGGTGCACCACCCAAAGCATGGTTTACCAATGGGGTCCCGATGTTGATTACCACTCCGCCGTTTTGCTTTAACATTTGTGGAAGAATGCTTTGTGTGGTAAAATAGGTGCCCTTAAAATTTGTGTTTAGAAAACGGTCGAGGTATGCTTCGTCTACTTCTAAAAAAGGCTTGGTTTCATATATACCGGCGTTATTAATCAGTACATCTACTGAACCGAATTTTGCTAAGGCTACCTCGAGTAACCGGGCTCCGGTGCTTTTGTCACTCACGTTTCCGGTAACCATGGCTATATTTTCACCAGCCCCCAGTTCCCGATAAACCTGTTCCAGTTTTCCGGCAGTTGTTGAATTCAGGATCACATTATCTCCTTTTTCAACAAATAAACGTGCTACGGCTTTACCAATACCCGATGATGCTCCGGTAACGATGATGGTTTGCTTTTTCATGGCTTTATTTTTTATCGGCTGTAATGCCTTTTTCCCTTAACACTGATACTTGTTCTCCGGCATAACCCCAGTCATCCAGTTCTATTTCCTGAATTACAATATGGGTAAGGTGCGGATCTTTATTCAGGGTATCACTAATCAAATCAGTAATCCCTTTAATTAAAGTTTGTTTTTGCTCACGGGTAACACCTTCGCGTGTTACTTCTATTTTTACGTATGGCATGACTTTAGTTTTTTAAGTTTAAAAATCCTTAGGCAGCAAGCTCAGCAGCGATATCAACATTTAGATCAAAATCGTTGTAAATCAGTGTATCGCCTAAGTTTTGAAAGAAATTGCCAGAACGGAATTTCATGTCGTATTTGGTTCTGTCGATCACAATTTTGCCACTTGCGGTTAACTTGTTATCGTTTAAGCTGATGTTAGCCGCAAAGGTTACTTCGTTAGTAATCCCTTTAATGGTCAAATCTCCTGTAATGTCGTAGGTGCCGTTGTCCTTTAAGTTTACGTCGGTAATTACAAAAAAAGCCTCGGGGTGTTTTTCTGAAGAGAAGAAATCGTCAGATGCCAAATGTCCGGCAAACTGTGCGTTGGTACCTTCGTCGGTTACATCTAAAATAACAATCGAAGTGGTATCGATTGTAAATTTACCGCCGCTTAGTTTATTGCTGTTTAATACAAGCTCGCCCGATTTGATTGCGATGGTACCGTTGTGTGCACCAGTTACTTTGCGGCCTATCCAGTTAATTTCGCTCTGAGCGCCATTAACGTTAAAATTTGTTGTTTCCATTTTCTGTTGTTTTAAATTAACAGTACAAATATGGAGAGGATATGCGGGCTGGCTGCGTGATGTAGGTCACATTAGTCTGAGGATGAGTTTAATGTGATGTAGATCACTTACGGATGGTAAAGACGGCTTAGGGTTTCGCGCGATACGCCTAAATAAGCGGCAATTAACTGCTTTGGTACCAGATTGTACAATTCGGGGTATTGCGCCAGTAATTCTTCGTACCGGTATTTGGTATCGTTGTTCATGAAGGAAAGTAACCGTTTTTGCGAGGCCACATAACCCTTATTGGTTCGCCACCTGAAAAAATGTTCAATCTCATGTATTTCCTTGCAAAGCTTTTCGCGGTCGGCACTGGTTAAGCACAATACCTCCGCATCGGTAATACAATCTAAGCCGATGGTTGCTACATTTCCGCTATAAAGGGCATCAAAATCTGAAGCCCACCAGGTAGGCATGGCAAACTGAAGGATAAACATTTTCAGATCGTCGTTAATATAAAAAGCCTTTAAACAGCCCGCAGTTACAAAGTATTCGCAATTTACCCGATCACCGGCAGTAATAATAGCCTGGCCTTTTTTAAATGATTGTGGCTTGAAATGAGAGAAAAAATAGTCGAACTGCTCATCCGTTAAAGAAATTGTTTTGGCAACATAATTTTGAAGTATTTCTTTAGCTGACATGTGGTTGTAGTTGGAATATTCGAACAATAAAATTAGAAAAATAAAGCTGCTTTAACAAAGTCATATTTGTTAAAGCGGTAGCGTAAAATGGCGAATGCAAAAACTTTTGAAATAGCCAGTTCGGCCAATTATGTTACTCATCTGGCTAAATTTGTATCAGCTTTAATACCATTTATATGCCAAAACAGTCTTATTTTTATCGCCGAGATTAACCAACAACATATTATGAATAAAAATTGGCTTACCGTAACGGCTTGTACTTTAGCCATTGCGGCAAATGCTCAGCAGAAAACTTTAACCGTTAAAGATTACGAAAGGGCGGAAAGTTTTATGAGCTATAACACCTCGAAGTACATCGATCATGCCAGTGTACAACCCAACTGGCTTGAGGGCGATAAATTTTGGTACACCACCAAAAGCGAAAGCGCAGAACAAACTTTTCTGATCGATCCGGTTAAAAAAACCAAAATCTTAACCACCGAATATAAAAATTCCCCGGCGTTGCCTGCACGAATGTATAGAGGCCGTAACGAAGTGGTATCGCCAGATGGTAAAAAATCTATTCTGATAAAAGACTATAATCTTTTTGTGAAAGACATAGCCTCGGGCCAATTAACCCAGTTAACTACCGATGGTATTAAAGATTATGGATATGCTACCGATAATGCGGGCTGGAAACACAGCGATGCTCCGATTTTACGTTGGTCTCCTGATTCAAAAAAAATAGCCACCTTTCAGCAAGATCAGAGAAATTCGAAAGATATGTATCTGGTAACCACCAATGTGGGAGCGCCGGTTTTGAAAGCCTGGAAATATCCTTTACCTGGCGATAAGGAGATTGCAACCATCAGACGTGTGGTAATTGATGTAGAAAACCCGAAAGTAGTTTCCTTAAATATACCTGCAGATCCGCACCGCGCTACTTTAAGCGATGACATCTCGAGCAGCGGAACTTTCGACGATATCGACTGGAAAGCCGATGGTTCGGAAGTTGCTTTTGTATCTACCTCACGTGATCACAAACAGGAAAAATTCCGTATTGCCAATGCAGCAACCGGTGCAGTTCGCGAAGTTTTCGAAGAAACAGTAAAAACACAGTACGAATCAGGTCAGGGAGCCATTAACTGGCGTTATCTACCTGCATCTAAAGAAATCATCTGGTATTCGGAGCGTGATAACTGGGGACATTTGTATTTGTACGATGCTACAACCGGAAAGGTGAAAAACCAGATCACCAAAGGCAATTGGGTGGTTACCCGCCTGGTTAAGGTTGATGAGAAAAGCCGTACACTATATTTCTTTGCCAACGGCCGTGAGGCTGGTAACCCTTACTTCAGCCATTTATATAAAATTGGTTTTGATGGTAAAAACCTGGTATCGTTAACGCCGGAAGAAGGCAACCACCAGGTTACTTTTTCGCCATCATTTGAGTACTTTATTGATAGCTATTCGCAACCAAATGTACCACCGGTTACTGTATTGAGAAATATAAAAGGCAATCTGATCCAAAATTTAGAAAAAACAGATGTTTCGCGTTTATCGGCTACCGGCTGGAAAGCACCAACACCGGTTTCTGTTAAAGCTAAAGATGGTAAAACCGACATTTACGGATTGGTATTTACGCCAACCCAAATGGATGCGACCAAAAAATATCCGGTTATCGATTATATTTATCCAGGTCCACAGGGTGGAAGCGTAGGCAGCTGGGCATTCTCGGCTTCGCGTGGCGATAACCAGGCGCTGGCCGAACTAGGCTTTATTGTAGTGGTAATCGAAGGTACCAGTAACCCCGACCGCTCTAAAAGCTTTCATGATATGAGCTATGGCAACATGGCCGAAAATACTTTACCCGATCAGATTGCAGCAATCCGTCAGCTTTCGGCTAAATATCCGATGGATACAACTAAGGTTGGTATCTGGGGGCACTCAGGTGGCGGTTTTGCCACTGCAGCAGCGATGTTCCGCTATCCTGATTTCTTTAAAGTGGGTATTGCAGAATCAGGAAACCACGATAACAGAAACTATGAGGATGACTGGGGCGAACGTTACAATGGTTTGGTAGAAAACGCCGATTATGAAGCACAGGCCAACCAGAACTATGCAAAAAACTTGAAAGGTAAGTTAATGCTGGTTCATGGTATGATGGACGATAACGTTCCTCCTTACAATACACTATTGGTGGTAGAAGCTTTGGAAAAAGCCAATAAATCTTTCGACCTGGTTATTTTTCCAAACAGCGCGCACGGTTTCGGGGCTTATTCGCCTTATATGATGCGCCGTCGTTGGGATTACTTCGTTCAGCATCTTTTAGGTGCCGAAACGCCAAAAGATTACCTGATGAAAGGCGCTGGAGCCAGATAATATTTTAAAGAGCAGCAAATTAGCTGCTCTTTTTTTGTTTGTATCAGATTACTTGGTCGTCGTTTTTACCCAAAAAACAAAATAAACATGTATTTTACACTATAAATAAACACGGTTGATGATGGGAAAAACGAGCGCGCAACGCCATGCGATAATTACCGGTGCTACAGGGATGGTAGGCGAGGGTGTTTTAATGCGGTGCCTGGAAAGCGATCAGATAGATACAGTTCTGGTGATTAACCGAAAGCCCTGTGGCTATACGCATCCTAAACTCAAAGAAATTATCCATGCCGATTTTTTAAATTTTTCGGTAATAGAAAATCAACTGAGCGGCTATAATGCCTGTTTCTTTTGTCTTGGTGTCAGCTCTGTTGGGGTTGATAGTGAGGTGTATTACAAAATGACTTATACACTTACCATGCATGTTGCCGAAACATTAAGTAAACTAAACAGCGGCATGACTTTTTGTTATGTTTCTGGTGGTGGTACTAACGAAAACGGCCGTTTAAAATGGGCTCAGGTAAAGGGAAAAACCGAAAACGATTTAAAGAAATTACCTTTTGAGCAGGTTTTTAATTTTCGGCCAGGTTTTATTAAGCCTTTGCCCGGACAAAAGTACGCGCATAAATTTTATAAATATATCAATTGGATGTTCCCTATTGGCAGGGCGCTGTATGCTAACGGTTTTTGCACTATGGCCGAGCTTAGCGATGCCATGATCCACACCTTAAATCACCAGAACGAAAGACGGACTTTAGAAGGGAAAGATATTATTGCGCTTTCCAAAGAATAAGCTCAGGAGCTATCTTGTACCCCTAAGCTTATCTTGTTATCCAAAATGAATAGGTTAATTGATTAAAAAATGATCTTAATATAAAGCTGCAGTAGCATCTTTATCTTTTGTCGATAATACCGTGGCTCCAGAGTTACATTGGCCACCATTCATGAGCGATGAAGCATCAGTTCCGGTAACTCCAGGTACGTTAGTTGCAGTCGATTCGCCACGTGCGGCCCAATTGGTATGTCTGAACGAGATGCAATGGCCAAATTCGTGGCAAATGGTTCTGGCGCGTTGTGCAAATGAATTGCCCGCAATATAACTTTTGTTGATCTTAATTAAAGCACCAGCACTTCCACCTGATGGGAATTGCCCCTGTCCGCAGGTACCTGAGCCCAAATTTTCATCTTTAATCAGAATATCATAAGGCGCGGCAGTCACCACATTAAAGCGTAGCGTAGAATTAGGTACAGCATTCCATTGGGCAATACCACTGTTAATTTCGCTAGTCATTGAGGTCATAGATGGATCAATAAAAACGCGGATGTTTAGTTTTTTGGTACTGTTTACAATACTTCCGGTATAATATTGCTCTGTTTTTGGACCCTCGGCAACAAAAGGTACTACCATGTTTTTCGGAAATAGGATATCTTCTTCTACCACAAATTCGTTTCCGTTATCTACAATACTTTCGGCCGGGAAGCCCAGATCTTTAATGTACTGCAATACTTTGTCGGCATTTTTTACAGTTTCCTGTGGTTCTTCGGCTATCGTCTCCTGGTTTTTCTTACACGATACGATTACAAGAGCCATCATCGCTACGACAGCGATTGTTTGAATTAATTTTTTCATAAATAAATAATAAGTTAGGTTGTTTGGATAACAAAACAAATGTAACACAACTTGTTACATTCAATTTTGCCCTTTAAGGAAATTTTACACGAAAACTTAATTATATTGTTTTGTGGCTATTAAAAGTGTGTTTTGTATTTTAATATTTACATGAAAGCTTTTTTTAAGGGTTGTTTTTGTCTGTTTAATACTTTGAGTTATTCTCATTTACTATGCTTTTTTTGAGATAAAAAGAATTTTTAAAAATATTTTTCATTCGAAATTTACACTGCCATAGGGTTGTCAGTGCGGTGTGTTTTCTTTGTGTAACTAAAGCAAAAAGATATGATACAAGAACAATTATTCGCCGAAACAAAAGAAGAAACATCTATTGTTTATTTAATGAAAAATTATGCAAACTATAATTTCTGGGCCAATTTAACTTTGGTAAACTGGTTAAAAAATCATCCGGAGGAGTTATTGGAGCAGGAAGTTTTATCGAGCTTTAAAAGCGTAAAATTAACTCTCGCTCATATTTTGCAAACCCAGGAATATTGGTATTCGATTTTGAGTAAAACCGAATTTGAATTTCGCGAATATGGAAGTTTAAACAATGTGTTTGATACTTTGTTGAAACAGTCTGAAAACCTTGCCGTTTATGTTACTGCATTAAGCGAAAGCCGGTTTGAAGAAAATACACCGATACAGAGCCCATGGTTTAGCTGCGATTTTCAAAATTTCGAATATGTAATGCAGGTATTTAACCACAGTACCTACCACCGCGGACAAATTGTAACCATTTGCCACAATTTGGGGATTACCGGTGCACCCATGACCGATTATAACTTTTATAATGTGATGGCCAAATAAGATTTTCGTGTTGTTTTTTTTAGTAGTATTGAACAACTAAATTATCACACTATGAATGAAATGCTAGGGGCAATAATCCTTTTTGCCGGCGACTATGCGCCAGAAGGATTTGCGGTATGCGATGGTGCGTTGCTATCGATCACTAAAAATGTAAAACTGTTTTCTATCCTCAAAACGAGGTATGGCGGCGATGGATTTTCGAATTTTGCCCTGCCTAAACTTCCATCGGTAGCAGGTGCCATATACATCATTTCTACTGCTGGTTATTATCCAAGCCACCCAATGGAGTAAGCATAAAAAAGGTGATGATCCAGCAAGATCATCACCTTTTTTATTATTTCTTGTTATCGTACTTCCGCTGATTGTCTTTGTTGGAAGTTTGATCGGACCGTTGCCCGCCACCATTGGTTATGCCCTGTATCTTTTTATCGGTTTTAATATCATGATTAGCCCTGTCTGCGATCGAACTTCCCTGAACGGTTGGGTTATTTTTTGGTGTGCCCGTGTTTTTCATAACTCTAAGAATTTAATGTAACCATAATTGCAGAGCGCTATACTAATAACCAACTGGATTTGGATATGTTTTGATTTTTTTAAAGAGGTTGCTATCGAAGCTTCAGTATGCCAGTTATTTTTTACCACCAAGACACAAAAGCACAAAGGTTTTCAGGTGCCGGTTTACAGTAAGCAATTTGCAGTTACCAGATGCAAGTTTGGAGTTGGATGTTTAGAGTTGTGAGTCGATTAACCGATTTAAACAATTAACCGGTTAACCACTTTACAACGGGCAATTTGCAGTTTAGAGTTGTGAGTCGGTTAACCGATTTAAACAATTAACCGGTTAACCACTTTACAATAGACAATTTACAGGTACTAATGAACCAATGACTAATGAACTCTTCAACAATTTAATACAACAAAAATATAGTTGGTTTTTTATGCAGATCTATTTCCTCTTTGCGCCAGTTGTAAACGCTTTGGGTTTTAATAAATTCATCTTCAGCCGTTAGGTTGCAAGCTACACAAACCTGTGTGTTGGGTTTGCAGCTTTTTAAAACCTCTTCAAATAACTGGTTATTGCGGAAAGGTGTTTCGATAAAGATTTGGGTTTGTTTATAACGGCTTGCCGATAAATCTAAATCTTTAATCCTTTTGGTGCGTTGTTCTTTATCAATAGGCAAATAACCCCAAAATGCGAAGCTCTGGCCATTAAAGCCTGAGGCCATTAGTGCCAGCAGAATAGAACTTGGGCCTACCAGCGGTACTACTTTTATACCACGTTTATGTGCCTCGGCAACAATATCTGCTCCCGGATCGGCAATCCCCGGACAACCGGCCTCGCTCATTAAACCAACATCTTTCCCAGCAGTAAGCTCTTCAAAAAATTGTCCCAAATCATTGCGGTTATGTTTGCCATAATCGTGAACAATTAAGTCTTTTTGCGGCGTTTTCAATCCGGCTTCTTTTAAAAAGCGGCGGGCTGTTTTGCTGTTTTCTACAATATAAGTGTCGATCTGATTAATCGTATCAACCAGATAGGGGGTAAAAGTTTTGTGTGCTACCTCTTCTGCCAATGGTACGGGAATAAGGTATAAAGTGCCTTTTTGCATGTTGCAAAAATACTTACAATAAATAGGATTTAAGTTTTAAAGTTTAGCAGTGTTGCAATATAATCTCTTTTGTAAACACAGGTGTAGCAAATTTTATTTCTAACTGACTTCTTTTCTGCACAATTAAACTTTGCTTAAAACGTTAAATAAGAGTTAAATATGCCTTGCAGGGCAATATTTCGGGGAAAACGCCAAAACTATGCTTGCATATTAAACTTTCTGAATTTTTGGTTCTCTAATTGATACACACACATTAGGTTATTAAAATAAAACACACAAATGAAAACACTGAAATTTACGGCACTTGTGCTGGGGCTTTTTGGGCTCCTTGCCGGAACCACCACCCTTGTCAGGGCGCAAGACTACCAGGACGATTACCAGAACGATGGTTATAGCACTGGTAATATTTCTTTACAAACTTTCTACGATGAGCTTTCGCCCTACGGCACCTGGATACAAGACCCGCAATACGGTTATGTTTGGCGTCCGGATGTAGATCAGAGCGAATTCCGACCATATTATAGCAATGGCCGCTGGGCAATGACCGAGTACGGAAATACCTGGGTTTCTAATTACGATTGGGGCTGGGCACCTTTCCACTATGGTCGGTGGGTAATTAACAGTTACAGACAGTGGATCTGGTTACCTGATACCACCTGGGGACCTGCATGGGTAGACTGGAGAAGTGGCGATGGTTATTATGGCTGGGCACCAATGGCACCAACCATTAGCATTAATTTAAGTTTTGGCCGCCGTTATGTAGTGCCTGAGTTCTGCTGGAATTTTATACCACAACGCAATATCTACATCAGTACATTTCCAAGATATGATTACGGCCGTAACAATGTATATATCCGTAATACGACCATCATTAACAATACTTATGTGTATAACAGAAGAAGTTATTATGGTGGCCCAAGGATTGAGGATATCAGACGTGCAACCAACCGCGATGTAACTGTTTACAGGTACGCGCAAAGCAACAGGCCAGGCGCAAGCCGGGTAGGTGGCAGAGAGGTTTCAATTTACAGGCCAAGGCCAGAGCGTAACCAGGTTGATAACCGTAGTGCAGCGCCAAGAAGATTTGAACAAGGCAATGCTGGTATTAGCAGAAATGGCAGAAACGAAGGTTATGCTACCCGCGATCAACGCAATGGCAACAATAACGATAACCGTTTCGGATCAAGAAACGATAACAACCGTTCGGTGCAACCCGACAGACGTAATGATAATAATGTAGGCCGCGACAATAACAACCAGCCCAACAATAACAGGGGCGAAGCCTACAACAGAGATGGGAACGGAAGGATAAGCCGTAACGGAGCAAATGGTATTGATGGCAGAAACGGACAAGCTAACGTAGATAGAAGCCAGGAACAACAACAACGTTTTGAGCAGATGCGTCAGCAACGTAACCAGCAAGACCGCATGAGCCAGGATCAGCAACGTGCGCAACGCGATATACAACGCGGGCAGGCAGATCAGCAACGTGGACAGCAGGAACGTGCTCAGCGTGATGGTCAGTTACAACAACGTAATGAGCAGATGCAACAACAACGTGCCCAACAGCAACAAGCTCAACAACAGGAACGTGCACAGCGTGATGGTCAGTTACAACAACGTAATGAGCAAATGCAACAACAGCGTGCCCAACAGCAGCGAGCTCAGCAACAGGAGCGTGCTCAACGTGATGGCCAGTTACAACAACAACGTAATGAGCAAATGCAACAACAACGTGCCCAACAGCAACAAGCTCAGCAACAGGAACGTGCTCAGCGCGATGCACAGATGCAACAACAACGTAATGAGCAAATGCAGCAACAGCGTGCCCAACAGCAACAGGCTCAGCAGCAGGAACGTGCTCAACGCGATGCACAGGCTCAGCAACAAAGGGCGCAGCAGCAACAGCAAATGCAGCAACGTCAAGAACAAAGAAGATCTGAAGCTCCGCAACAACAACGTGGTGGAGGCGAAAGAAGTGGCTCTGAAGGAGGAAGACCATCGAGAGGTGGCAGAGGATAGATGGAAAAAGTCCCGGTACAAACCGGGACTTTTTAGTTTTTAGGCCTATTCTTAATCTTTGTGAGGTTACAGAGGCTAACCAGTTTTTTGCCTATTTTACTTTGAAAACCTGAAATTCGGCTAAGTGCGTATATGCCTGAGGTCCTTCTGTCATTTCTAATTTCAAGAACCTCACTTTTGTAGGTGCGTCAAGTTCGTAGTTCTGCAAAGATTTTAAGTTAGGATCCATTATTTTAGCTGTCAACAGATCTGTCCATATTGTTCCGTCAACACTTCCTTTTAAGTTAAATTTGGTAAACCCGGTATTATTGTTATTCCTGGGGGCCATAGAGATGCTGGTTACATTGGTTAAAGCGCGCATATCAACCTGGATCCAATGAGGATAAGAGGACGCTGGAGCGGAGTATTGCGAATGCCAGAAAGTTGTCAGGTCGCCATCAAGGACACTGGCAAGTGATCCATCACCGGCCTCCGTTGTTGATGCAGTGATAGCCCATCCTGTTCTATCTGCCAGAATTTCTGGTGCTTTGTACTTCACAGTAGTAATAAACATTGTTTTTAATAAAGGATTGATCTTATATCCGGAAGCATCAATAATGCTAATCGGTAGCATATACAGTTTGTTGGGATCCAGATTTTTAGAGTTATATTTTAAGGAAACCAGATTAGAAGTAATTGCCCCACCTGATATGGTTACATCCAGCCCGCTAATGGTGTAGGCATTTTCGGGGAGTTTTAAATAAGGTGTAAGGTTTAGGCTGGTGCGTACAACATTTACGCTATCAAAGGCTTTGTCGTCTACCTTAAATTTTACGGCAATGTTACTTGAAGGCAAGCCTACAGCGGCAAATGATGCACCAAAATCAAAAGATACAACCGTGTCTTTTGCCGGATAAACTGTGATTTTTTGAGCACTGCTCTGTCTGGAAACATACACCAATGCGTTTTCTTTAGTGTCTGATTTTTCAAGGTATGCCTCTTCTTTTTTACAAGCGCTAGTAATGGTAAAAGCCGCTGCGATACAGCATAATATTTTATATAATTTCATTATAACATCGGTTTAAATTAATACCCTGGAAGTTGAACAATTTGTTTATTCCTGTCCATCTCATTCTGGCGGTAGGGAAGGAAATAAAATTTACGTTGCCATTGTACTCTGGAGGTTGCAACTACCCGCTTGTAAAAAGTCGGATCAGACAAAGAAGTCCCTGCGTCCATGTTCATGCCATAAAAATCGCCACCTTGTTTCGAACCTGGTTCATTTGGGATTTTCCATCTGCGTACATCCCAGAACCTGAGCCCAGATTCGTAACATAGCTCGATTCTTCTTTCCAGGCGGATTTGTTTCCGCATTTCTATCTGCCCGAGGTCTGCCGGGATTTGTGGTATGCCTCCCCGTGTACGCACATCATTCAGGTATTTTAATATATCTGCATGGCCTGGCTGCGATTCATTTAAAGCCTCGGCATAACTTAAATATAATTCGGCCATCCTAATCAGCATTGCCGGGCGGGCAGGGTTACTTCCGGTACTTAAATTAGTATTGGGATGTATGTTTTTCCTGGCTGTATAACCTGTTTTTGGATAATCTCTGGCATTTGCCTTTTTGCCCGATGATGCTGTAGAAAAATAGGTGACATAAGTTTGTCCGGCAGCCGGTACAACTGGTATTACCGATCCGCTAAAGGTTACATCGACATAAAAACGGGGCTCTCTTCCAACATACATATTATTTGTACCTGTAGAATAATATGGCGTTGAAGTGTTTGTGAACGTTGTTTCGCTATATGTTGGTGTTTCTTTAATTGTACGGCCATCTGCCATCCTGAAATCATCAACAAGCTCCTGTAATACTCCAATACCATTCCAGCCATTGCCTGATAGAGAATTTTTTGGCGCACAGTGCTGAGACCAACCCGAATGCACGTTGTTGGCCCTTCTTAGCCATATGCCTTCTTCTTTCCAACCATCCCAAAACATATCTCTGGTTGAATTAAATCCCTGAAGGAATAAGTTCGCATTTTGTTTTATGAAAAGTTTACGACCCTGGGCTATGTTCAGGTCAATAGCACGTTTCATCGCTTCAGCTGCGGCCTGCCAACGGGTAGGATCGTAAGTTTGATTAAATAATTGCTTTCCATCAAAGTTCTTCCAGTCTGCAAATTCCGAATTTCCGTTAAATAGTGGGCTGGCATGTGATAGTAAAACCTGTGCTTCAATTGCAGCTGCTATAGGTACGGTAATTCGACCTACCTGATAATCATCGACGGTGTTGGAGCCAGTAAGATGCAAACTGGTAAGGCTGGCTTCAGATGCACGCATCTCATTCAGCACAAACCTTACGCATTCGTCCCATGAACTTCTTGGAATTTGAAAGTTGTCATTTGGCAAGCCCGAAACTAAAGGGGCAATGGCTGCGGGGCCTACTTCTTTCATCAATAACCAATGATAATAAGCCCTTAAAAAACGCGCTTCTCCTTTATACTCCTTTACAATGGATTCGCCGTTTTGCTGTTCTAAAAGCTCTTTACACTCATCCACTCTTTCCAGGAAAATGTTTATGTTCCGGATCAACTGGTAGTATGTTTCGAAACGTGTTGGCGAATTATCGCTGGTAACTGCTCCCGAATTGATGGTTAGTGCATTACCTGTGCCCCAGTTGGCATATTCCAGTTCATCGCTGATCCCTGCATATTGAAAACCGTAAGGTTGATCCCATATATCTTCTACACCTGCATAAAGGCCAAAGAACCAGCGTTCGGTATTGGCCCTGTTCGAAAATACTTTATCTATGGTATTGATATTATCTGGTACAGTATCAAAATATCCTTTTTTACAGCTTGTAGGTAGGAAAAGAAAAGGTATTAGTAGGGCCAGGATTAATTTTTTTGCGAATGTGTTTTTCATAATTAGTTAAAATTAGCACGTAAACCTAAGTTGAAAGTTGAAGTGTTTGGATAAGATGCACCACGGCCATCCCCTAGTTCCGGGTCCCAAAACTTCCATTTTGAAAAAGTTACCAGATTGGTACCATTGGCATAAATTCTCAACTTTTTAATAGCAACTTTACTCAATGCTTTTATTCCAAAGGTGTAACCCACTTCTGCGCTTTTCAACCGGATGTAATCGGCACGCTTTACCCACCAGGTACTCGAATAATAGTTTGTGGTAACATCCTGATTGGTAGATAAGCGTGGGTAGAATGCATTTGGATTAGGGTTTTCTACCGTCCAGCGATCAGTTACCTTGGTGTACATGTTTCCAAAAGTAGCTCCCTGAGAGAAAGGTGTTGTGCCTGTACCACCGTTATAACTGAAATCAACCTGTCCTGCGCCCTGGAAGAAAAGTACAAGGTCAAATCCTTTATAGCCTGCGCCTACGTTTAAACCATATAAAATTCTTGGAGTACTACCGTAGCCTATGGCTTGCTGGTCAAATGAGGAAATGATGCCATCTCCATTCAAATCCTTATAGCGGATATCACCTGGACGTACATCGCCTGCTTGTGTAGGTGCATTATCAATTTCATTCTGGTCCTTAAATAATCCCATGGCTACATAACCAAAACGCTGACCAATGGCGTGCCCGGTACGGTTAAGCCATGAGTATTGCCATGGAGGTAAACCGTCAAAAATGTTTTTGTTTTCATTCATATTGAAGGTTCCCCTGAAAGTTACAAACCCATCTCTGAAGCTCTTGTTGTAGCTTAAAGTCAGATCGATACCACGGTTTGCTGTTTTACCCACATTTACATAAGGGATATTGGTGCTTGTGAAGCCGGAAATGTAAGGAATCGTATAATTTTGAAGTAAGATGTCGTTTCTTTTTTCTTTAAACAACTCCACAATCAGTTGAAGATCATCTTTTAAGAAATTGATTTCAACACCCAGGTTGTGCCTGAAACCGGTTTCCCATTGCACTTCGCTACCAATTCTGTTTTCCTGATAACCGGTATAAGCCCTGTCTGCCCCTGGAATACCGAAAGTATACGAAAATGCATCGCCTAAAGTAGACAAGAACAAGAATCGGGAACCAGTATTGCTATTACCTGTTAAACCATAAGTGTAGCGGAATTTCAGGTAGGATACAACATCTTTGACAGGTTCAAAAAACTTCTCATTTGAAGCTACCCAGCCGGCACCAACTGAAGGGAAGAAACCAAAACGTTTGCTTGGAACGAAATTTTCAGATCCTGAATAACCAAAGTTGGTTTCTACGAAATATTTGTCTTTATAACCATAATTAGCCCTTCCTACCAGAGAACGCTGCCTGAATGGTATGGAATTGATCAGATCAGTTGCATTTCCATTTACATAGTCGGATTGATTAAAAAGAAATAAGCCCGAAACATCATGATTGCCATATTTTCTTGAATAGTTAAGGGAAGTTTCGGTATAAAATCTTCTGTTACTGTTGCGATCGGCCGAAAAACCCAATACATCAGAACCTGTTTCTGCAATTCTGGTAATAAGTTTGCCGTTAGCATCCCGGCCAGTGGCCAGATACGATTGCAAGGTTCTTGACCGGGTTAAGCTGCTTCCGTTAACAGCATCAAAAGCAAACATGGTTGAAAAAGACAATCCTTTAGTTAGGAAGTCCAGTTCCTGGGTTACTTTGATGTTACTCCTAACAGTATTTGAATAGGTGTTTGAATAGCCGTTTGCCACAAGGTAGTAGTAGGGATTGAATGGAACACCGGGGTACTTGGGCCACTGGCCGTTTGAATAAATAGGAGGTACAACATGTGGTGCCTGCTGTGTGGCATAATCAAAAATTGCATTTACACCGGCTGATGGCGTGTTGTAATTGGTTATAAATCCGTTAATGCCAAGTTCCAGATTGGTGCTTTTGGTTACCCTAACACTCACATTACTGTTAAAATTAAACCTATCCAGCTTCAGGGTCGAATTGAATGATTGCGCTTCAGCTTGTTTGAACATTCCTTTCTCTGTGTAATAGCCGGCTGATACATAATATTTTGCTGCATCTACACCACCACTTACATTAAGATTGGCTCTGCTGGCACTCGAAAAATCATTAAACAGGTAATCGTACCAGTTCACATTAGGATATAAGTCGGGATCTTCTCCACTGGCGTGTTTAGCTATAACAGCCGGATCATATTGTGGTGTTCTTCCTCTCGTTGATAAACTCTCGTTATACAAGGTCATAAAGGTAGGCGCATCTATAAAGTCAGGAAGTTCTGTAAACTTTGACCGCGAACTATTTAACTCGAAGTTTATATTCGGCTTTCCTAATTTACCCTTTTTCGTATTAATTAAAATTACACCGTTGGCACCTCTTGTGCCATATACTGCAGTTGCTGTTGCATCTTTTAATATGGTGAAACTTTCTACATCTTCAGGGTCAATGTTATTAATTGGCCTGTCTGGAACACCATCAACCACGAGTAGGGGAGATTGGGGGCTGCTGGCAAAAGTTGCAATACCACGGATAAAAATATTGGCTCCATCTGCACCTGGTGCTCCGCCACGTTGCGTAGATATTACACCTGCAAGACGTCCGGCCAGTGCCGAGGTTAAATCTCTTACCGGGAGTTTTAGCTCTTCCGGCTTTATGGTAGCCTGGGCTCCCACTACACTTATCTTTTTTTGTCGTCCAAAACCCACAACGGCAACTTCGTTCAAGCTTCCCGATTCTGGCTCCAAAGTAATATCGATATCCACTTTGTTTCGAACAGCCACCTCAACCCGTTTATATCCGACATAGATAAATTCTAGCGAGTCAGTTGCTTCAACATTTATGGCATATCTCCCATTTAAATCTGTTAAAACGCCATTTTTAGTGTGTAGTATGCGTACAGTAACACTTGAAATGGGCAAGCCTAATTCATCCTTAACCGTTCCGCTAACCTTATACTTTGCTTGTTCGAGAACGGGTTTTTGTACTGCCGGCCTTTGATCGGGTACTGGCTGGTCTTTTTTGGTAATCACGATTGTTCGTTCATCAATCGTAAATGCCAAGGGTTGGTTCATCAGGCAAATTTTCATTACCTGGTCTAATGAGCTATTGTTAAAATCAGCATCAATGGTGCGGTTCGTTTTTAATACTTTAGGGAGATAAAAAACATCATAGCCCGTCTGTTTTTCAATCTCTTCAAATATCCGGGCAATACTCACGCCTCGTTGTTTAAATGTTAGTCTTTGTGCATAGCTGACAGCACTGACCTGCATGATCGTTACAATGAGTAATAACGTCGTTAATTTCATAATTCGCAGGATTTTAGGTACACAGGAATAGATGCCTAATATTCTTAGGTAAAATTTATACATTTGGTTTGTCTTGTTTTAGGTCAAAAAAATAGTTTGCAAGCTAGTTTTACTCAGGCAAGTCATTTACTGGGAGTGTTGGTCGCACTTCCAGTTTTTATTTTAACCTTACCTGAAAGGATTTTCCTGTTAGTGATAATTTGCTTTCTTCATGTCTGGTTTTTAATGGATTAGTTGATATAATATTTAATTGGTTCTTATTATTCTACAATGATTTCCCGCCCTTTTACCGTAAATCTGAATGCCTCGGTTATTGCCATTTTTTTCAATACCTGATTAATGCTTGCGTATTTCGAAATCCTGCCACCCAATAGCTCATTTTTCAATTCGGGCCGCTTATAGGTAACCTGAACATTGTACCATCTTGCAATTTCACGCATCCCAGCTTCCAGTGTTTTATCTGTGAAGCGGAAAACACCATTTTTCCAGGCTATGGCATAGTCTGTGTTTACTTTACTAACTGAAATATCATCTCCACTCACTGTTGCCTGTTCGCCAGGGGTAATAACTTTTTGATTCACCTTGTTTTTAATTTTAACACTTCCCTCCAGCAATGTTGTTTTTGCCGTTGACTCATCTTCGTAAGCGTTTACATTAAAATGTGTGCCCAGCACTTCCACTTCCTGATTGCCGGTTTTAACAACAAAAGGGTGTTTTTTATCTTTCGAGATTTCGAAATATGCTTCTCCAACCAGGTTAACCGATCGTTTTCCGGAACGTATTAAAGCAGTGCTATAAGAAAGACTGGATGCAGAGTTTAACCAAACCAGGGACCCATCAGGCAAACGAACCTGATAGGTTTCCCCATTGTTGGTAGAGAGTGTATTGATTTGATCTGGCCTTGTTGTCCCTTTTATTTCATAAACCAATTGGCCGTTTGTTGTTTTGGTAATGGTTACACCAGCTTCATTTGCAAGTTCGCCGTTTACTGCATCAGATAATTTAATTGTTTTGCCATTTGCCAGTTTAAGTGTTGCACCTGTTGAGCCTGGTTTAATTTGTGCCTTATCTTCGAAACCAGCATTTTGCTTTAAATAAAACAGGCCCGCACCAAATATAATGATAGCCAATGCAGCTGCAATTCCTATCCAGAATTTTGGCTTAGACTGAGCTTTTGGTAAAGGATAAATATTTTCAGTTTGTATTTTTGAGAGAATTTCTTCCCCATTGCCAGACAGGAAAACAGCCGGACTAAATTCATTTTCATCAAATTCTTCCCAATAGCTGTTAAGCAATTGTTTAACCTGCTCTTCATTAACAGGATCGGCCATCAGCAATAGAAATTCTTCCTTTTCTTCCGGAGAATTTAAGTGCTGCAATTGCCGATTGAATAATAAATTCAATCTCTGGTTTTCAGTCATATTTGGTTAAGATTTCGGAGAATCTTTACTAAAGACGCAGAGAAATAGAAAACGGGATATAAAAAAATAAAAAAAAATAAAGCCAGGGAAAAGGGGCTTAATTCATGCTTAGAATAACAGAAATAGTAATTGCGGTATGTAATTTTAGAAACTTGGATACCGATTTGGTAGCCCATTGCTGGTATTTTTTTACAGATTCTATAGATATTCCCATTTCTCCTGCAATTTCCCGGCTCTTTAAACCTTGCTGGCGAAGCTGCAGCACTCTTTGCTGAGATGGGGGTAATTCTGCAATTGCTTTAATGAGAATATTCTGGTATTCCTGGTCTACAGTAAAAGTTTCTTCACCTTCGTTAAGGCTTAATACTTCTTCCGCATACAACTGACTGTGTTTTTTATCTTTAACCATTTGGCGGATAGCACTTATGGTATAATTCCGGGTTAATATAAAAAGATAAGAGGTAAACCTGTCCAGTTTAGGTAATGTTGCTCTGTTTTCCCATACTTTCAAAAATACATCTTGTACAATCTCTTCACAGACTTCTACCGATTCAAGCAAGGTGTAAATATATTTGATTAAAGGACCATGGTACGCACGAAACAATTCGGCAAAGGCAATTCCATCGCCTTTTGCTATTTCCAAAAGCAAGTCTTTTTCATTCGGAAGAGGTTTAATCGCCATTTTTTAGTTTCGCTGTAAGATAAAACTAAGTATTTTTAATTAAGTGCAAAAAATAAATTTGCATTGGTGCGGTAATTTTATACCACGACATCGTGCTAAACTAAGTTGTAAACTTTTTTTAGGCTGATTAAATATCTAAACCCTTCAGCATATTGTATAGGAAACATCAAGAAGAATAACGGTTTTGGTTAATGTTAAAGATTAGAATATTGTTAGGCTTTTTGTAATAAGCCATTGTGTTATTGCCCTGCTGCAACTGGCAAAGCACTCAAATTCACACCCCGAAAGGTACTTGGCGATTCAGGATGCAAATTTTCCGGGTCGAGCAGAAAAGTGTCGATGCCAAGCTCCAGGCCAAATTTAATTTCCGATTCGGCATCGTCGCCAATAATTAAAATATCTTCTTTATTTAGTTGATGCTGGTCAATCAATTTTTCAAAGGCCTCTTTTTTATTGCTTATCGATACATCAACCACATATACAGCTTCAAAATCGGCAGTAATACCCAACATCTTTACTTTTGAGTTTTGTTGCTTCGTAAAACCTGCAGTTACAATAAATTTTCTGCCATTTAAATTTTTGATGTAAGGATAGTCATTGCTGGTTTTTAAAGGTTGGGTTACCTCCCTGTTCCGTAAATATGCCAGTACATCGGGCATTGCTTCTTCCCTGAAACTATATTTTTTGGCTACTTTTTGAAACGGTGTGCGCAGCATTTCCTGTTTGGCCAATGCAAAGGCCTCATTACTAATTCCCAAATCCTGACTTTCTAAAAAGCGGTACAATTCGCCCATTAACTGTTCTTCGTTCGGTTTGGTAAAATAAACGGTATTATCTAAATCGATAAAGAATATGCTTTTCATTGTGGAGTGGTTTTTGTTTGAACCTAGGTAGATTAAAAAAAATAAAACACCTTTTCGCTAAATATGTTTAATAAGTAAATCACTAATATCATGAAAAAAGAGACAAAAATTATAGTAGGCGTTTTAGCCGGAGCAGCATTAGGAGCAACCATCGCATTGGCATTATCATCAGATTCGACCAGCGACCTTAAAGGCAAAGTATCAGACTTTTTCGCCGATCTTTTAGATGCCTCAAAAGATAAACTGGCAGGTTTGGCAGGTAAAGCTACCAGCGCTGCGGATAAGGTTAAAGATAAAATAGCAGAAATAAATGCTTAAAGAATTGGAAGTGCCGGAAATATCCGGCATTTTTATTCTTATATAATCTAACGACCACCTAAATGAAAATTGCCTTTCATGGTGCTGCCCGCACAGTTACAGGGAGTAAGCACCTTATTACCTTAAAAAATAATACCCAAATACTATTAGATTGTGGCCTTTTCCAGGGCATGGGGCAGGTTACCGATAAATTAAACGATTATTTTGGTTTCGACGCCAAAAAGATCACCTACATGATCTTGTCGCATGCGCACATCGATCACTGTGGTTTATTGCCCAAACTGGTTGCTGAAGGTTTCAGGGGGAAGATTTTTTGCACTTCAGCTACGATGGATCTTGCCCGTATTTTGATGATGGATTCGGCTAAGATACAGGAGCAGGATGCTGAATTTGCCAATCGCCATCTGCGCCATGGCGAAGAAATGGAAGAAGCCCTCTACGCCGAGGAGGATGTAGTGCAAACGGTAAGCCAGATGAAAATTGTAGAATATGAAGAAGATTTTGAAATTGAACCTGGAATCCGTTTAAAATTTACCGATGCCGGACATATTTTAGGCAGTGCAGCAGTACATTTAACCATTACCGAAGATGGAAAACCAACCCGGATTACCTTTTCGGGCGATGTTGGCCGATATGGCGATTTGCTCTTAAAAAGTCCGCAACAGTTTGATCAGGCCGATTACATTTTAATGGAATCTACTTACGGCGATTCTCTGCACAAAGATCTCGATCCGATTGAGAATATGCTCCTGGAAATCATTAACAATACTTGTAACATAAAAAAAGGAAAAGTGATTATTCCTGCCTTTGCGGTAGGGCGTACACAGGAGCTGCTCTATGCTTTAAATGGTTTGGAACTAAAAGGTAAATTGCCCGGTGTGCCCTATTATGTAGATAGTCCGCTGTCGTCAAAAGCAACCGAAATTTTGAAAAACCATCCCGAAGTATATAACAACGGGGTTAAAGAAACACTAAAAATCGATCACGATGTTTTTGCATTTAAAGGTTTGCGCTTTATTGAAAGTGTGGAAGAATCGAAAGCTTTAAATGAAGATGCCAGGCCATGTGTAATTATTTCTGCCTCGGGTATGGCAGAGGCCGGACGCGTAAAACACCATATTCGCAATAATATTGGCAATGCTAAAAATACCATTTTAATGGTGGGGTATTGTGAGCCAAACTCGCTGGGCGGGAAATTAATTGCCGGTCAAAAGGTGGTCGATATTTTTAGAGATAAGTACGAAGTTAAAGCCGAAGTACGCGCCATAAAATCAATGAGCGCACACGGCGATTACGAAGATTTGTTACGTTTCTTATCTGCTCAGGACCCTGCAAAAGTGAAACAATTGTTTTTAGTACATGGAGAATATGAGGTGCAGCAGCATTTTGCCAGCCGGTTAAAAGATCATGGCTTTAAGCATGTAGCGATACCAGAATATCATCAGGAATTTGTTTTAGGTTGAGAGTTATCAACTTTCTAACGACTCTTATGTTGGTCTGGATTTGTAATCCAGACCTTAGCTAATCTATAAGGATCTTAAAAGTCGGGGCTTAAAATTAGGAGTGTTCGAAACCTTACGGCCCTCTAAAGACCAGATCTGGATTACCCCCAC